>Ga0194125_10003118_pt1 | contig 27053 bp, 22 predicted proteins | sample TA2KigC250mmetaG_FD_148626 | JGI IMG/M metagenome (GOLD analysis project Ga0194125, IMG submission 148626) | Freshwater microbial communities from Lake Tanganyika, Tanzania - TA2015034 Kigoma Deep Cast 250m | ecosystem: Environmental > Aquatic > Freshwater > Lake | place: Tanzania: Lake... | reverse complement strand
CCCCCAACCCCCCTTAAGGGATGGGGGGGGGGGGGGTGGGGGAGGGGGTAAGGGGCTTGCCCTTAGCCCCCTTCCCCACACTCGCAACTCATCACCACCCCTAAAACATTCCCCCGGGAAACGGCATCCGCCCTTTCTTCATGCCCCGGGTCATCTGTTTCATCATCTTCTGGGTGGCGGCGAAATTCTTGAGCAGCCGGTTCACCTCTTCCACCGTGGTGCCGCTCCCCTTGGCGATACGCCGCCGGCGGCTGCCGTTGATGATCTGGTAGTGGGCCCGCTCGCCCGGGGTCATGGAGTCGATGATGGCCTCCATCTTCTTGAGCTCCCGGTCGTCGGGTTTGGCCGTCTTCAGGGCCTTGATCTTGCCGAGCCCGGGAATCATGCCCAGGAGCTGCTCCAGGCTACCCATCTTCTTGAGCTGGCGCAGGTGGTCCCGGAAGTCCGCCAGGGAAAAGCTTTCCTCCCGGATCTTGCGCTCCAGGTCCTTGGCCTGGTCCTGGTCAAAGGTTTCCTGGGCCTTTTCAATGAGCGACAGCATGTCTCCCATGCCCAGGATGCGGGAGGCCAGCCGATCCGGGTGGAAGACCTCGAGAGCGTCCAGCTTTTCGCCCACCCCCAGAAACTTGATGGGCTGGCCGATGACCGCGCGCATGGACAGGGCCGCGCCGCCCCGGGCGTCGCCTTCCATCTTGGTGAGGATGACCCCGGTGAGCTTCAACATATCGTGGAAGCGCTGGGCCACCTGCACCGCGTCTTGGCCGGTCATGGCGTCGGCCACCAGCAGGATTTCGTTGGGCTCCACCTCCCGGCGGATGGCCTTCAGTTCGTCCATCAGGGGCGCATCGATGTGCAGCCGCCCGGCCGTGTCCAGGATGACCACGTCGTAGCCCGCGGTGTAGGCCGCCTCCATGGCGTCGTGGGCGATGGCCACCGGGTTCTGCTCGGGCCGGGTGGGGTGCACCCCCACCTCCAGCTCTTGGGCCAGGCGCTTGAGCTGCTCGATGGCCGCGGGCCGCTGCACGTCCGCGGGCGCGAGATAGGGCTGGCGACCCTGGGATTTCAGGCGCCGGGCCAGTTTCCCCGCGGTGGTGGTTTTGCCCGAGCCCTGCAAACCCACCAGCATCAAGGCCACGGGCGGCCGCCCGGCGAGGTCCAGCTTGGGGGACTCGCCGCCCAACAGCGCGGTCAGCTCCTCGTGCACGATCTTGATGACCTGCTGGGCCGGGGTGAGGGAGCGCATCACCTCTTCGCCCACGGCCCGCTCCCGGATCTGCTCCACGAAGCTTTTGGTCACCTTGTAGTTGACGTCGCCCTCCAGCAGGGCGAGCCGCACCTCCCGCAGGGCCGCGGTGACATCGGCCTCGGTGAGCTTCCCCCGGCCCTTCAGCTTCTTAAAAACCTGGGCCAGCTTGTCGGACAGACGTTCAAACATGGAAGTGAGCAGTAAGCAGTGAGCAGTTAAAAGCAAAAAACCCGTAGGGCGGGAAAGCCCAGCGCATCCCGCCGTTCGCGCCGTTCATGTAGGGTGCGCACCGCGCACCTTTTGTTTCGCTCGTTCCCAAGCTCCTGCTTGGGAACGCCCTCTTCCGCCCCAGCTCCGCTGGGGCGCCTCATAACTTGAGTTACGGTGCGCAGTGCGCACCCTACACGGGTAAAGCCTATCGTAATGAGCAAAGCAGAGCTTTGCGGGCCACGGGGTTACCAAGCAGGAGCTTGGGAACCAGAGATAACTCACAACCGCTTCCCTTGCCGGTACTCCTCCAGGGTCAAGTAATTCCCCTGCCTGATTTCCTCGACACCTTCTCGGATATCGGCCAAATCTTCCTGGGAAAATATTTCAGACTCGGTCTGTTGATAAAAAGTCTCCACGACTTGGCAAAACAGGTCCCCATGAGGCCCTTTGGCTATGGCCCTGACCTTAGCTACGGTCTCTTCAATCACCCCTTCATCAGGCTTGACTTCCAAATCTTTTTCCTGGGCCTGTTCCATGGGAGGCTTCATGGATTTTCGGCGGGCGGTGCCCGCCCTACATTACTAAAAATATTGTTTGTCGGTAATCCAAGTTGAAACGCTTTTATTCTCATTAATCTGACCAAATACTACCACTAATCCCTTAAAATTATCGCAATAAAATTTATCATTAGCGAAGTCATGATGGACACTATCTATTCCAATTATCTTATTAACCAAAGGTCGCAATTTAAAAGAATTAAATTTAATAGCCTTTCCTAATGCAAACCATCCTTTAAAATATTTTTGGCACCGAAAATTAACTAACTTATTTTCATAAAATGTGACATCGAAAACGCATTGATTATTATTAATGTCAATAAATTGAAAAGTTTTCTGTTCAAAACCGATAGGTAATGGAGATAATATTTCCAACATTTTATCCATCACTTGAACCAAAGGTTCATCCGAAATCTCAGTAATACATCCTTCTCCGAAAAATTTTACTATATCTGATGGATTCTTAACTAGTCTAAAATTATTTAAAATTTCAGACACAAGGTCCAAGTAAGAAATTGCCATTTCTGAATCATCCTGCTGTATTGCTTAAGCAAAGAAGGTTGTGCTCGGGCTCATTATTATTCTTTTGTTCTATCAGTCGGCAGGCGGAGCCCGCCCTACCCCTTAATAACCCCCAACGGCGCCAGGCGGGCCACTTTTTTGCTGATGCCGGCGCCGTGGGCCACGTCCACCACGTTCTGCACGTCCTTGTAGGCCTCGGAGATCTCTTCGGCCACGGTGCCCCGGCCCGCGCCCCGGACCACGATGCCCTTGTCCGCCATTTCCCGGACGATGTCCCGGCCCCGGGCGGCCTTGAGCGCCGCCTGGCGGGACATCTCCCGGCCGGCGCCGTGGCAGGTGCTGCCGAAGGTTTCCCGGAGCGCCTGCTCGGTGCCCACCAGCACGAAGGAATAGCGCCCCATGTCGCCGGGGATGAGCACCGGCTGCCCCGTCTGGCGGTAGGCCTCGGGGACCTCCGGATGGCCGGCGGGATAGGCCCGGGTCGCGCCCTTGCGGTGCACGCACAGCTTTTTGGTCTTGCCGTCCACGGTGTGCGTCTCGATCTTGGCGATGTTGTGGGCCACGTCGTACACCAGCTCCAGGCCCAGGTCCCGGGGCCCCAGCTTGAGGGCCCGCTCGAAGGACTCCCGCACCCAGTGGGTGATGAGCTGCCGGTTGGCAAAGGCGAAATTGGCCGCCGCGGCCATGGCCGCCAGGTAGCGTTCGCCCTCGGGGGAGCGGATGGGGGCGCAGCACAACTGCCGGTCCGGGAGCTCGATGCCGTATTTGGCCGCGGCCTTGAGCATCACCTTGATATAGTCGTCGCACACCTGGTGCCCCAGCCCCCGGGAGCCGGTGTGCACGATGGCGGTGATCTGCCCTTTGAACAATCCCATCGCCCGGGCCAGGGCCTCGTCAAAGAGTTCGGCCACGTAGCCCACTTCCACAAAGTGGTTGCCCGACCCCAGGGTGCCCAACTGGTCCTTGCCCCGGTCCAGGGCGAACGGGGAGACCTCGTCGGGGTCGGCGCCCTCGATCTGGCCCCGGGCCTCGATGTGGTCCAGGTCTTCGGGCCGGCCGAAACCCTGCTTGACGGCCCAGGCGGTCCCCAGCCGCAGCACCTGCTTCAGGGTGGGGGCGGTGAGCTTGAAATCCTTGCGCCGGGAGCCCAGCCCCGAAGGGATGTTGGTGAACAGGGCGTTGACCAGTTCGTCGATTTTGGGAGCCACGGCCTGCCGTTCCAGATTGGTGCGCAGCAGCCTGACGCCGCAGTTGATGTCGTAGCCCACCCCGCCCGGCGAGACAATGCCCTCGTCCAGGTTGAAGGCCGCCACCCCGCCGATGGGGAAGCCGTAGCCCCAGTGGATGTCGGGCATGGCCAGGGAGGCGCCTTCGATGCCCGGCAGCGTGGCCACGTTGGCCACCTGGGCCAGGCTCTGGTCCTCCTCGATCTTGGGGAGCATCTCCCGGGAGGCATAGATGAGCCCCCGGGTGCGCATCTTCCCCTCCCGGGGAATCTCCCAGCGGTACTCGTCCACCTGGCGGAGCTTGACTTTGGCGGCCATAGCGATGCTCTTGTGGGGGGAGGGCCGGGGAGGTGACCTCCCTGCCCTCCCCCCACACCCCCCTCCCAACCCGCGGAAGTGGGTGGGAGATGGTGGAGATACATCCCCATATCCCCATAGGGGGTTGGGGGTGGGGGTTTGGGGGAGGGGGCAGGGGTCTGTGACCCCTGGCTCCCTCCCCCAACATAATCCTCACAGATCCAAAATCACCGTGGCCCGCCAGCCGTCGGGCCGGGGGCTGATTTCCAGGTGGTGGTAGGTAGCCGCCTTGACGCCGGTTTTGGCGAGGTGGCGGGCCGGGTCGAAGATTTCGCCCGCCGCCCGGGCGGTCAGGGTCTCCGGGGTGAGGTGGACGATCTCAAAATCCCGCCCCAGAAAGCCGTCCACATCATAAAGGTAAAGCAGCCGGTTGAGCCAGGCAACCAGGAGGGCCTCCCGGTCGGGGGCCTCCACCGCCACCTCGCGCACCTCCCGGCGCCGCAGCCGCCGCCGGTCGGTGAGAGTGGCGGTGAGGGCCCGGGCGGCGTTGACAAAAATATCCGCCAGACTGGCGCCTCGGATGCGCCAGCCCAAGTCCGCGGTGTGGGCCAGAGCCCGGTAAGGCCGGGGCCGACTCACCCGCTTGCTGGTCATTCCTCGCGGCATTTTATACTTTACCGGATTGTGCAGGCGTTGCCAAGGATTAAGCGGCTGTCCCGAAAAGTTCCTCGTTTCATCTTTGCGTCTTTGCGCCTTGGCGAGAAAAATTACTCTCGCAAAGACGCCAAGGTCGCCAAGATCACCTGTTCATCCTTTGCGGGTGCGCCCCAGCCGCAGGCGCAATTGTTTAATGGTTTGCGCCCGCAGCCAGAGTCGTTACGCCCCTCCCCGCCTCCAGTTGCCCGGATTCCGGGCCGCGTCCCAGCCCATCCGGAAGGCCGCCAGGTTGGCCTCCAGGAAGCGGGGCTTGGTGTGCTGCTGCACCACCTGGCGCAGGTCCTCGCCGGAGAAGGGCAGGGAGTCGGCCGCGACCAGGGCCCCCAGGAGCACCATGTTGACGGCCAACTGCGAGCCGGCCTGGCGGGCCAGGGCCCCGGCGTCGAAAGCCAGGAGGCGGCCCACCTGTCCGGCCATGAGGCTCAGCAGGCGTTCCGGGTCCGGGTAGCGCCCCTGGCCCGTGGAGACGGTGTAGGGGATAATCACCGCGGTGTTGACGATGGCCAGGCTGCCGGCGTGGCAGCGGTCCAGGGCCCGGTAGGCCTCCAGCATCTCAAAGCCCAGCAGCACGTCGGCCTCGCCCGGCGAGATGATGGGGCTCTGCCAGTCCCCCAGGACCACGGTGGAGATGACCACGCCGCCCCGCTGGGCCATGCCGTGGGTTTCGCTCACCAGGGGGGAGTACCCCGCCTCCAGGGCGGCCTCCCCCAGGAGGCGGCTGGCCAGGAGCGTCCCCTGACCGCCCACGCCGGTAAGAAAGATGCGGAGATTCATCCTGGTTCCTCTACCCTGTCTTCACCGGCCGGATGGCATCGCAGAACTGGCCGCAGAAAGCGCAGCCCGAGCACAGGTCCGGGTCGATGGCCATCTGGGCGGCGCCGTTTTCCTTGAGATACATGGCCGGGCAGCCGAAATACTCCAGACAGTGGTGGCATTCGGCGCAAACGCCCTTCACCTGGAAGCGGGCCCGGCTCTTCCTGCCCTGCAGGCGCTCCGCGTAAAGGCGGCAGGGCGCCTGGGAGATGAGGACCCGCACCCCCGCCGCCTGGAGGGCCTCTTTGGTGGCGGCCAGCGATTCCTTGTATTTATAGGGGTTCACCACCCAGAGGCGCTCCACCCCCAAGGCCCGCACCACGCCGTCGATGGCGATGGGCTTGCCGGGATAATCCGGCGGCGTCAGGGTCACCCCGGGGTGGGGCTGCTGCCCGGTCATGGCCGTGGTGCCGTTGTCCAGGATGACGAGGAGCAGGTCGTGGCGGTTGTGCACCGCATTGGCCAGGCCCGTCAGGCCCGCATGGAAGAAGGTGGAGTCGCCGATAAAGGCCACCACTTTCCGGCCCGTGGCCCGGGAAATGCCGCAGGCCGTGGTGATGCTGGAGCCCATGCAGATGAGATAATCCGCCATGGACAGGGGCGGCAGCAGACCCAGGGTATAACAGCCGATGTCCGTGGGGAAAATGGCTTCTACACCCAGGTCCCTGAGGGCAATCTTGATGGCGTAGTACATGGCCCGGTGGGGGCATCCCGGACACAAGTTGGGAGGCCTCTCGGGCAGCGCCTGCTCCGGAGGCGGGGCCACGACCGGGGCGGCGGGGGTCGGCACGTCGAAAGCCGCGGCCACCACCTGGCGCACCAGGGCCGGATGGAACTCGTAGAGCCGGGAGAAGAGCCCCTCCCCCTTGCCCCGGATGGGCAGGGTCAACCCGTGGGCCTGGGCGATGGCCTTGATGCCGTCTTCCAGGAAGGGCTCCAGTTCCTCCACCACCAGCACCTGTTGGACACCCCGCAAAAAATCGACCAGGAGCTTCTCCGGCAGGGGGTGGGAGAAGCCCAGTCTGAGGAGGGTGACCTGCCCCTCCAGTCCCAGCGTGAGCAGGGCGTCGGCCACGTAAGCCGCAGGTACGCCGTTCACCACGACGCCCCAGGGCCCCGAGCCGGAGATGACGTTGAAGGGAGAGGCTTCGGCCCGGGCCTGAGCCTGGGCCTGCTTGGCCAGGAGTCGGACGTGGGCCCCCCGGGCCACCGCCGGCACCATCACCAGGTGAAACGGGTCTTTGAGGAATCGGCCCGGGCCCGGCCGGGGAGCCAATTCGCCCAGGGTCACCGCACCCCGGGTATGGCTCAGGCGGGTGGTGGTGCGCACCATCACCGGCAGGCCCAAGTCCTCGGACAAAGCAAAGCCCGCGGCCACCATCTCCTTGGCCTCCTGGGGATTGGCGGGCTCCAGCAGGGGGATGCCGGCCAGGCGGGCGTAGAAGCGGTTGTCCTGTTCATTCTGGCTGGAAAACATGGAGGGGTCGTCCGCGTTGACGATCACCATGCCGCCCTTGACGCCCACATAGGCCAGGGTCATGAGGGCATCCGCGGCGACATTCAGGCCCACGTGCTTCATGGAGCACATGGTCCGCCAACCCGCCGCCGCCGCCCCGGCGGCCACCTCCAGGGCCGCCTTCTCGTTGACGGAATATTCAAAGGCCAGATCGCGGTGCCGGGAAATGACGTAACAGCGGTCGCCGATCTCCGAGGCCGGCGTGCCGGGATAGGTGGTGACCAGAGCCACTCCGGCCTCCAACGCCCCCCGGACGATGGCCTCGTTGCCCAGGAGCAGACGCCGCTCCCCCGGTTGTCCCGTCAGCAACTCCAACATGCTCTCCCCTTCGTCCCCTGCGCCCCAAGGGGGTTAAATAGCAAAAACCTATAAAAGATAGCATATCATTCAAGAATTACCAACCCCTTTCTTGCCGGCCAAGTTCTCCCGCACTGGAGGGAGGCCACCCGGCCCAGGCTGGCAAGCCTGCGCCACCGAACTTTCACCTTGAAAAACCTCAATTACCTAAAGGTCCTCCAACCCACCCTGACGAGTCATTAATCTCAGCGGGTTTTTCGGACGATCGGCGCCGCTTCAAGGCAAAAACCGGGATAATCCCCTCCCTCGCCGGTCATCTTCCCTCCCCGAAGACCACCAGGGGAGCCCAGAAAAAGGGGTGCTGGTAGAGGGGGTCCTCCGGGTTCCGGAGGAGCTGCAGTTTGGCGGCCTGCAGGGCGGCGGCCCGGGATCTGCCCTGGCGGAGGAAGTGGAAGAGGCCGGTGCTCATGGCCTTGGCCGAGGCCGACTCCACGGCCCACAAGGTCACCGCGGCGGCCTGGGAGCCGGCGAACATGAAGGCCCGGGTCAGACCCACCACGCCTTCCCCGGCCAGCTCCCGGCCCCGGCCGGTGTTGCAGGCGGAGAGCACCACCAGGTCGGCTCTGAGGGAGAGGCCGAAGACGTCGGCCAGGGTGAGGAAGCCCTCCCCCCCGGTGGCGGGGTCGGGATGTGAGAGCACCAGGGCGGGTTGGAGCACCGGGTCCGTCTCCGGCGGCACCACCCCGTGGCAGGAGAAGACCAGGTAGCGGTAGCGGATCAGACGGCCCTCCTGCTGAAACTCCAGGACCCGGCTGCGGGAAGCGGCCTCGCGCAGTTGCAGGGGCTGGGTGCGGTCCGGGGCCTTAAGGGCCGACTTGATGGCCCGGACTTCCTCGGCGGTCTCCGGCAGTTCGGGGATGCTGCCCCCCAGGAGGTCCCGGTAGGCCCGGGTGCGCAGGCCCCGAAGGCTCCCGGCCTCCTCCGGCGGGTCGGTTTCGGTGCGATAAACGGGGTGGGCAAAGGCCAGGAGAGGATGCGGGGCCCGGGTTTTCCTCCGGCCGGCGGCGTCTCTGAGGATTTTCAGAAGAGAGGCGGAGGAGAGGTAGGCCACCGGGAACTCCTCCACCAGGTAGCGGGAGCCCCCGCCGGCGGCGTCCGGCGGCAGGGTCAGGGCCTCGAAGGGGAGGAAGTGGAGGGGGCCGGTGGGCGCCACATATAAGGTCTTGGTCCGGGCGAGCAGCGGCCTGGCCCCCGGCGGCGCCAGGAGGTGGTACAGCTCACGGCCCTGCTGTTGCAGACCGGTCAGGGACTCCTGGGCGGTCCGGCGCACCGCGGACTCGGATTTGCCGGCCTCGATGGCGGCCAGCACCGCCTCCAGCCCCTGCCGAAAAGCTTTGACCTTCTCCCGCAACTCCTTTTCGCTCACCTCCAGCCGGAAGAGGGCGAAGTCCTTTCGGCCCACCACCCAGAGGGCGGTGCTCCGGGCCATAACCCCGTAAATAAGCAAAGTTTCCCCGTCCGCCAGGACCTGCTCCTGAATTTCTTTCAGGGTGGCGGGCCGGGGGTGCCTGAGGGCGTAATAGTCCGGGTGCCGGGTCTTGAGCTCCTGCTCCAGACGCTCCCGCGCGACCTGGAGCTGATGCAGACGCTCGCCCACCGCCGACGGGGTTTGGACTTCGGGCTGGCCGCCGGTTTCGGTGTGGGCGGCGGCGAGCAAGGCGTTCAGCTTTTCCGCCTGAGCCTCCAGCTCCAGCTCCCGCTGCCGCAATTCCGGGGGCAGGCCGGCGAAGCTGCGGGCCCCGCTCTTGCCCACTTCTTCCAGGAAAAGGCGCCCCTGTTTGCGCTCGAAGATCTCCAGGGCCTTGCGATCGTAACCTTTCTTTGGATCCTGCTGGTGGAGGTGAACCAGCAGGTCGATGAACTGGTCGTAGACAAAAAATTTCCCCGTCATGAAGGCGGCCCGGCTCTCCTTCTCGGCGATGCCGGCCCGCAGGGTCTCCACGAAGGCGAGGGCCTCTTCATAGTGGCGGATGGCGTCGGCGTGGCGGCCGGTGAGTCCCTCCACCGAGGCCAGGACCTGGAGGGCGCCGGCCAGCACCCGGGGATCCCCCTTCTGCCGGGCCTGGGCCAGGGCCTCCCGGCCCGTAATCAGGGCCTGGTCATACTGCTCCAGCTCCCGATACAGGAGGGTGAGGTCGATGAGGATCACCGCCTGGCCCCCCGGTTGCTTCTTCTCACCGGCCAAGGCCAGGGCCTGCCGGTAGAGGGCCAGGGCCTCCCGGCGCCGCTCCAGAAGATGGAACAGGGCCGCCAGGTTGAGGAGGGCCTGCTCTTCCGCCTGCCGGTCCGAAACCGCTCGGGAGAGCTCCAGGGATTGCTCAAAAGCGGTTTGGGCCTCGGCGTAGCGCCCCAGATTGCGCAGGGCCGCCCCCAGGCTGAGCAGGGCCCGGGCCTGCACCGAGCGGTCGTCCAGTTCCCGCCCCAGGGCCAGGGCCTCCTGGTGCAGTTTCACCGCCAGGTCGTTCAGGTTCAGAAAGTAATGCATGCTGCCCAGGTTGATGAGCAGTTTGGCCTCTTCCCGGCGGTTTTTCAGTTCCCGCAGCTGGGCCAGGGCCTGGGTGTAATAGGCCAGCGCCTGTTCGTAGCGGCCCTGGTTGCCGGCGACGTTGCCCAGATGCATCAGCGCGTTGGCCAGCAGTCCGGGGGTCTTGAGCTCCCGATAGATGGTCAGCATTGTCTGATAGGCCTGTCCGGCCGCTTCGGCGCGGCCCTGGGCGTCGTACGCCTGCCCCAGGTTCAGCAGCGCCAGGGCCTCCCCCAGACGATCCCCCAACTCCTTTTTGAGGCGCAACGCCTCCTGAAAGCGGGCCAGGGCTTCCTGGAAGCGTCCCTCGTTAAGGTCCTGATTTCCCAGATTGATGAGAATCCGGCCCGTGAGGTCCAGGTCCCGCAACTGTCGGGCCGTGGCCAGGGCCTGCTCGTAGCCGGTCCGGGCCTCGTCATAGCGGCGCAGGTGCTCCAGGACCTCCCCCAGATTGAGGAGGACGGAGGCCTGGCCCCAAGCATCCCGGCGCTCCCGGGCGATTTTCAGGGCTTTTTCAAAGGCCTCCCGGGCCTCGGCATACTTTCCGTGGCTGGTGAGGATCAGGCCCAGATTGCTGTGAATCTTCTGTTCTCCCAGGGTGTTGCCCATCTCCTGGTAAATCTTCAGGGCCTCCTGATAGCAGGTGAGGGCCTTGTCCCCCTTGCCCAGGGTGTCGCACACCGTGCCCAGGTTGGTGAGGGCCCGGGCCTCCCCCTCCTTATTCTTAAGCTCCCGGGCGACGGTTAAGGCCTGTTTATAATAATCCAGGGCCTCCGGGAAACGCTGAGATTGATCCATGAGGCGCCCCAGGTTGAAGAGGGTCATGAATTCACCCTCCCGGTCCCGGCTCTGCCGCACCAGGGTCAGAGCCTCCTGGTAAAGGGCCAGGGCCTCCTCGATGCGCTTCTGGTCGGTCTTGAGGGCCCCCAGATTGTGCAGGAGCTTGGCCATGGCCGCTTGGTCGCCGGCCTGGCGGGCCAGTTCCAGCCCCTGCTGCCAGAGCGTGAGGGCCCGAGCCTGGTCGCCGGCCTGATAAGCGGCGACGCCTTCCCGGTTCAAGGTTTCCCAGGGGCGCCCTTCCGGGCCCGCCCCCGCCGATCCCACCGGGGGAACGGCAACCGCAATCATCAGCATCAATACCAGGAGGCGAATCCGAACCATGGCGTCCACCTGCTTCGAAAAGTTTTTTGCAGGATGAGGTTTATCCATTATTATCAATTGGTTGTGTTGAATAGAGAGGCCCACCCCACCGAACTTTTCATACTTTGCGAGTGAGCCCCAGGCTCATGAGTGCCTGCTCTGAAAAGTCAGTCAGCTTCTCTTTGCGCCCTTTGCGCCTTTGAGAGAAACTATATTCACGCAAAGCCGGCAAGATCGGCAAGGATTTTCATGTGTTACGGGTGGGCTGGCGGCCCATGGGGGACTGTCTTGAGAGTTGTTCCGCAGCACCATTGCCAACGGTTGGCGGCGGAAAGGGACGCCTGCTCCCCCGGCCCTCCCCCGAAGCCCTTTTTCATCCTTTTGGAGAGGGCCGCAGGCTCAGGCGCGACCTTGGTGTATGCTCAGGTGGGAAGGGTGCTGACCTGGGGGTGTACCGGCGCCCCATCCTTCCCCCGGCCGGCGCCCTGCCCTTCCTCTACCGTCACCTCCACCGGTCCCTGCCAGAATTCCTTCCGACTGTTGGCGAAATAGACCAGGGTGACGCTGGCTCCGGCGGACAAGGTCAGCCGGTCCCCCCGACGGATCTTCATGAAAGCCTGAACTTTGCCCCCCTTGCCGCCCTCCTCCGGATTGACGAAAACCGCCTCGCCCGCCACCTGGGTGACCAGACCCACGTCCGGGGCGGCTCCGGCCGCGGCCGGTAAGGCGGCCCCCAGACCCAGGAGCAGCACCAGAATGACCCCGAACCGGAGCAAGAGGATGCCCTGCATGGACCTATTGTACTCCGAAAACCCATCCGGGAAAACGGCTTTGTGGTGCAGGACAAAGGAGGGGAGAGGTGCGGCCGCAATCCTCCGCCCGCCGGTCCCGGCTGCCCGTAATTTGACCAGAGCCCCCGGCGACCGGTGGCGAAGAAGCGTCGCGGTGATTATTAGTCCTACTACGTGCAATTATTGATTAACCCTCAACACATACTGACAAATCCCCCCTGACCCCCCTTTAGCAAAGGGGGGAAAATGAAAGGACTTTTGGACTACTGAACGCAGTAGCATTAGTAATGGTAAATCAATTCATGGCGAGGCCCCCATGACCACTCTGCTCTATCTGCAAGCGTCTCCCCGGCATGGCCGCTCCCACTCCCTGGCCGTGGCCGACGCCTTCCTGGAGGCCTATGGGCAGCTCCATCCCCAGGACACGATCGACACCCTGGACCTGTTCGCTCTGGAACTGCCCCCCTTCGACGGCCTCCTGGTGAACGCCAAATACAACATCCTGCACGGCCGGCCCCATCCGCCCGAAGAGGCCGCGGCCTGGCGGCAGGTGGAGGCCCTCATCGCCCAGTTCAAGGCCGCAGATAAGTACGTGCTGGCCTCCCCCATGTGGAATTTCGGCATCCCCTACCGCCTCAAACAGTATCTGGACATCCTGGTGCAGCCCACCTACACCTTCGGCTACACCCCGGAGTCGGGCTATTTCGGCCTGGTCACCGGCAAGCCCGTCTTCGTGGCCCTGGCCCGGGGCGGGGCCTATCCCCCCGGCGCCCCCGCGGCCCAGATTGATTTCCAGAAACCCTATCTGGATTTTATCCTGAGATTCATCGGCTTCACCGACATCCGCTGGGCCGTGGTGGAACCCACCCTGGAGCAGGGCCCCGAAGCGGCCCAGGCCCGGCGGCAGGAGGCCATCGCCCAGGCCCGGAAGCTGGCCGCGGATTTTTAGCCCTTCGCGCCGGCGTCTTTGCTGGGCACGGCGGTTCCATTTGTTTTCATTTTTTCTTGTGACCTTTGGGTCATGATGATTCGCTCTGAACGACCATGAGGCGGGTTTGCCGGGGGGAGGGGGGCGCGTTTTGCCGCCCCCGAGAAGTTTTCTCCGGAGCGGCGTCCGATCAGCGCAGGCGCAGGAGGCAGCCCGGGGCCAGGAGGTGGACCAGCTCCAGGGTGTCGCCGGGGTCATGGGCCAGGTCGCGCTGCACCTGTCTCAGGACCTGTTCCGCCTCGGCCAGGGATTGGGGGGTGAGCTGCCAGGCCTCCTGGTTTTCCCGGGAAATGAGGAAAACTTGGGTCGGGGGGAGGGTTGGGGTGGAAGACTGACGAAGGACGCGGCGCTTGCGGCCGGCGGCGCCCTGGCCCTGGACCACGTGGAGTTTCGGATCAACCTTCATAAAGAGCGTCTGCCGTTCCTTGTTGCTGACCCAGGACCTCACCGTAATTTTTCTATCGGCTTTTTCCCCGTTTTTCTTTAAAATTCCGGACAATGGTTTGGGCGAAAGGCAGGCAAAGGTCCCCCTCCCCCGCCAGAACTTTCCTTAACCGAAAGAGGAACCCATGCTGACCTTTCCGGCCCTGGCCCTGGCGGCCTATCTGTTGGGCTCCGTGCCCGCGGGACTGGTGGTGGCCCGGCTCTTCCACGGGCCCGACCCCCGCACCGCCGGGAGCGGCAACCCGGGCGCGGCCAACCTCTTCCGCCTCCTGGGCCCTCGGGCGGGGGCCCTCACCCTGGCCGGGGACGCCCTGAAAGGCGCCCTCCCGGCGCTGCTGGCCTGGCATTGGCTGGCCCCCCTGGGCCCCTGGCGGGAGGCCGCGGTGTCCGCGGTGGCGGCGGCGGCGGTGCTGGGGCACATCTACCCCGTCTATTTCAAATTTCAAGGGGGCAAGGGAGTGGCCACCGCCTTCGGGGTGGTGGCGGCGCTGGCCCCCTGGGCGGCCCTGAACCTGGTGGTGGTCTACCTGGCGGCCCTGGCCCAGACCCGCGTGTTCTCGGCGGCGGCCCTCATGTGCGCCTGGCTTCTGCCCGTGGCCGTGGGGTTGTTCAGCGACTCCAAGGCCTTTCTCCTGCTGGCCGGCGTCCTCTCCGGCCTCATCCTGGTGCGGCACCGGGAAAACCTGGAGCGCTTGCTGCAGGGCGCCGAACCCCGCATCTGAGCGGCAACTAGCGGCCCCCCGCCCCCCGGCGGCGGGACCATTCCTTTGCACCAACCCGGAGGCAGCCATGCTGGTAAAAGACTGGATGACCGCAGACCCCGTGACCATCAGCGACGACACGTCCATGATGAAGGCCATTCACCTGATGAAGCAGCACCGCTTCCGGCGGCTGCCGGTGCTGCACAACGGCGAGCTGGTGGGCATCATCACCGACCGGGACCTGAAAGAGGCTTCCCCCTCCAAGGCCACCACCCTGGACGTGCACGAACTCTACTACCTGTTGGCCGAGCTCCACGTCAAGGACATCATGACTCGCAATCCCCTCACCGTGCGGCCTGAAGACACGGTGGAGCACGTGGCCCAGCTCATGCTGGAGCACACCATCTCCGGCCTGCCGGTGGTGGACGAGCAAGGCAAGCTCTTGGGCATCATCACCCAGTCCGACGTCTTTCGGGCCTTCATGCACATCACCGGCATCCAGCAGGGGGGCGTGCAGTTCGCCCTGCGCCTCAAGGACCAGCCGGGACTCATCAAGGAGGTGGTGGACCTGCTCCGGGCCCGGGGCGCCCGCTTCGTCAGCCTACTCACCTCTTACGCCACCACCCGGGAGGGGTTCCGGGACGTTTATCTGCGGGTGAAGAACCTCTCCCCCGAAGGGGTGGAGGAGGCCCGTAAGGAGTTGGCGGGGCGCTACGAAGTGCTGTATATTGTTCAGGAAGAATGACGGGAGCGGATGAACAGGGCTGGTGGGGGGAGGACCGGGGGAGCGGCGGCTGGCATCAGCGTTCTCGTTCCCAAGCTCCCGCTTGGGAACGCACTTGCACGCCAAGCTCCGCTTGGCACCTTGCAAGTTCTCGCTGAAGATACACCGGAGCAGAGGAGCAAAGCAGAGCTTTGCGGACAACCCGGTTGCCAAGCAGGAACTTGGGAACCAGAGTGGCAGCCAGAGGGTTCCTGCCCCCTGGCCCCCTCCCCCATAACAAACTTTATCAGGCAGTTCCCCATGACCTCCCTCATCCGCCGTCCTGCCCCCGAGGCTCCCGTGGCTTTCGGGCCCATCGCCTTCATCCCCGGCAACAAGGCGGGGCGCTATCCCTACTGCCATTCCCTGGTCATCACGGGGGCGGAGACCTGGGTGGTGGATCCCGGCTCCCACAAAGAATATTTGCGCCGCCTGGCCCGGGAGCGCCGGGTCACCAGGGTTTTATGCAGCCATTTCCATGAAGACCACCTGAAGTACCACCACCTCTTTCCGGAGGCGGTCTTTTATGTGCCCCGGGTGGAGCTGGAGGCCTTCACCTCCCTCACCGCGGTCTATCGTCTGGCCGGGGTGGCGGACCCCTCCTTCCAGGCCTATCTGGCTGAGACCCTGGCCCGGGACTTCCATTTCCCGGTGCGGGCGCCCCTCGTCCCCTACCACCCCGGGGAGCGCCTGGTCAACGGCGACGTGGTCCTGGAGATCATCCCCGCCCCGGGGCACACGCCGGGACACAGTTGCTTCTTTTTCCCCGGCCAGGACCTGCTCTTCCTGGCGGACGTGGACCTCACGCCCTTCGGCCCCTGGTACGGGGACGCGGCTTCGGACCTGGCCGACTTTGCCGAGACCCTGGAAAGACTGGCGGATTTCCCGGCCCGAATCTTCCTCACCTCCCACGACCAGGGGATTTTTACCGCGGCGGAAGCCGGGATTGCCCTGGCGGAGTTTCGGCAGGTCATCCGGGACCGGGAGGCCCGGCTCCTTAAGGTGCTGGAGACGCCCCACACCCTAGCGGAGCTGGTAAAGCGGCGCCTCATCTACGGCCGGAGCCGGGAGCCGGCCTTCATCTACGACCACATGGAAGCTCAGATGCTGGCCAAGCATTTGGCGTCTCTGGAGAGAGACGGCAGGGCGGAGCGCGCCGGGGAAAGCTTCCGCTCCCGGTAGCGTGGGCTGAAGTCCCCCTTACAACTCAGCCACGCAGGCCAGGAAAGCAAACCCCCTCCCCCCTTCAGCCGAAACACGGCCGGAGGTCGGAGGAAGCCATTTTCAGTTGTCCAGGTCTTCACGCTCAGGTGCCATATTGAACCCCCGGGTATCCCCCAGCCCTGCTCAAAACCCAACACCTCACCCCGGCACCTGACACCCGGCACCTGGTCCCCCAGCCGGGACCGGCGGCGGGCTGGGACGCCCGCGCCGCCCGGCTTTTCCTGAGGCGCGAAAAAAACCACCGGCGGGACGCCGGTGCCACCACCGTCTTTCCCCCTCTTGGCGTCCATCCAAAACCCGGAACTCAAAACCCAAAACCTGACACCTGACCCCTGACCCCTGACCCCCAGGCCATTGACAACCGGCCCGCTGCCTTTCATCCCCCTCTCCCCCGTCCAAACACCCCGGCGGGGGAGAGGGCCGGGGTGAGGGAGGGAACTTTTCATGCTTTGCGGGTGAGCCCCAGGCTCATGAGCCTCTGCTTCGGCCTGACAGCCGACGGCTGACCGCGGCAGGCCGTGTTGAGACAGAAGCCTGCCGCTGCCCATCCCGGTCCTCTGACCGGACTTTGTATCAGTGTATATCGTCGTCCTCTTTTTCCGCGGCGAACAGCGCCGCCTGACGCCGGCCGCAGCAGGTGAATTCGGCCTGCCAGTAGAAAAAAAAACGGTCCGCCCACTGGGGCGTGCAGGGGACTTCCCGCCACCGGCCGCACACCTCGCAGCAGGCCAGGTATTTTCCTTCCGCGGTTTTGCTTTCGGCCACGGTCCACCTCCCCCGGCGCCGCCCCTGCGGGCCGCCGCCGCCTGCCCCTCTTCCTGCGATATTAACTGATTCCGGCAGTGTCCGGTAAGGTTTTTGCACGGGAAGGTCGGCCCACAGAACGGGCTTGTCGGCGGTAAAGTTTGTTGTGGGAAGGGCCACCCGGGAGGATGCCAGGCCCGCCAAAAGCGACCAGCCAGGGAGGAAACAAAAATCCCTGTCCAGGACGAGCCTGAGCAGGGACGGTTTGGAGACGGTTGATTAACTTGGAATTATGGTTTTATTGCCATTGATTTCGGCAGGTTGGCTGGTAGTCCCAACGGGAATCGAACCCGTGTCTCTGCCGTGAGAGGGCAGTATCCTAGGCCTCTAGACGATGGGACCAGCTGAAACTAATATTTACGCCAAGGCGGGCTCCCTGTCAACCCGGTGGCAGGAATTATCGTCAGGCGCCCGCGGAAACGGCGGGACGCCGGTGCCACCGACGCCTTTCCTGGTCTTGGCGTCCATCCAAAACCCGAACCCAAAACCTCACCCTGACCCCTGGCACCTGGCATCTGATCCCCAGCCCATTGACAACCGGCCCGCCGCCTCTCAGCGCCCCCCCAGGTGAGCCCGGACCTGAGCCAGGGCCTCGGGGGTATTGCAGTTGAGGAAACTCAGTCCCTGGGGGTCCAGCCGCCGGACCTCCTCCGGGGGGAGGAACTGCGGTCGGATTTGCCTCACAAAGACCCGGAGGCGCCGGTCCTCCCGCAGAAAAGCCCGGAGCCGGGGCAGCAGGCGCACCGCATAGAGACCCGGAAAGGGTTGCAGGTCCCGGTCGGAGCCGCACACCAGCGCCGGGCGGGACAGGCGGGGCGCCCGGCCGGCCAGGGCGGTCAGCAGGGCCGGGGCAAGAAGCGGGGTGTCCACCGGCGCGGCCAGCACCAAGGGGGTGGCGGCATAAAAGAGGGCCGTTTCCAGCCCCCCCAGGGGCCCCTGGGCCGGAACCAGGTCCGTGAGGAGGGGAAGGCCCAGGGGCAGGTGCACCTCCGGAGTGGTGGTGATTAGCCAGAGTTGGGAGACCAGAGGTCGGAGGACTTCCGCCACCCACAGGGCCAGGGGCTTGCCGGCCAAGAGGAAGGTGGCCTTGTCCCGCCCCAGCCGCCGGCTGCGTCCTCCCGCCAGGATGGCCCCGGTGAGGAGCCGCCGGGTTGGGGGAGCTCCCGGCTCCCCCTCAACCTGGGAGACCTTGGCGGCGCCGCTCATCTGATTCCCAACCGGCGCAGGATGAATCGGGCCATGGCCTCCACCTGCCCGGGACCGAAGACCGGCGCCGGCGCCGTGGCCACGGTCTTTTCCGCCATGAGGGCGAGGCAACCGGCCGTGTTGCCGCGCCAGTCCGGGCAGTCCGAAGGGACCACCCCGATCCAGGGGAGGGAAGCCGCCGGGAACCCCTCCACCAGGACCAGGTCGAGGTCGGGGCGCATCTTGGCCAACAGGGCAACCGCCTCAGTCTCATCCGCGGCCTCCCAGGTGACTTGCAGCAGACCCGGCGCCGCCAGAGCCGTCACCCGGGCCCCGGCCGCACGATAGCGGCCGGTGTCCTTGGCCTCATCCCCCACACGGCCCTGGGGGAGGCGCCGGCAGACCGCCACCCTGACCCCCTGGGAGGCCAGGTGGGTGCAGACCCCCTCCAGGACGGTCTCCAACCACGGGCCCGGCGGCCCCTCCAGGGCCACTGCCGCCACCGGCCGGTCTCCGGCTGGGCCCCCGCCTGCCAAGGCCCTTACTCCGGATCCCGGCTGTGCTTGGGATACTGCTGTAGAATTTTTTCCCGCTTGACTTCGCGGTTCAGATAGACGGCGCACCGCTCACAAGGGCCGTTGCAGAGGGTTTCCCGATACAGGCGCACCTCGTAGCACGGGCGCCAGGGAAGTTGGTAGGCAGGGCACTCTTCTTTATTGGGGCAGTCAAAAATATTCCAACACGGGGCCAGGACCATGAGGTTGCGCAGACAGGCCAGGGTAAAACCCCGTTCATGGATCAACATGTTGATCTGTTGAATCTGGGTGACGTCAAAGGAGGAGTAGAGACGATTGTTGGTGTTTCGCTCCCGGATGGGCTTGATGAACCCCTCCTTCTCGTATTCCCGGATACGCTTTTGGGAAAGGTTTACCAGCCGGGAGACGTCATTGATAAGATAAAAGTCCCCCTGACGGACCTGCTTGTTTTTTCCTCGGGGCATCAGCAGTTCTATAAGAAATCAAGTATAGAAATACCTTACCCAAGAAAACTGAGAAATTCAAGAAAAAAAACGGGTTCCCCTTTGCCGGGAGGCCGGCGGGAGGCCCCCCCTGCAGCGACGGGAGGATTATCCTTCCCCGGCCCCCGGTTCAATCCTTTTCCATCCGCCGCCGCCCGTAGAGGAGCATGGCCTCTTCGCCCACCAGGGCCGCCACCTTGGCCAGGAAGAGGCGGGACATGGCTTCCCGGCCGCCGGCGTAGGCGGCCCGCCAGCCCCAATACCAGGGATTGGCCAGGTTGGCGGCGCCCCAGCCCCAGCGCGCCGCCCGGTCCAGGTGGTGTCGTCTCATGAACCGATACCAGGGGTGGCCGGTAACCTGGAGGTAGAGCTCGTGGTAACGCAGCACCGTCTTCAGTTCCAGCTCCCGGAAGGGCCTGAGAGGGGCCTTTTCCAGCCAGGCCGCCAACCGGTCGCCCACCCGCCGGTATAATCCCACCAGATCATGGAGTGAGGCCTTGAGCTCCGGGCGTTCTTCCTCGGGGTGGTAGACGCGGGCCACCTCCCGCACCAGGGTCTGGGCCAGGTCGCTGATTTCGTTCAGGCTGAGGCGGGTGTCGGGCTTCAGCTTGACGAGATAGTGGCGTCGGCGGGCGCGGATCAATTCCAGGGCCTGCCGGTCCCGGGGGCGCAGCGTCCCCAAGACCTGTGTCAGGTGGGCTTCCGGGTCCTCCTCCGAGGCCAGACTCCGGAACAGACGGCGCCGCACCACCAGCCACGTCACCAGGCAGCAGGCCAGCCAGCCCCCTAAAAAGCCCACCAACACCCAGAACCAGGCATTCCCAGCCATAATGGTCGCAATATCCCTTTCTTTTCCTCACCAGGTGGCGGTGGCTTCAAAATTCCTGATTTTTGCGGAACAGTCAAGCGCGCCGCGGCAAAAATCCTCCGAATCGGCCGTCAGCTGCTTCGCCGGGAGAATTGTCTTGACAGCATGGGGCTCGGTTCTATAAAGTGACGCCAGGTTCATATAATGAATAATGTGTTCATAGTCGGAGGGCAAAGGATGGCGGACCGGAAGCTCCCCCGGCGGGAACGGGAGAAATTGCGGCAGCGCCAGGAGATGCTGGCGGCCGCGCTGGAGCTCTTCTCCCAGAAGGGGTACCACAACGTCTCCATGCAGGAGATCGCCGAGAAGGCCGAATTTGCCCTCGGCACCCTTTACAAATTCTTTCAGAACAAAGAAGACCTCTACAAGACCATCCTGCTGGAGCGCTGCGAGGATTTTGAGGAGGCCTGCCGGCGCACCCTGGCCCAGTCCGAGGATGAGCTGGAGCAGTTGCGTCGCTACATCCGCTTCCGGGGGGACCGGGTGCGCCAGAACCTGCCCTTTGTGCGGCTGTTCCTGGCCGAAAGCCGGGGGATCAGCTTCAATCTCAAGGCGGGGCTGGATGATGAGGTGCGCCGGCGCTACTACCGCATTTTGGAGCAACTTGCCGGGGTCTTCGCCCGAGGCATGGACAACCGGCGGTTCCGGAAGATCGCCGACCCCTATTTCCTGGCTGCGGCGCTGGACAGCGTCATCGACACCTCGCTGCTGCTCTGGCTGGACGACCCCCGGCGCCATTTCTTCCCGGAGGATCCGGACGCCATTTTGGACATTTTTTTCAAAGGCTTGATGCAACCGTGAGGGTATATCGCGGCAGGGCGGCCGTCCCCCGCGGCCTGGGTGCGGCGGGCGCGCAGGCCCGCCCCGCCGGTTTCTTTTATATGACGGACCGCAGGGCTGCAAGGCGGGAAGGCGCAGCGCCTCCCGCCTGTGGCCATTTCCTCTTAGGGAGAACGTTCCCATGCACCTGAAGCAGCACCGCGCCGCACCGCTTGCCTGGCTGTGGGCCTTGACGGCGCTGACCCTTGTTCTGGGCGGCTGCGGGAGCGGCGCCGGTCCGCAGGCCGGGCCGGCCCCGGTTCCGGAAGTGGCCGTGGTGACCATCGAACCCCGGCAGGTGGAGCTGAGCACCGAGTTGCCGGGCCGGACCTCGGCTTATCTGGTGGCGGAAATCCGCCCCCAGGTCAACGGCATCATCAAGAAGCGCCTGTTCCGCGAGGGCTCCGACGTCAAGTCCGGGCAACTGCTCTACCAGATCGACCCCGCGCCCTTTCAGGTGGCCCTGGACTCCGCCCGGGCCTCTCTGGGCAAGGCCCAGGCCAACCTCCCCTCCATCCGCCTGAAGGCCGAGCGCTACAAGGAATTGCTGACGGACAAGGCGGTGAGCCGGCAGGATTACGATGACGCGGCTGCGGCCGTGCAGCAGGTCCAGGCCGAGATCGCCTACTGGAAAAGCGCGGTGGAAGCGGCCCGCATCAATCTGGGCTACACCCGGGTGACCGCCCCCATTTCCGGGCGCATCGGCAAGTCCAGCGTCACCGACGGGGCCCTGGTGACCGCGTATCAGGCCCTGGCCCTGGCCACCATCCAGCAGCTTGATCCGCTCTACGTGGACGTGACCCAGTCGTCCGCGGAGCTCCTGCGGCTGAAACGCCACCTGGAAGCCGGGCGCCTCAGCGCCGACGACGCCAACGCCCGCAAGGTCCGCCTCCTCCTGGAGGACGGCTCCGTCTACCCCCAGGAGGGCACGCTGCAATTCCGCGACATCACCGTGGACCCCACCACCGGCTCCTTCACCCTGCGCATCGTGGTCCCCAACCCGCAGCACCTGCTGCTGCCGGGCATGTTTGTGCGGGCCGTGGTGCAGGAGGGCATCGCCGAGAAGGCCATCCTGATACCGCAGCAAGGGGTGAGCCGCACCCCCAAAGGCGAGCCCTACGCCCTCATCGTGGATGAGGCCGGCAAGGTCCAGCAGCGGCGGCTGACCCTGAACCGCGCCCTGGACGACCAGTGGCTGGTCTCCTCCGGGTTGTCGCCGGGGGACCGGGTGATCGTGGAGGGCATGCTGAACGTGCGGCCCGGCGCCGCGGTGAAAACCGTGCCCTGGGAGGGCCCCAAGGCCGCCGGGGAAGCCGGCAAGACCAAGAGCCCGCCCGCGGCGGCGCGCTGAGGGAGGACCGGGATGTTATCCAACTTCTTCCTGGACCGTCCGGTCTTTGCCTGGGTCATCGCGGTCATCATGATGCTCGGGGGCGGCCTGGCCATCTACCATCTGCCCATCTCCCAGTATCCTCCCATCGCCCCGCCGTCCATCGCCATTGACGCCTTCTATCCCGGGGCTTCCGCGGAAACCGTGGAAAACAGCGTGGTCCAGATCATCGAACAGAAGATGACCGGATTCGACAAGCTGTTGTACATGTCCGCCAGCAGCGACGCCTCGGGGGTCGGCAGAATCGAACTCACCTTCGCCCCGGGGACCGACCCGGACCTGGCCTGGGCCCAGGTGCAGAACAAGTTGCAGCTCGCCATGGCCAGTCTGCCCGAAGTGGTGCAGCAAACCGGCGTCAAAGTCAGCAAATCCACCCGGAACTGGCTCCTCATCGTGGGCCTGACCTCGGAAGACGGCAGTATGGATGAACATGACCTGGCGGACTACGCCCAGGCCAATATCGAGCAGGTGCTGGCCCGGGTGCCGGGGGTGGGAGAAGTGGAGGTCTTCAGTTCCCAATATGCCATGCGGGTCTGGCTCAATCCGGACAGACTGGCCGACTACCGCCTGACCGTAGAAGATGTCATCCACAAGCTCCGGGCCTACAACGTGGAGGTGTCCGCCGGGCAGTTCGGCGGCATCCCGGCGGTCGCCGGCCAGCGGTTGAACGCTTCCATCATCGTCCAGAACCTGCTCAAGACCCCGGAGGAGTTCGCCGACATCCCGCTGCGCATCAATGCGGACGGCTCCGCCGTGCGCGTGCGCGACGTGGGACGGACGGAACTGGGCACTGAGCGCTACGGGACCAAGGTGCTGTACAACGGCCAGCCCGGCGCGGCGATGGCGGTGCGACAGGCCGCGGGGGCCAACGCCCTGCAAACCGCGGATGCAGTCAAAGCCAAAATGGCCGAACTGTCCCGGTATTTCCCCCCCGGCCTGAAGGTCATCTACCCCTATGACACCACCCCTTTCGTGCGGGTGGCCATCAACGAGGTGGTCAAGACCCTGTTTGAGGCCATTGTGCTGGTCTTCCTGGTGATGTACCTGTTCCTGGGAAACCTCCGGGCCACCCTCATTCCCACCCTGGCGGTGCCCGTGGTGATTCTGGGAACTTTTGCGGTCCTGGGGATGTTCGGGTTTTCCATCAACATGTTGACCATGTTCGCCATGGTGCTGGCCATCGGCCTGCTGGTGGACGACGCCATCGTGGTGGTGGAAAACGTGGAGCGGGTCATGAGCGAGGAGGGGCTCCCGCCCAAGGAGGCGACCCGCAAGTCCATGGGGGAGATCACCAGCGCCCTGATCGGCATCGGCCTGGTGCTGGCCGCGGTGTTCGGTCCCATGGCCTTCTTCGGCGGCTCCACCGGCGTCATCTACCGCCAGTTCTCCGTGACCCTCATCGCCGCCATGCTGCTGTCGGTGGTGGTGGCTCTCATCCTGACGCCGGTGCTCTGCGCCGGCCTCTTGAAGCCGGTGGCCAGGGGGCATCAGACTGCGGAGACCGGCTTTTTTCTCTTCCGCCCGTTCTTCCGATGGTTCAACCGGGCCTTTCTGCGAGCCCGGGATCGGTACCAGACCCTGGTCGGAAAAATCCTCGCCGGGAAGCTCCGCTACCTGGCAGTTTACCTGCTCATCGTGGCGGCCCTGGCATTCCTGTTCCAGCGCATGCCCACCGCCTATCTCCCCGATGAAGACCAGGGCGTCATGTACATCCAGACGATGCTGCCTGCGGGTTCGACCATGGAGCAGACCCAGCAGGTCCTGGATCAGGTCCGCCACCATTTTCTAAAGGATGAGAAGGCTGCGGTGGCCTCCCTGTTCACGGTGGCCGGCCGGGGTTTTTCCGGAGCCGGGCAGAACGTGGGACTGGGGTTCGTCAAGCTCAGGGACTGGGAACTGCGCCCCGGCGGGGATTTAAAGGTAAACGCCCTGGTGAAACGCGCCATGGCCAAGTTCTCCCAGCTCCGCAACGCCAAGGTGTACGCCTTTCCGCCGCCGGCCGTGCTGGAGCTGGGACGGGCGGGCGGCTTTGATTTTCAGTTGCAGGACCGCAGCGGCCTGGGGCACGCCGCCTTGATGGCCGCCCGCAACCAGTTGCTGGTCATGGCGTCCCAGGACCCGCGGCTGGTGCGGGTCCGCCCCAGCGGTCTGGAAGATGTGACCCAATACCGCATCGAAGTGGATTGGGACAAGGCGGGGGCCCTGGGGGTGCCCATCAACGCCATCCACCACACCATCTCCGCGGCCTTCGGCGGCGCCTATGTGAACGATTTCATCCAGGGCGGGCGGGTCAAGCGGGTCTACGTCCAGGCCGACGCGCCCTATCGCATGCTGCCCCAGGACCTGGAGCGCCTCTATGTCCGCAATGCCGCGGGGACGATGACGCCCTTTTCCTCCTTCGCTTCGGGCCGCTGGTTCCAGGGCTCGCCGCTCCTGGAGCGCTTCAACAGCTTCCCGTCCCGGAATCTCTGGGGGGAACCGGCGCCCGGGAGAAGCTCCGGTGAGGCGATGCGGGCCATGGAAGAGATCATCTCGAAACTGCCCAAGGGCGTCGGTTACGACTGGAGCGGCATCTCCTATCAGGAGCGCATGGCCAGGGCCCAGACCGGACTGCTCTACACCTTCTCCATTATCGTGATTTTTCTCTGCCTGGCGGCCCTCTACGAGAGCTGGACCGTGCCCATTTCCATCATGCTGGCCCTGCCGCTGGGGGTCATCGGCGGCGTGGTGGCTTCCTCGCTCAGGGGGCTGCCCAACGACGTCTACTTCCAGATCGGGCTCCTCACCGTTTTGGGGCTCACCACCAAGAACGCCATTCTGATCGTGCAGTTCGCCCAAGCCAAAATAGAGGAAGGCAGGGGGGTGGTCGAAGCCGCTCTGGAAGGGTCTAAATTGCGCCTTCGCCCCATCGTCATGACCTCCCTGGCCTTCGGTTTCGGGGTCCTGCCCCTGACCCTGGCCACCGGGGCCGGCGCCGGGGCGCAGACGGCCATCGGCACCGGCGTCCTGGGCGGCATGGTGACCGCCACCTTCCTGGCGATTTTCTTCATTCCCCTCTTTTATGTGGGGGTGGTGCAACTGTTCGGCCGGAAGAAAAGCGACCGGACGAAGGAACCCGAGGTTGAACCCCTCAATCCTTCGGAGGCGGAGTAACATGACCAGGAGGCTGTTTGCCCGGGTGGCGGTGACGGCCCTGCTCTTCACCGGCTGCACCATGGCCCCGGAATACACCCGGCCCGCGGCGCCGGCGCCCCAGACCTGGCCCACCGGTCCGGCCTATAAAGAGCCCCCCGCGGCGGGAGCTCCGGTCACTGCGGAGGCGCCCTGGCGGCAGTTCTTCACCGACGGCCGCCTGCAGCAGATCATCGAGGCAGCCTTAAAAAACAACCGCGATCTCAGGTTCGCCGCCTTGAAGGTGGAAAGGGCCCGGGCGCTTTACCGAGTTCAGCGGGCCGAGCTTTTTCCGAGGGCGGAAACCAGCAGCATCGCCAAGAGGCAGCGGGTCAGGGTTTCCGGCGCGCCGGGTCTGGTGACCGTGGAGGAGTACGGGGTCAATCTGGGCGTCAGCGCCTGGGAGATCGATTTTTTCGGCCGCATCCGCAGCCTGGCCCAGGCGGCCCTGGAGGAATACCTGGGCACGGCCGAGGCCCGGCGCAGCGCCCAGATCCTGCTGATCTCCGAAGTGGCCCACGCCTGCCTGACCCTGGCCGCGGACCGGGAGAATCTCAAGCTGGCCCAATCCACCCTGGAAAATCAGCAGGCCGCCTATAAGGTGATTCAAAGGCGCTTTGAGGTGGGGCTGGCCCCCGAGCTGGATCTCCGCCAGGTGCAGACGCGGGTGGAGGCGGCCCGAGTGGACGTGGCCAAGTATACCGAACTGGTGGCCCAGGACGAAAATGCCCTGAATCTGCTGGCCGGCTCCGTGGTGCCTGCCGCCTGGCTGCCCCAGGAGCTGAGCAGCCTCAAACCCCTGCCGGACCTGGCGCCCGGCGCGTCCTCGGAAGTGCTCCTTAAGCGCCCCGATATCCTCCAGGCGGAGCACCAGCTCAAGGCCGCCAATGCCAATATCGGCGCGGCCCGGGCGGCCTTCTTCCCCCGCATTTCCCTGACCACCGCCATCGGCACCGCCAGCGGCGACCTGTCGGGGCTGTTCAAACCCGGCTCCTACGTCTGGAATTACGCCCCCCAGATCGTGCTGCCCATTTTCGACGCCCGCACCTGGTCGGCGCTCACGGTTTCCAAGGTGGACCGGGAGATCGCCGTGACCAGATACGAGAAGGCCATCCAGGCGGCCTTCCGGGAGGTGGCCGACGCCCTGGCCCAACGGGGCGCCCTGGGGGATAAGCTCAAGGCCCAACAATCGCTGCTGGAGGCCACCGCCCGGACCTACCAGCTCTCCCAGGCCCGCTATGAGAAGGGGATCGACATCTACCTGAACGTGCTGGACGCGCAGCGTTCCCTCTACAACGCCCAGCAGGGCCTGATCGCCGTCCACCTGGCCCGGCTGTCCAACCAGGTGCAGCTTTACGCGGTCCTGGGCGGGGGCGGCGAGGCCGACGCGCCCCCGGACGGATGGTAACGGCGGACATGATGCAACGGCATGGGAAAACGCAATCGCGCTGAGACTGTTGACAGACCCCGCATGAACAAAGAAGTGGGACGAGGCGGTCCATTCCTCACCCGTTGGCGAAGCCCCTTCCCATTATGGGGTGGGCGGTGGGGTTCGGGGCAGGGGGCAGAGGTCGGCGCACCAGGCCCCTAAACAAGCGATATGGGATTGGGGGAGGGGGTCAGGGGTTGTGCCCCTTAGCCCCCTCCCCCACAACAAACTTTCAAGACAGTTCCTCATGGGCCTGAGGCCCACTCACAAAGCATGAAAAGTTTTCCCCCTCACCCCAGCCCTCTCCCCCATCGGGGGAGAGGGGGATAAGGA
>Ga0194125_10003116_pt1 | contig 27056 bp, 23 predicted proteins | sample TA2KigC250mmetaG_FD_148626 | JGI IMG/M metagenome (GOLD analysis project Ga0194125, IMG submission 148626) | Freshwater microbial communities from Lake Tanganyika, Tanzania - TA2015034 Kigoma Deep Cast 250m | ecosystem: Environmental > Aquatic > Freshwater > Lake | place: Tanzania: Lake... | reverse complement strand
TCACCTTCGCTGGAGCACTCAACAGCAGTATCTCCTCCATCGTCCCACCTCCTCGGTGCTCCAGTCTACCCCAGAAGGGGAAGACGCGTCAACCGCGCCGATTCACCCCACTAATCTGAGGAGAGCCCAAAAACCCAACTCGCCATTCCGCAGACAACCAACGCGGCAAAAACGATCAAGACACTCCAAGGAACTCGGTGGAAAGAAGTAGGACGCGCCATTGCAGACCTCCCCAAAATGAAATCTATCGTGCAACGCGAGCGCTGGAGCGCAGAATTTGCTTGAGATTATACCACAGTTTTTGAAACTTGCGCGTTAAAGTTTGGTTGAATTCTTTCAGCCATTAAAGGCAGGGACGTTCGATTGAACGTCCCTGCTTGGTTACGCCGCCGCGCCCGTCGCCCGCGCGCGCCGCGCGGCAAAAATCACAAAGATCAAGACGACACCTGCCGCCAGGAGCAACAAATTCTCGCCGATGCCGGTATCCGGCATTCCCGAAGTTGGCGTGCCGGTGCCTGCCGCGACCGTTGCCGTCAGCGTTAGCGTTGGCGTCAACGCGCCGCCGCTGACCGGCGCCGTGACACCACTGGCAGGTTGAACGACGAGCGTCGGCGTGGGCGGCGCGAGTGTTGCAGTTGGCGCCGTCGTCGGCGTTTGCGCGACGAGCGCGGCGCGCGTCGGCGTCGTCACGAACGTGACCGTCACGACGCGCGTCGGCGTGATCGGTTGAATGACCAGCATAAACACCAGAAACACGACGATGCCAATCACGAGCAAGCCCACTAACCCAAGCGCCAGCACGATGAATAACTTGTTGGGACCGCCGCCTCCGGCAGGTGCAACCTCTGACATTGTGTCGTCTCCTTCTCGACAATTGACAATTGATAATTGTCAATTGACAATTGTTTGCTATCCGATCAGTTCCAAGTTTTCCCACGGCACAAACAAACGCGCGCCCGTGTCGAATGTGATCTCCGCGCCCCACGCCGCGACGCCGCTTTCCAACGTGCGCGGCAACGTGGCGATCTCCGCGATTTTGCCGATCTGACCGCGCAGCGCGCCGCTGACCACGCGCACGTTCGCGCCGACTTGCGCGAGCAACGTGGGCGGCGGCACCGCTGTTTCGCCCGCGCCGCCCCCGGCGAGAATCGGAATGAACGCTTCAGGGCGGCTGGGGCTGACCGGCACCGTCGGTGCGTTGATGATCGTCTCTTCGCCCACGTGCGCGGCGAGTAACTCGAAAATCATTTTGGACATCGCGCACTCGCCGAAACCATCGGTTACTAAGGTAGGCAGTTCGAGTTCCGCGCACAAGCGCCGCAAACCCGGCGCCAATCCGCCGACGATCAATCCGGCGACGCGCTCTTCCGCCGCGCGGCGCAACGCCGCTTCCGTGATTCCGGCTCCGGCGAGCAAAACGGTGCCGCGCGCGGTCACATCAATCCGATCGTCGCTGAGGAGCGCATCCGGTTGATCGACCATCTGGCGAATCACGCCGTACCCCTCGCCGCCCGCGCCCCACATTCCTTGCACCAGCGCGCCGGTCGCTTCGATCACGACACCTTGCCGCGCCATCACGTTGATCACTGTGCCGCGATACAACGCGCGCAATTCAAACGCCGTGTCCGCCAGATCGAGCGCCAGCCACGCGCCTTGCGCCGCCACAATTCGCCCCGCCTTGGGCGCGCGATAAATCCGGCGTAACATTCCAAACGATTCCGGTTTGGACGCCAGAATTTCGCGAGCGGCGAAATCTTCGCCCGGTTGTTTGAGCAAATATTTATCCAGCGCGGTCTCTTTCGTCCGCAAATAACGCGCCAGCGGCACCGGACGCACATTGCCCGCGCTCGTCACTTTGGCGACCACGTCCAGCGCACCGACGCGATTTCCGGCGGTGACCATCACGACGCCGCGCGTGGGCAACAATCGTTCGCGGCGGACGCGCGCGAATTTGACGACGCGCGTTTGAGCGAGTGCGGGAATGATCGGGTCAGGCATATCCCACCTCGCCGCCGACATCCCAGTACCACTGCTGAATTTTCGTGCGCCGCTTTTCCGGATCGCCCGGCAGAGTGATCGGGCGTCCGCGCGCGTCGATGATCAACCCGAGCGCGCCCCCTTCGATTTGCGCTTTGAAGACGCCGCGCTTGGCTTGCGGCAACGTCACGCCGCCCGCCGGACGAATCTCAATCGCCGCTTTTTGACCCGGCAAGAGCGGCACCAATTCGAGCGAGCCGTGTTGCACTTCCAAGTTGATCACGCCGCTACTGGTGGGCTGAATTTGGACGCGCGCATCAATTTGCCCTTCGCGATTTCGCGACAACGGCGCAATCACGGTACCGAGCGTCACCAAGCCATCGCGCTCGATCACACTGGCGGCGGCTTCGGGATTGACGGACGCGATGCCGCCTAGCGCCGGAGCCAGTCCAAACGGATCGACTGCCAGCGAAAAAACGCCGTGCGGTTGAATGGCATCCAGCGCGAGCAGCGCGAGCGCGCCCAAGTTCGAATTCGCTCCGAACGCGCCGCCGCTCAGAACGATCAAATCGAGTCCGTCGGCGCGGATGTCCCGCGCGGCGGCGGCAAGCACCGCGCGCGCCGCGGCTTGCATCAGATAGGCATCCTGCCGCGTGAGCGGTACGGCGCGTGGATACAACGCCTGGTTGAGCCAATGTGCTTGGGCTTCCTCCGCGGCGATTTCGATGGGAAGCCAATCCGCCACGCGTTCAGCCGGAACCTGTGCGACAATATTTTCCAGATGATGTCCCATCCCCAAATCGGCGCGGACGCGGTGCTGAATCGAGTCGCCGCGCACGGCTACAATCGTCGTCGTGCCGCCGCCCAGATCCGCGCCCAACACGTTCAAACCGAACCGGCGCGCGAGATAGCGGACGATGTTTTGGAACGCGTGCGCGCTCGGAACGATCGGCGCCGCGGTCCAATTGGTCAACCCGCCGAGACCGGGGAGCCACTTGATCTTCTTTTCGTCGTAGAGCGCGTCGAGTTCGCGTTGCAAGGGCGCCAGGTTTTCGTGTTCGAGCGTGGGGCGCACATTGTCCACCACGCGCAACGGCGTGATCTGCCCGATCCGTTTGGCGATTTCGGCGCGCGCGGCGTTGTTGCCGGCAAAGATGACGAGCGGGCGCAAGTTTTCATCGCGCGCCGCGATGACGATGGCGATCAGGTTTGCCAGATCGTACAGCGCAGTCGTCGCGCCGCCGTCCACGCCGCCGACCAAGACCAGCGCGTCCACCTGGGCGCGCGCCAACGTTTCCGCCGCCAACACAGCCGGGTCTTGAAGCACCGTCGTCGGCGTTTGTTGTTGCGCGTCCGGCGCGGGCGGCAACGTCACCGGAATCCAGCGTCCACCGGTTTCGTCGAGCGCGAAAATCGCGGCGACCGTTGCGTGCGTTCCGTTGATCGCGCGCAGCGCGCTGGTGATGCTGAGTTCGCGGCTCAGTCCGACGATGGCGAGGCGCAACGGTTGGGGCGCGCTGGTCACCGCGACGAACGCGTCGACGCCTTGCGCGCTGGAGCGTTCCGGCACGATCAACTGCTGATCGTCCGTCAACAATTGCCGCTCGACGCGCGCTTCGATCTGGCGGATCGCATCGCGCACGCCAACGAGGACATCCGCTTCCGGCGGAGTCGCGGTGGTTGCCGCACTGCCCGCGCTGACAAAGCGATGCTCGCCGTTCACAACGTCTATGAGACCGACTTTGGTGGTGACGCTTCCGATGTCGGCGACCAGAAGCGATTCTGCTTTTTGCGGATCAGGCATTGCGAAATGAGATTTCAGATTTCAGATTGCGGTTTCACTTGGCGTAGGTTCGTCCAACAATTTTTGCAGCGTCACGATAATAAATTCGGCTTGAGCGATGGCGTCTGCGGCATCGCGCGCGCCGTAGCGTTCCATCGGTGGAATGATTTCGTCGGCTTCGCGAACCGGGTAGCGCGCTTTGTTGATGTGACTTTCCAAGCGTACCAAATACCGATAGACGCGCGTCAATTCTTTGGAACGTCGTTGGCGCAAGATGCGGCTGGAAAACAAACCACTGATCACGTGCTCTTTCATTTCGATGATCCGGTTTTTGAAGAGCACGGCTTTGGTCATTTTTTCAGCCGCTTGTTGACAGTGATAGACCGCTGACCAATAATCGCCTTGCGCTGCCAGTCGCCGCGCTACGCCAAGTTCGGCTTTAGCCGTAGATTCGAAGGATTCTTGATAATCCACGCGTCGTATTTCCTTGACAGGCGAAAATGCATCCGCACAAACTGTTCCCATTTGAGAAGCAGGGGGAGTTGTCCCCACACGATTCGATAGCCCGTCACCAAACCGAACATCAAAGGTCCCAGCACATTCATATCCCGCCGTAGTTCTTCCGGCGTCATCAAAATCGGCATCACGGCGATCCCGGTCTCCATCACGAGATCGTCGAATTGGTACAGCAATAACTCGTCGCGTTCGCGCGGCAACGCGCGCGCGATCACGAGCAAGTCCAAATCCGATCCGGCGCGTGCCGTTTCTTTGGCATAACTGCCGAACAGGACGACGGCAACCAGTTTGTCGCCCAGCGTGTCGTGAATTCGCGCGACGACCTGGGTCAGAAATTTGGCGGGCAAGCGTTTTCCGTTTTTCATTTCCACAACCGAGCTACTTGACAATCTGCAACCAATCGTGCAGCAAAAAGTAAACGCGATTGACCAGAAGCGAGATGCGCGAAACGGCGACGCTGGCGAACAGCGCGCCGAGCGCGATCATCACGAACCAGCGCCCAAACGCGCCCCAGCCGCGCGCCACCGTTTCGACGACGCGCGCGCCGAAACGCCCGGACTGCGGCTGAATAAAGCGAAACGACAACAGCGCGCCGAGGGTTCCCGCGACCAACAGCACGTTCTCCAGCGAATCGAGCGGGACGACGATCGCGCTCAACTGCGGCAGGAGCGTTCCGTCCAGCGCGCCGCCCAGCGCGAGCGCGCTGCCCACGCCGAACAAGAACGCGATGCTGAGATTTCCGACCGGCGCCCACGCGGTTCGCAATTTGAGCAACAAGAGCAGACCCAGGATCAACGGGATGACAAGATACGAGTTCATCACCGGATTGATGATCAAGGGATCGAACAGCAACGGCAGTAAGATCAAATAGACCGCCGCGCTGATCGCGTACCCAATCGCGACGCCGACGAAGATCGCCTGCGCGACGCGAAAGAGCGGCGTATCGCCGAGCAGATAACTGAATACGAGCAGGGTCAGGATCGCGCCGACCCACACGCCAATCGGATCCGTCATTTCGGCTTGCCTCGTCCGCGCGCGAACCAGTACATCAGATTGCCCAGCGCGATCACGCCGAGCAAAACCAGATGCGCGGTGCTTTGCGCGCCAACACTGATGACCGCCAACCCGCGCTGGTTCGACAAGATTTCGTATTGCGCCGCGCCGACCAAGCCGCCCATCAGCGCGGTCAACTGTTTGGCGTCGCGGTACGCGCGCGCGCGCGGTTCCACCGCCGCGCTCACGCCCGCCGCGATTTTCACTCCGGCGCGCGGTTGCACTTGCTCCATCCATTTTTGGAGCGGCTCGGGTGCGCCCGCCAATTCGATCACCAGCGCGACATTGCGCCAATTCTGCAGGTTGCCCAAGTTGGGATATTTGTCCAGCGTTTGATAGCGCACGTAATCGCGCGTCGCGGGCGCAAAACCGGCGGTCGCCAATTGGCGCAGTCCGGCTTCCTGCCCCGCGATGTAACCCAGGTTCAGATAATTCGTGCCATACGCATAATTGCCCACCGCGCGCGCGGCATTGTCCAGCACGCGTTGCGCGATTTGCGCGCCGGTTGGATCGAGTGTGCTGAGCGCGATGATCCGGGCGCGGCGTTGCATCAGATGGCGCGCCAGCGCAGTTGCCTGCAAATCCATTTCACCGGAACTGCCGGGATCGTAATCGAACGACAGCACGACAATCGAATTGGGTTGCAATTTTTCAATTGTGTCGTACAAATCGGCGGTTGGCGTGCCAAAGGTGCGTAACGACGAACCGGCGAGATCGGGAATGAAAAACGGGATCAAGATCGCCAAGAGCAACAACAAATAAATGAGCGGGCGCATCGTCCACGCGCGGTGCGTGGGTTTGGCAGGCATCGCCGGGGCAAGCGCGGGCGCGCCGAGAATGGATTCAAATAGGCGCGCGCTCTCTTTGAATGGATTGACGGGCGCGGGCTGGGGCGGCGCGTGCGGCTCGGTGACGGCAGACGCGAGCGGCAGAATGCCGCGCAGTCCTGACAGAGGTCCCGTCGTTTCCAGCGGGCCACTTTCCACGAGAGTCGGAACGGGTTGTTCGACGGGTTTGAGCGCGGCGATCCATTCTGGAACTTCGCCCAGCGCTTCGAGCGCGCCGGCTTCGATGGATGGTTCGGGCGTGGGAGTTGCGCCTGACGGCGTAGTGCGCAGCCAGTCCGGCAAATATTCGTCTTCACTGGTTTCGCTGTGCGGCGCTTCGGTCAACCACGCGGGCTTTTCCACTTGGGTTGATGGCGCGATGCCTTCTAGGGCTTGGAGTAATTCTTCGCCGGGTGATTCAACTGGCGGAGCGCCATCGGCGTCAAGTGTGTCCGCCAGAGGGTGCGGTTGTGCGATAGGCGCGCGCGGTGGCTCGTCTTGCGGCTTTAACGTTTTGAGCCACTCGGGAATTTCCGCGTCGGTCGCTTGAATCGGCGGTGGCATTTCCGGCGGCGCGGCAACGGGTTTGAACCAATCGAGTCGTTCGCTTGGCGGCGTGGCGGGTTCCGGCGCGATGGGCGCGCGGGTGTCTTTGAGCCAATCGGGCATCTCCGCGTCCGCGCTTGGCGCGGCGACGATCGGTTCCGCTTCGCTCGCGGGCAACATCCAACTTGGCGCATCTTTCGATTTCGGCGCGGCGTCTTGTGCCGATTCTTGACCGGGCGAAGACGAGCGCAGCCAATCGGGCAAGTCTTCTTCTGCGATCTCAACCGACTCACTGGCGCGCGCAGGGAGCGATGGCTCCGCCGGCGCTTGTTCTTCGATCGTCGGCGCGGTGCGCAAGCGCGCCAGCCAGCCCGACGCTTCTTCTGCGGTGGGAGGTTCGCTGTCCGGTGCGGGCGTTTCAGCCGCTGGGATGACGGGCGCTTCTTCTTCAGGCGTCAGCGTTTGCAAACGTCCCAGCCAGTCACCGGGCGGGGCATCTGGAGATGCGGGTTCTGTGTCGGTGACCGGCGCGCTTGGCTCGCGTTCCGGTTTCAGTGTCGGCGCGATGGGTTGACGCGGCTCTGCTTTGTCGGCGGGCGCGATCGGTTCGGCGGGCTTGGCGGGCAACGACAGTCCTTTGATCGGCGTGGGTGGCGGCGTTTTTTCCGAGACCGGCGCAACCGTCAGCGGCGCCAAACGCGCGCCGCACTTGCTGCAAAAAACATTTTCGACGGTGTTGGGCGTGCTGCACATCGGGCAAATCAAACCCGACGGCTGCACCAGGCGCGCGCCGCAGTCGCCGCAAAATTTACTGCCGTCTCGATTTTTGGTCCCGCATTGAGCGCATTGAATCATTGGAGTTATTCGCTGTAGGGACGATCCATTCCGATCAGCAAGCGCAGCGCGGTAGCCAGCGTGCCTAGCGCCACGCCGATCAAAATACCGCGCACGCCCGCCGTGCTAGGCACGTTCAGCACCCATTCGCGCGCGTCCGTCAACACGCCGAGGAGCGGCGTCTGTCCCAGCAAAACGACGAGTGCGGCGATCAACATCCACGTCGTTTCGAGATTGCGCGCGCGCAACGCACGATACGCCGCCGTCGCCAGAAAGAACGCGACGAGCGCGAAGAACGCGCCTTGCAACGGCACGTACAGATTTTCAAAGACCCAGGTCATCGGCTCGCTGGGCAAGCCGAACCACAAGCCCGCGCTGGCGACGAGCGTGGCGGTGACGACGACGATGAGGCTGTACCCCGCGCTCGCTTCATCGCGGCGGATGATCCGGCGCAGATGCACCTGGAGCAAATTGATCACGCCGAGCAACAACGCAAACGCCGTTAGAATGATCGTCCATTGCCGGAACGCGACGCCGAGCGCGTCGAGGATCGGCACATCGAAAAAATAATCAAGCAGGGTGATCAGCCCCACTGCGATCGCGACTGAGGTTGCAAGCCATCTCATTTTAGATCAACCCTAGCGTGCGGAATAAAACCGCGCCCAGCACGAGCGCGACGATCAGCCCGCGCAAAATATCTTGGGCGAGCAGACTGCTCAAATGGGTGGGCTTGCCCGAAAGGTACGCGCCGCCCGCGTAAATTTCTTCGCCGATCAAGGGATGCGTCATCGTCGCATTGACGAACGGCAAAACTTCGGGCGCGCTCGTTCCGCCGACCTGGGTCAGTCCGCGTTGCGCGCCGGCTTCGCTCATCAACAGAAATTCTGCGCCAAACCGTCCGACCATTACATTCGCCACCAGTTTTTGCTGGGTCAGCAAACGCATCGCGCTGACGGCATACGCGAACGCGTCTTGGTGCGCGGTCGCCGCGCAATTGGGATCGGGCGCGAGCAAGCGCGCGCGCGTCGGATCGTAATCTTCCGGCATTCCCATTTGGCGATAGACGCGCCGCAGAATGTCTTGCGCGACGGGAAGCGCGGTCGGGTGGGCGAGCGTGACCAGCAGCGGCGCCGCGCTGATCGCGCCGCGTTCGGCGAGGTACTCGAGGACGTTGAACGCGGCGGCAGTATCGGCGGTAAATTGATCGCCCACGCCGGTCGTGCCGAGCGAGAGGTGGACCGGCTGTCCGGCTTCGGCGGAACGCGCGAACAGACCTTTGAGCGCGGCGTACGCGGCAATCGGGCGCAACACAAAACGCGCGCCGCGTTTGACCGCCCAATACGCAAAGAAAAAGATCGGGAGGAAAAGCAAAAGCACGCCCAGCATCCGGGCTTGTCGCGCGCCAATTGTAGAATCGAGCAAACTCAGAATCGGATCCAACCGGGACTCCTGGGAAGCGTCGCGCCGCGATCCGCGCGTTAGGTTTGGTCGCTCGGGCTCGCTTCCAGCCGAGCGATCAGTTCTTCTATGCCGGTGCGCTCTTCGACGATCAGGGTCAAATCGCGCAAATCAGTTTCGTTAAAGCCGAGCGTGAGAAAGGGCTGGGCAAACCAAAGCCATTGCGCGCCCAGAAACGCCAACGGTTTGTACGTTTCCAGGAACAAGATCGCCGGCGCGGTCATTCCCAAACGTTCGATTCGCCGCGCCAGGTCGTTCAATAGTTGCTCGCGGCGGCGCGCATCCACAGCCATCGTTTTGACCTGAGAGCAGGGCTTGCGTTTCCCGCTCACTCGCCCACATTATAAGGCGAGTGTGCTAATCCGTCAAGCGGCGGTTACCTAAACCGGAGCCGCGCGTCTAGGCAACGCGACCGTGACAGTGTTTGTATTTTTTGCCGCTGCCGCACGGGCAAGGATCGTTACGACTGCGCGGCGGGATAATGACGTCGTCTTCTTCGTCCGCGTCGTCTTCAAAATCTTCATCCTCATCGTAATCGTCCCAGTCCTCATCCTCGTCCCAATCATCGTCCACGGATGGCAGGACTCGGGGGAGGCGCGTAATCTGATAAACCAGGAAGACGATACTACCGGCGATGACGAGCGCGATGAGGGATGCCTCGAACAAACTGACTGGGAAAACCAGGATCAGAATCCGCCCTACGAGCAGGATTCCTGCTCCGACAAACAGCGTGGCGATGAACAAGAGTGCTGAAAGGAAAAGCACCATCGCCAACGTTGCGGCATTCGCCCAAAGACCTGTCATTGGCTTGGGGTTGGAAGTTTTCTCCGACATTGTTTCACCTCGTTGAATTTGGATTTCCGGTAACTGCTCAGCCCATTGTCATGCTGAGCGAAGCGAAGCATCTCGCTAATCGCGAATTGCGAGACGCAAAGCGTTCGTCGCAAAAACCGCTCCTCAGAATGACAGCCTGAGCAGTTACGATTTCCGGTTGCAGATGATGTTGTTTAGCGCGTGACGGTCTCTGTTGCGACTGGCGTCGCGGTGCGCGTCGGCGTGGGCGCAATCGCGGTCAACGTCGCGGCGGGAATTGGAACTGCGCGAAAATCAATTCCGTTCGGCGTGTTCAAATAGCCCGGCGCTTTGCCTGCGACGCCGGTCACGCCGTACTGCCACAAAATTTTTCCCGCGCGATTGACGATCGCGACGCGATCGTTGTAATCGTCGCTGAACGCGATGTTGCCGTTCGGCAATTCCAGCGCGATGCTGGGGCGGTCGAGCCGTTCGGTTTCCGCGCGCGGAAAATATTCCCAGACGATTTGCGCGTCCCAATCCACTTCGAGAAGGCGCCCCGGCTTTTCGTACGCCGCGACCAAAATATTTCCCGCGCGCGTCAGTTGCGCGTCGGATGGATACACAACGACGGGAAGCGTGATCGCGCGCACGACCTTGCCTTGCAAATCCACTTCGCTGACGCGCCGATTCGTCGCTTCGGTGAGCAGCAGATTCCCGTTCGACAGCAGTGTAACCCCGTTCGGCTTGGCGAGCAAGCCGGTTTCGTTTTTGCACTGTCCCGTCTTGCCGATTTGCGCGGCGATTTTTTGCGCGAGCGAAATGATCGCGACGCGGCAATTGCGAACGTCCGCGACGATCGTGCGCCCGTCGGGCAAACGCCGCGCGCTGTCCGGCGTATTGAGGTGCGCGCCGTCCGCTCCCGCGACGCCCCACTCGCCGAAGGTCCAAATGATTTGGCGCGTCGTGTAATCCAGTTCGATGATTTGGTGATTGGGTGATTGGGTAACAACGACCGATTTGAAACCAGGTGTGAAGAACGCGTGGCTTGGCGCGGCGAACTTTTGATCGGAACTCGGCGTGAATTCCCACACGATCTTCTTGTCCGCGTTCACTTCGATCACGCGATTGTTGGCGGTGTCCGCGATGAGCAACGTGCCGGGGAGCGGAATGCGTTCGCCCGCGAGAACCGGCGGCGTCGCGCGCGGCGTCGGCGCGAGGGGCGGCGTCGCGCTGGGTGTGGGCGAGGCGATGCCGCGCGGCGTCGCGCGCACCTGCGTGAGTTTCACCGCGCGGAACGCGTCGCGCCCCGTCGGTTGTCCTTCCGCGCGCACAATATCACCATTTCGCAAATCGAGCAAACTGATCGGCTGCTGATTGTTGCCGACGAGCGCGGTATCTTCGTTCAATTGGATCGTGTAGTACGGCGCGGCGCGCTGATCGAGCACGAGCGCGCGCGCGTCGAATTTGATTTCGGCGATGCCGCCTTCCACCGTCGTCAGGCGCGGCGTCGGTGTCGGCGCGACCGTCGGCGCGGCATGACACGCGACGGCGGCGAGAGCAAAAGTGATTAGCGTCAAGACGAGCGCGGGGGAGTGGGAGAGGGGGAGAGGGGGAGGGTTCTCCCGCGCTCCCGCGCTCCCGCTCTCCCCCTCTCCGAAGAGACGCGCGTCACTCATACCGCAGCACCTGCCCCACGCGCAGACGCGCCGCGCCAAGCGCGGGGATGAGACTCGCCAGCGTTGCGAGCGCGAGCGCGAAAAGCAAACTCGCGAAAATCATTTGCGGACTAAAAATATAATCAATCTGGAACAACACCGACTTCATCAAGTTGAGTAAAAATTGTCCGAGCGGATAGCCGATCAAAATTCCAACGACCCAGCCGCCCAATCCCAACGCCAAACCTTCGGTGAGAAAAACTTGGATCAGGTTCGTGTCCGCCGCGCCGATGGAACGCAGCACGCCGATTTCGCGGCGGCGCTCCAGCACATTCAGCGTCAGCGTGTTCAACACGCCGAGCGCGCCAATCGCGCCGATGATCAAACTCATCGCGTACAGCGCGAGCGAGAGAATGCGCGTCTGCTCTTTCGCGCCGCGCACCTCGCGATACGCGGAATCGGTGCCCATTTGATACTGCCGGAATTTCGTTTGCAATTCGCCCAAACGTTTTTCGACCGTCGCGGGATCGTGCGCGTCGAAACGCAGCGCGAAAAAAGTCGCCCAGCCCAAACGATCTTGCATCCGCTCGACAAGCGTTTCGTTGAGGAACACTTTGCCGGCGACGGCGCTGCCGAGAAAAATGCTGTTGTCAATCACGATGCCGACGACGCGAAAATCGCGCCGCGTCTCCGCAATTTCGATTTCGATCACATCGCCGACGCGTAGAGACGTTCCATCGGAACGTCTTTGCGCGAGATCAGTGGAGATGACGACCGCGTCGTTTTCGTCCGCGCGATACCACCGCCCTTCAATCAGGCGCGGGACGTACATCGTCGTGTTCGCGGGCACGCCCCACAACCGCGCGCGCGCCGCGCCAACCCACGCGTCGCCAAACGACCACACCTCGACTGCCTCCACGCCCTCGACCGCGCGCAAGTGCCCCGCGAAATTCGTGCCAACCCACTGATCGAACCACGCCCACGCGTCGGCGTGATACGTTTTGAACAAGCCGTCAATCGCGGTGTCCACCGAGGCGCTGGTGCTTTGCGCGGCAAGCGACGCGGCGACCGCGACCGCGATCACGAGCAGCGTGATGAGCGAACGCGCTTTGCGCCGCGCGAGATTGCGGAGCGACATCGCGGCAAGCGGCGGCAGCGCGACGATTTTTTGCGCAAGCCGATCGACGCGTCCTTGTCCGTACGTCGAAGTGATGCCATACGCTTCGAGCGCGTCCTTGACGCGAATCGCGGTGCCGGAGAGCGCGGGAAACAAGCCGCCGATCAGCGTGACGAAAATTCCAACGACCGCGCCGAGCGCGACGCCTTCATACGCAATCGCGAACCCGATGTCGAGATTCAACAGCGCGCCGATGTACGCGAGCAGACGCCAACTGCCGAGCGCGCCGAGCAGCGTTCCCAGGATCGTTCCGGCGATGCCGTATAGCAGCGCGGCGATCATAAAAATCGCGATGACCTGCGCGCGCGTGCCGCCAAGCGCTTTGACGATGCCGATCTCGCCGACTTGTTCCGCGGTCATCGCGGCGAGCGTGTTCGCGACGAGAAAGCCGCTGGTGATCAGACCGACGAGTGAAAAAACGCCGAGCAGTACGAAGAGCGCGTCCAGCTCGCGCTTGCCGAGATAATTTTGCGGATCGCGAATCGTCGCCGCGCCGTGGCTCACGCCGCGGCGATCCAACAGGCGCGCCGCGTCGCGCGCGGTGTCGCGCGCCTGCGCGAGCTCGCGCACTTTGAGCAGCGCTTGATTCGCGCCGCGAATGTCAAGCAGTTTCGCCACGTCGTCCGCGTTCGCGTACACCGTCGCCCAATCGAGAATCGTCGCGCTCGGATAGTTCGGGCTTTGCGCGAAACCCGCGAGCGTCAGCGTCAGCGTCGAACCGTCGCGCGCGCGGCACGCGAACGCGTCGCCGATTTGAACGGGAAAGAGCGCGCGCACCGAAACTTCGGCGACAAATTCGCCGGGCTTGGGCGCGCGATCGAGCAAGCGAATTTGATTGATGCGCGCGGCGGCAAAATTTTCCAAGCCCCAAACGTACACGTCGCGGTACTCGCCGTTCCACTTGCATTTCGTAAAATAATTGTTGCGGAGTTCGGCGGCGGCGACGTTCGGAAGATCTTCGAGCGCGCGCGCGGTTTTAGGCGGCGCGTCCCAGACCCAAAACGTAATGTCGGCTTGCGACGCGTGGCGATACGCGTCCGCTTGCGCGCGCGTGAGGTTTTGCGCGGTGGAGACAATCGCGACGATGCCGGCGACGCCAATCGCGATCGCGCCGATCGTCAGGAGGGAACGCACGCGGCGCTGGGTCACGTCGCGGTACGCTTTGCGGAAGAGAGCGAACATCGGCAACATTGTAATGCAAGTTGGAGAAAAAAGAAAGTGCGCTGCGAAACGTGCTGCGGGCGGCGCGGTTCGTCACTCGTATTCTCGGTATGCGTGCGCGCACACCCCCGCGCGTTGCGGACAAAGCGAAACCCAATTATAATAGGCGCCGATGACCGTGTTCACCGAATTTTTCATTACTTTGTGTGTGGCGCTGGGCGCGAGCGGGCTGATCTATTGCGCGGTTTTCTCTGCTGTCGCGCGCCACCCAGAACTGTGGAATCGAATTCAGGCAGGTTCGTTGCGTTGGGCGGATCGCACTGTGGCGGCGCTGGTGATTGGTTACAGCATTCTGTTCACCGCGCTGACCGTCTTGCGCTATCTCTCATTCAACATCGGCTATCTCGATGATTATACTTCGTGGGATCTGGGTCAATACGATCAGATCATTTGGAATTCGTTACATGGTCGGCTGTTCGAGAATTCGTTTTTCCCCGATGCGCCCAACTTTCTCGGCAAGTCCTTCACGCCGATTCTGTTGGCGTTTGTGCCGCTGTATGCCGTGTGGGCAAGTCCGATTGTTCTACTCATCGGACAGACGATCGCGCTCGCGCTTGGCGCGCTGCCGCTCTATTGGTTCGCGCGCGCACACATCGGGCGCGGGCTTGGCATCGCGATAGTGATTGCCTATTTGCTATCGCCGGCGCTGCAAAATACGAACGTCGCCGAGTTTCACGAAGTTGCCTTGCTGACGCCATTCCTTGCCTATACGTTGTTCTTTCTGTTGCGGCGTCATTCCAAAGGTTTTCTGGTCTGCCTGGGGCTGACGCTTTTGGTCAAAGAAGAAGTGGCGCTCCTTATGGTGATGATGGGCTTGTACATTTTCGTGTTCCAACGCCAGCGCTGGCTGGGCGGCGGGGTGACGGCGTTTGGAATCGTTTGGGCGATCGTGGCTTTGCAATATCTCATTCCGTATTTTCAAAGCGGGCAGTGGGGCGGCGATTTTTATTACTTTCGTAGCGGTTCGCTGGCAGGCGGCGGCGCGCGCTATGCGTACCTCGGCGCGACGATCCCCGACATCCTCAAGACGATTCTGACGCGCCCGGATATTGTCGCGGCGGAAATACTCCTTCCGTCGAAAATCGCGTATGTGTTTCATCTGCTTGTGCCGCTGGCGTTGTTGCCGCTCGTCGGGCTGGAGATCAGCGCGCTGGCATTGCCCACGTTTGGGTACACGCTGTTGAGCCGGTACGCGCATCAACATTCGCTGGGGGCGGCGTACCACGCGCCGATGCTGCCGTTTCTTTTTTTCGGCGCGGTGGTTGGGATGAAGCGCGTGCTCAAGTGGAAATCCCCCAGGCGTCCTGCTTACCCCCTCGCGTTGGCGGGGCTGGTGCTGATCACGAGCGTCAGCGCGTATTGGTTTGAAGCGCCGGGACCCTTGGCGCGCAAGTTCCAGCCCCAGCGGTATATTGTGAACGAACACACCGCGGCTGGGCATCGCCTGAGCAGACTCGTTCCCAAAGGACAGGGGAGCGTTGCGGCACAGAACGAGTTGATCGCATATCATACGCATCGGCGATTCGTTTATGAAGTCGCGGTGAAAGATTATCGGCAATTCGACTATCTGATCGCCGACAGAACGCGCGGCTGGTACCAAATCCACGAAAGTTTTTGGGAACCATACCTCGCTTCGGGCTATTTTGAAATTCTCGCGGATGAGGACGGCTGGATCGTGGCGCGGCGGCGCGTGCCGACCGTGCCACTCCAAGTGCGGTTTGGCGATCAGATGACTCTGCGCGCGTTTACGTTGGTACCGGAAGGTCCATTCATCGGCGGGCAAACCCTCCGTCCGATTGTCAGCTGGCACGCGGATTCAACGATTGTAGAACGCTATGTCGTTCAGGTGCGTTTGGTGGATCGGCACGGGCGGCTCTGGAAAAGTGAGGCGCGCGAACCACAAGGTGGCGCTTTGCCAACCAATCAGTGGGTCAAAGGACAAACGGTGCAAGATCAATATGCGTTGCATATTGAGCATACCGTACCGGCAGGAGAATATCGTATCACAGTGCGAGTATATGATCTGGCGAAGCAAGTTCTCCTCTCGGCATACGACGAGAACGGCAAGTTCCTGGGCGCAGAGATTACTTTGAGTACGCTCGACATTCAGAAAAGCAAAGCCAATGTGCTCGCGAGTCAAATCGAGATCGAACAGCGCTTGAGCGCGGACCTGGGCGAACTGCGCCTGCTGGGTTTCGTTCTGCCGCGCCAGACGAGCCGCGCCGGCGAGCTGTTTCAATTGGGTCTGTATTGGCGCGCGCGCGCGCAACCGCGCGGTGATTATTTCGTCGCGGTGCAATTGCGCGACGCGAACGGACGCCTCGTGTTCGAGCGCGAAGATCGCCCAGCCAAGGGGACCTACCCCACGACGCAGTGGGCTATTGGCGAAGTCCTGCTCGATTGGCACGACTTGGCTCTGCCCAGAGACCTTGCGGCGGGCGAATATCAGATCAGCGTCACCTTGCGCGATGAAACCACCCCGCGCGCGTTAGGCGACATTCAAATTGCGCCGCTGGCGGTCTTGCCGTAACGCTTGCCGACATAGAATGTGTACTCGGCAAAACGTGAATCCTGATTTTTGAATCTCAACCCCAACTAGCGCGCCAAGTCGTTTTGTGCTAGAATGTTGCGCGAATTACAAAATCGCAAATCTTTTTGACAGTCGGCGGCTTGTCCCGAGCGCAGTGGAAGGATCATCCGTCGGCGGTCGTTTTCAAGGAGCAAAATGAATCAACGCCTTGCCCAACTCCGTTCTAAATTCGCCGCCCAAGGACTCGATGGCTTGTTGATCACGCAACCGGAGAATCAATATTATCTCTCCGGATTTACCGGCGGCGGATACCTGGATGCGACCTTTTTGATTTCTGCCGAGCACGCGTGGATCGCCACCGACTCGCGCTATTACGAAGATGTCAAACAGCGCGCACCCGATTTCCACTTGCTCGAAGCCGGGTATGATCGCAACAAACCGCTCGCCGATTTCGCGGCGGAGGTCAAGCCCAAGGTGATGGGCTATGAAATGACGCACCTAACGGTCGCGACGCAGAAAGACTGGAACAAGGTCGCGCGCAAAGCCGGATTCAAACTCGCGCCGGTCAAGGGCTTGGTCGAAGATTTGCGCGCCGTGAAAGAGCCGGCGGAACTCGCGGCGATCAAGCGCGCGGTCGAATTGACCGATCAGGCGTTCACGCATTTCTGCGCGATCGTCAAGCCGGGAATGACGGAAAAACAAGCCGCGTGGCAGATCGAGAAATATATGCGCGAGAATGGCGCGGACAAGATCGCGTTCGATCTCATCGTCGCCTCCGGACCCAACGGCGCGCTGCCGCACGCGATCCCCGGCGAGCGCAAACTGCAAAGGGGCGAACCGATCGTCATTGACATCGGCTGCCGGATCGATCGTTATCATTCCGATTTGACGCGCACGATTTGTCTGGGGCAACCGCCGGACGACAAATTTCTGAAAGTGTACAAAACCGTTCTCAAGTCACAAGAGACCGCCGAGAAAAAAATTCGCGCCGGCGTCAAAGGCAAGCGCGCGGACGCGTTCGCGCGCAATGTCGTCGCCAAAAGCGAATTCGAACCGTTCGGACACGGCTTGGGTCACGGCGTCGGACTCGCGGTGCACGAAGGTCCGCGCGCGAGCAAACTGAGCAAGGACGTTTATCGCGCCGGGATGACGTTGACGATTGAGCCAGGCATTTACATCGCGGGCTGGGGCGGCGTCCGCATCGAAGACCTGGTCGTGATTCGCGAAGATGGCGTGGAAATTTTGAGTCAGGCGAGCAAAGAGCCGATCATCAAGATCTGATCCGCGTAGACCTTCGAGGTCTCCGAGACCTCGAAGGTCTTTTTCGTCCTACAATGACTCTCACCTTCACCACGCGCTTGCGCGTCCGGCACTATGAACTGAACGCGCGTAACGAATTGCCAAACAGCGCGCTCTTTCGACTCTTCCAAGAAACTGCGATGCGCGCAACGCACGACGCGGGCTTTGGCGTCGAGTGGTTTGCGGAACGGCAGACCGTTTGGCTCGTCTATCAAATGACGGTCGAACATCTGCGCCCGAGCCATTATCTCGACGAACTCGAAGTGACGACCTGGCTTTCGGACGCGCAAAAAGTGCGAACGCATCGCGAATATCTCGCGCGCAATGTGGCGACGAACGAAATCGTCGCGCGCGGACGCGCGTACTGGGCGCACCTCAACGGCGCGACGAGGTTGCCCGCGCGCATCCCGCCGGAGTTGATCGCGCGCTTTCAACCGAACGGCGTCCGCGCGATTCCGCGAATCGAACCGCGCGCGTATCCTGCGCCATCGGTGCCGATTGAACACCGCGCGCGGCGGCGCGTGCAGCGATACGAAGCGGATGGGATGCAACACGTCAACAACGCGATCTACGTGGATTGGTTGGAAGAAGCGCTTGCGGACGCGATTGCCTCTGCGGAGCCAGAGGGCGCGCGCTTGCGTGTGCGCCGGCACGACATCGAGTACGCGCGATCGGCTTTGCCGGGCGACGAAGTTGAAATCGTCGCGCGCGTGATCGGCGTCGGACGATGCGCGAGCGCGTGGGAGTTGCAGGTGAAGCGCGGCGACGAATCGCTGGTACGCGATCACATCACTGCGTTGTGGGTGGACGACGCGGGAAAACCGGTGCGAGGAAATTGGTAGGGGCGCAATTCAATTGCGCCCCGATGGTTTTATTGCCCAACGTAAACGACGCGATAGACGCGTCCGCCCTTGTCGTCCGAAATGTACATCACGCCGTCGGGACCGAAGATCACGTCCGCGGGGCGACCCCAGGTTGACGCGTCACCGCATTTTGCGCCGGGCGCGCGCCAGCCGGTCGCAAACGTTTCACTGCTGGTCGGCGAACCGTTCTGAACGATCACGCGTTGCACTTTGCAATCGCGATAATTCGCCGGATCGTTCGTGTTCCACGAGCCGTGATACGCGACGAACAAATCGTTTTGGTACGCGGCTGGAAAATTCGCGCCGCTGACGCGCGACATTCCCAGCGGCGCGCTGTGCGCGCGATCGGTGAAGAGCGCGGGCACGACTTGCGCGCAATCGAACCCGGATGGCAACGCGACGCGCGGATCGCGCACCTCCGCGTTTTGCGTCGGCGACAAATTCGCGCCGAGCGTTGGCGTGTAGCAGTAGGGCCAGCCGTGCGAACGCCCGCGCTGAACATCAATCACGATTTCTTCCGGCGGAACGTCGTCGCCCAAACCGTCACTGCCGTTGTGATTCGCCCACAATGCGCCGTTCGCAGTGAAAACAAAATCCACGCTGTTGCGCAAACCCTCCGCCCACACCGCTTGCTTGCGCGAGTCGGGATCGCTGGCGAACGGATTATCCGCCGGGATCGTCCCATCCGGATTGAAACGCAAGATCGCGGCGCGGCGCGGATCCGATTCCGGCGCGATGTTCGCGGTCGAACCTGCGCTGACGTACAACTTGCCATCGGGTCCAAAATGCAACGTGCGCGAGGAATGTCCGCCGCAACACGGCAGATTCGTCGTCACGATTTCGCGCGATTCGAACGCGCCGTCGCCGTCCGCGTCGCGGAATCGTTCGATGCGGTCTTGCGCCGCGACGTACAGCCAGCCATCGTTCCACTCGACGCCGTGCGGCGCGTTGAGTCCGGACGCGATCACTTGTACGCCGTCGGCGAGTCCGTTGGCATCGCGATCTGGCAAGCGCGCGATTTGTCCTGCGCTCATCAACGAGACGTACAAGAATCCATCGGGACCGAAAGTCATAAAGCGCGGAGTGCTCAGGTTCGACGCGAAAATTCGGATCGCGAATCCGTTCGGCACGGTGATGCGCGTAGCGGCTTCGTCCGGCGGCGGCACAACCGGCGGCGACTGGGTCACAGACGGCAAGTAGATCGTGGAGGTGTCACGCGGCGCGGCGGCTTGCATACGCGGTTGCGCGGCATCACGCGGCGCAACGAAAAAAATCAGCGCCAGCATCGTCACGACGACACCGGCGCGAATCATCGAGTTTTTCATTATCGTCACTCTCCAATCGGAATTTGCGCGACGCGATTCGATTGCGCGTCACGCCGCGATTATAGCACAGGAGATTGACCCACACGTTAAAAACGCGCTAGAAAAAATCGGGGCGTTCAGCCGAACGCCCCTACGGTTTTGTGGTCGCATCGAATTCGCCGTCGCTGACGCGCACGCGGATCTCGGCGCGTCCGGCGATTTGGGATTTGCTTTTGACGACGCGTCCGGTTTGTTTTTCGCGGACGATGGCGTACCCGCGCGCGAGCGTCGCGTCGGGATTGAGCGCGGCGAGATGCCGCGCCGCGCCGCCCAGCATTTCGCGCCGGAGCGCGACGAGTTGCCGCACGCGCGCGTCGAGTCGCCGCGACAAATCGTCCACGCGTTGGCGATCATTCGCCAGCCGCGCCTGCGGTGAATTGCGTTTGAGCGCGTACGCGGCTTGCGCGAGGCGCGCGTGCAGATCGTCCAGACGCGCCGTGACGATTTGGGTGAGCTGTTGTCGCGCGGACCGGATCGCGCCGCGCAGTTCGCGCGTGTCCGGCGCGACGAGTTCCGCCGCCGCGCTCGGCGTGGGCGCGCGCACGTCCGCGACGAAATCGGCAATCGTGAAATCGGTTTCGTGTCCGACCGCGCTGATGACCGGGACGCGCGACTCGTACAGCGCGCGCGCGACGCGCTCGTCGTTGAACGCCCACAAATCTTCAATCGAGCCGCCGCCGCGCGCGACGATCAGCACGTCGATCTCGAATTCGTTGATCGCCTGAATCGCGCCGACGATCATCGGCGGCGCGGCATCGCCTTGCACGAGCGTCGGCGCGAGCAATAGTTCGGCGAGCGGATAGCGGCGTGTGAGGACGGTGCGAATATCGCGCCAGACCGCGCCTTCACGCGAGGTGACGACGCCGATCACGCGTGGAAATTCCGGCAGCGCGCGTTTGTGTTCCGGCGCGAACAATCCTTCCGCTTCGAGGCGCGTTTTCAAGCGTTCGAATTCTTGCCACAGCGCGCCCGCGCCAGTCAGTTTGATTTCGTCCACGTACAACTGCACGTCGCCGCGCGCTTCGTACAGCGAAACGCGTCCGTGGACTTGAATCGCGTCGCCGCTGTTCGGCAAACGGAAGACGCGCGCGGCATCAGCGCGCCACATCACGCATTTGATCGTCGCGTCGCGATCTTTCAGCGTAAAGTACAAATGCCCGGCGGCGGATTGCGTAAAGTTGGAAATTTCGCCGCGCACCCAGAGATCGCGCAGAATGTCATCGCTTTCAACCACGTCCTTGATTTGCCGGACGAGTTGCGCGACGGTGAGTGTGGGAGCGAGGGAGAAGAGGGATTGTTGCATCGGAAGACGGAAGACGAAAGACAAAGGACGAACGACTTGTCCGTCATCCGTCCTTCGTCGTTGGTCAAAGATTTTACACGCGCGTCACGTACGAGCCATCGCGCGTATCCACGCGCACGGTGTCGCCGGGGTTGACGAAGAACGGCACCGTGACGACGACGCCGGTTTCGAGCGTCGCCGGTTTGCCGCCGCCGCTCGCGGTATCGCCCTTGTAGCCGGGCGCGGTCTCTGCCACTTTCAAATCCACCGTTGTCGGCAATTGAATCTCAATCGGCTGACCTTCGTACGTCAGCAGTTCAGCCATAATGTTTTCTTTCAAAAAGCCGATACTCTCGCCGAGCAACTCCTTGGACAACACCGGTTGATCGTACGTTTCGGTATCCATAAACGTATAATGCTCGCCGTCGTTGTAGAGGTACTGGACGTTGTGATGATCGAGCCGCACATCTTGGACGCGTCCGCCGGACTGAAAATTCTTGTCAATCGTCGCGCCGGTTTTGACGTTGCGGAGTTTCGTTTTGATCGTCGCGTTGCCGCGTCCTTGTTTGACGTGCTGGTATTCCAACACCTTGTAGAGATTGCCGTCCTCGTCCACGAATGTTGTGCCTTTGCGTAAATCTTGAACGCCGATCATTTTCACCTGCTCCTTGTTGATGAGTTCGGGCGGGATTATATATCAAAAGGTTGCAAGTTTCAAGTTTGAGGTTTCGCGTTTTTGACACACCGCGCAACTCACAGTAGAATGAAGACCATTCTTTCCACACAGGACAACGATGAAACATCTTCTTTTTGTATTCTGCGCGATTGCGCTGGTCGCGTGCAGCGCGCCTGCCGCCGCGCCAACAGCAACCCCTGCGTCGAATGTTAGCGCGATGCCGACCGCGCGCGCGACGACCGCGCCGGCGGTTGCGACAACTTTGGGCGCGCTGCTGAAGACGCTGATTGTCGCGCATCGCGGCGGCGCAGCGCTCGCGCCGGAAAACACGCTCGGCGCGTTCGAAAACGCGATCAAACTCGGCGTGGATCTGGTCGAGTGCGATGTGCATCTGAGCAAGGATGGCGAAGTCGTCGTGATGCACGATCCAAGTGTTTCGCGCACGACCGATGGCAATGGACCAATCAGCGAACTGACGCTGACGGAACTGAAAAAGTTAAACGCGGCGGCAAAATTTTCCGGCGGGTATGCCGCGCAAGGCGTCCCAACGCTTGCCGAATTGCTCGACCTTGTGAAAGGCAAAGTCGGACTTCAGATCGAAATCAAACTGGCGGCAGGGAACAAACGCTATCCTGGGATCGAGCGCAAGGTGATCGATCTGGTCAACGCGCGCGGAATGAGCGACGAGGTGATCGTCATCTCGTTCGATTTCCCGACGCTCAAAGAGATCAAGACGATTGAGCCGCGCATCAAAACCGGCGCGCTCGTCCGCGCCGATTGGTTCACGGCGCGCGGCAACCACGTCGAGCCGATCGTCAAGGACGCGCTGGATGCGACCGGCGCGGATTATTTTATGCCGACGTTCGCGCCGGTCACCGAGGCGTTGGTCAAGGTCGTGCATGCGCGTGGCAGCAAGATCGGCGTGTGGACGGTGAACACGGCGCCGGAGATGCAGCGCCTGGCGGGCTGGAATGTGAACGCGATTACGAGCGATCGCCCCGACGAATTGAAGCGCGTGCTGGGGCGATAGCGAATGTCGGCGCGCGGCGATACCGCCACGCGGCTTGTCGAAATTTACGGGCGACGCGACGCGCGCTTTGGCGCGCAACGAACGCCCAAGCGTTCACGCGATTTTTGTTCGCGACGGATTAGCACATTTGTTCGATTATGATTTGGCGCGTGCCGCGCGCGTAAAATTCGGGGATTGTGTTTCGGGGTGTCCGGTTGGAGCGTGCGCTTGCTCACGCCAAACCAGACATCTGATTTATGTAAACGTTTCACGTGCAACATACACCACAATTGTATCGAATTTCTCGAGCACTCGCGCACACAAGAATTTATCCACATCTATCCACACATTTTCGTGTGGTTTTCCACATCCCCATTCACCGAATCACCTAATCACCGATCCCTAATCACCAATCACGCATCTTTTCTCGCCACTCCCCCAAACCCGCGCATCTCTTCGCGCACGCGCGCGTACAACTCTTCCGCGCGCAACTGCTTGAGCGTGTAACACGGACCGCCCAGGTTGTCCGCGAGTTCTTGCGCGAGTCCGCGATCAAACGCCTCGTGCTCCGTGTTGATGACGACCGTCCGCAAGTCCGCTTTCTTGATCATCGCCGCGACGCGCAGCGCTTCTTCTTGCGGCGGCATCTCGCTCATCGAAACATTCCCCGCGCCGTCGGTCACGATGATCATCAGCGGCATCACTTCGCGATCCTTGACGCGCTCGCGAATCAAAACTTGGTGCGCGAGCACGAGTCCCGCGCTCAACGGCGTTTTGCCGCCGACGGGAATATCTTTCAGCGCGCCTTCCGCGAGATCAACCGACGATGTGGGCGGCAGGATGACGCGCGCTTCCTCTTTCTGGAAAACGACCAAGCTGACGCGGTCGCGCTTTTGGTACGCGTCGATCAGCAGCGACATGATTGCGCCTTTCGTCGCGATCATTCGCTCGGCGGCTGCCATTGACCACGACGCGTCGACGACGAACAGGATCAAATTCGCGGCGCGGCGCATCCGCACTTTTTGGCGCAGGTCTTGCGATTCGATCGCGAGCGCGACATCTTCGCGGCGCGGCGCGCGGCGAATCTGGTGCGGCGCGGCTTGGCGCAGCGTCGCGTCGAACGCGACATCGGAGGGCTTGCCGCGCATCTCGCGCGAGGAAACGTAACGCCCGCGCTTGCGTTCGGTGCGCGTGCGCGAGCGTTTGCCTGCGGCTTTGCGCGGCAATTTGTCGAGAGGAGTTTGCAATCGGTGGGGACGAAATGTTTTGCCGACGCCGACGAGGTGATCGGCGGGACGCGGCGTCGGCTTGCCTGGCTCATGACCCGAACCTTGCGCGGTCTGTTCGCTCGGCTCGGGCGGTTGGTCGGCGGCTTCGTCAGCCGCTACGCCCGCTTTTTTTTTACGTCGTGCGGCGCGTCAGTCTTTTGCGTTTGCGATGCCGAACCTTGTTTGGACGCTTCGAGTCGTTTTTCGAGATGTTCGAATTGCAGTTCGACTTCGTGGATCGCTTTGCGTTTCAAACGATGCGGCAGCGCGAGTTCCGCCGCGAGCAAAATATCTTCTTCCGTGATCGCGGCGCGGCTTACCAGCGCGGCGTGTGCGCGCGCCGATTTGAGAATCACCAGATCGGAACGATGTCCGTCCACTTCAAGTCCAGCCGACAATTCCGCGATCGCATACAAATCGGCTTGCGAGTGCGTGACCGAACGGAGCATCTTGCGCGCCGCTTCGATCTCTTTCGATAATTTTTCTTCCGCGCCGCACCACTCGTCGCAAAAACCGACGGGATCCGTTTCGAACGCGAGACGGCGCTCGACGATTTCGACGCGCGCATCCGCGTCCGCGATTCCTTTGATGTCAACCGACAAGCCGAAACGATCGAGCAGTTGCGGGCGCAGTTCGCCTTCTTCGGGATTCATCGTGCCGACGAGAACGAATTGCGCGGGATGCTGAAACGAAATGCCTTCGCGCTCGACGACGTTCACGCCCATCGCCGCGCTGTCGAGCAACAGGTCAACGACGTGATCGTCGAGCAAGTTCACTTCGTCCACGTACAAAATGCCGCGATTCGCCGCCGCAAGAACGCCCGGCTCGAATTTCTTTTCGCCTTTTTTGATCGCCTGCTCGATGTCGAGCGTACCGACGACGCGATCTTCCGTCGCGCTGACCGGCAGATCAACAAGTCGGACTTTGCGCCGCGCGACGGGAAGTTCTTCGCCGCGCGCGACGCGCTCGCGGCAGTTATCGCACAAGCGATCTTTTTCGTACGGGCTGCAACTGAACGGGCAATCGGCGACGATGTTGATTTCGGGCAGCAGCGCCGCGAGCGCGCGCACTGCCGTTGACTTTGCGGTGCCGCGTTCGCCGCGCACGAGCACGCCGCCGATGAGCGGATTGATCGCGTTCAGCACGAGCGCGCGTTTCATTTTGTCTTGGTTGACGATCGCGGTAAAAGGGAAAATCGGTCCAGCCATTTTTTATCTCGAGGCAAGGGCGGGACGACCCCGCCCCTACGCAAATTGGAATCGCGACATCGCGTCGTTCGCATTATACGCCAAATCGCGTGCGATGCAAACGCGCCGTCGCTTGAACGTTCAATGCGCAAAAAAGCGGGTTCACATCGTGAACCCGCTTGGGTCGTTCAGCGCGCGCGGCGATTTAAGGCGCGGCGAGATTTTTGTTGATTACTGTCGCCGCCGCGTCCAGCGCGTCTTTCGCGCTCGCGGTGCCGAGTTCGATTTTCTCAACTGCTTTGCGGAGTTGCTCGTCGCTGTTGCCCAACTCGTTGAACAACGGGATCGCGCTGGCGTACTTGGTCGCGTCCACGAGCGCCTGCGCGTTCGGCGATTTTTGGATGTACGCTTTGAGTGCGGTGTTATCGGCGACGGATTTGCGGAGCGGCAAGTAGCCGAGTTGGATGAACAGGTCAACTGTGTTCTCGCCGTTCGTCATCCATTGCGTAAATTCCCACGCGGCTTTTTGTTTTTCCGGCGTGCTCTTGAAAATCAAAATGCTCGCGCCGCCGAGTGGTTCGGAACAGGTCTTCTTGCACGGAAGCGGTGCGACGCCGACTTTGAATTTGGCTTCCGTCGTGATCGCGCCGAGCGACGCGGACGAGCGCATAATCATTCCCAGTTTACCCGCGACAAAATCGGCGCCCGCTTGCGCGTGTTGATTCGGCGGCATCACTTTGTGCTTGGTCACCAGGTCGCCCCAGAATTGCAGCGCTTCGATTCCTTCCGCGCTGTTGTAGACGACCTTTTTGCCGTCGTCGCTCAAAATCTTGCCGCCGTTCTGCATAATCATCGCGCTAAGATACCAATGCGTGTCGGTGTGGGTGTTGAATCCCCACTGCCCTGGTTTCGTCAGTGCTTGCGCGGTTTTGAGCAGTTCGTCCCAGTTCGTCGGTGGCTTGTTCGGATCGAGTCCGGCGGCGGCGAACAGATCCTTGTTGTAGTACAAGACCGGCACGCTGTGGTTGAACGGCATCGAGATGATCTTGTTGCCCATTTTGTTGTAATCCCAGAACCCCGGATAAATGTCGTCGAGGTCTGCCTTGCCGACCAGATCGCCAATCGGCACGATTACACCCGAGTCTGCCATCGTCGGCGCGCCGCCCATTTGCGCGACATCGGGCAGTGTTTTCGCCGTCATCGCCGCCGTCAGTTTTTGCGCGATGTCGGCGTAACTGCCTTGGAAGATCACGTCCACCTGAATGTTCGACTGCGTGTCGTTGAACTTTTTCACCAACGCCTCGAACACTTTGCCGGGGTTACCGCTGAGCGCATACCACAAAGTGAGTTTCACTTTCGCGGCAGGCGGCGCGCTCGTCGGCGCGGTGGTTGGCGCGGGCGCGGTCGCCGGTTTCGGCGCGTCCGTCGGTTTTGCCGCGACCGCGTCCGTCGGCTTTGGCGCGACAGTGGGTGGCGCGGCAGTGGGCGCGGGTGTTGGTGCCGGCGCGCACGCCAGCGCGATCACACCCAGCGCGACGAGTGAGAGTAGTACGAGTTTCTTCATTTCTCCTCCTTGAATTAGTATTACAACGTTACTTTAGTTGAGCATTTCACTACCGTACACTTTTTAGACCACAATTGGTTGGAATGATACCGGGATACGCTTGCCTTCGTTGAGTAAGTGCTCAAGCAGACGCAGGCCCAGTTGAAACAGACTCAGATCACACCGCTTGTTG
>Ga0194125_10003115_pt1 | contig 27064 bp, 19 predicted proteins | sample TA2KigC250mmetaG_FD_148626 | JGI IMG/M metagenome (GOLD analysis project Ga0194125, IMG submission 148626) | Freshwater microbial communities from Lake Tanganyika, Tanzania - TA2015034 Kigoma Deep Cast 250m | ecosystem: Environmental > Aquatic > Freshwater > Lake | place: Tanzania: Lake... | reverse complement strand
CGGTGACCTGCCTGGTTCGGCGCGCCCAGCGGTCGCGCCCTACCGGTTCATGGCCCCGATGCGCGCGCCAAAGCGGGTCGAGGCTCCCCAGGAACCGCCAGGTAGGGCCGAACCGCCGCTGCTCTTTGACGGCGGACCGCGCGCTTGGCGCTTTGACGATCCTGCGGTATGGGATCTGATCGCCTCGGGCAACGCGCGAGCGGTGCATCACATCGAGTCGCCGGCCATGATCTCGCTGTGCCGCATGTGCAACGTGCGCGACATCGACACCCTCGTGGCCATCGTCAGCGTCATCCGGCCTGGCGCGGCCAACGAAGACAAAAAGCGCGAGTTCACCCGCCGTTACCAGGGGCTGAGCCCGGTCCGCTATCCGCACCCAACGCTCGAGGTGTGTTTGCGCAGCACGTTCGGCTTGGTCGTTTACGAGGAGCACATCCTACAAATCTGCGAGGCTTTCGCCGGTCTGCCGGGTGGGCGTGCCGATGTGCTCCGGCGCGCCCTGGTGAAGGAGCAGTGGCCGACCGTCGCCGACATCGGGCGGGAGTTCGTCGCCTGCGCCCGGGCCCGCGGCCACGCCGACGACGACATCGGCCGGGTCTGGCAACTGGTGACCGGCTTTCATGGCTACGCCTTTTGCAAGGCCCACAGCACCGCGTACGGCGTCGAGGCCTACCAAAGCGCCTGGCTGAAGCGCTATTTCCCGGCGGAGTTCATGGCGGCGGTGTTGACCAACGGTAAGGGCTTTTACCGGCCGCTGGTCTATGTGCTCGAGTGTTGGCGCCTGGGCATCCCACTCCTGCCCCCGTGGGTGAATGAGCCTGGCCCGGCCTTTTGCGTCGTGCACAACGCGGGAGAAACCCCAACGTGCGCAAGCGCCCCCCGCGCCCTGCCACGATCAACCATGGCCCCTCGGCCCTCGGCTATGGGTGCGCCAAGCGTCGCACCCTCGGCTCCTGTTCCGCCCGCTGCCCTTTCCCAAGCGGCCATCCGCGTTCCCGTCACGGCCATCCAATCCCTCACTCACCCAACCAAAGACCGCATCTTAACCCAGCGCGCCCAAGGCGAGTTTGCCTCGTTGACCGACTTTTTCCTACGCGTGCGGCCATCGGCCGAGGAGATGGAAACACTAGCCCGCGCAGGCGCCCTCGACGGGTTTGGCCGCAGCCGCTGCGAACAGTTCTGGGAAATCCAACAACTCCGCGTCCGCTGGAGCGACGATGCCACTCCTGGACAAGGGTGGCTGTTCGGAACGCAGCACGCGGCACGCAGCACGCAGAACGCGGAAGGGCAGAGGGCGGAGCGGGCGGTCGAGGAACAGGCGTTGCGGTTGCAGGAGCGTGTCGTTCCGTATCGGGCAAGCCCTCCGGAGTGGGATGCCTCCTTACCGCGGCCGCCGGCGGCTTTGACCGAGCCCACCCGGCGCCAGCGCCTCGAGTGGGAACTGGAACTGCTCGGGTTCCCAGCCAGCGGACATCCGCTCGAGTTGTATCCGGACATCGCCTGGGAAACCTATTGTCCGGTCCAACGGCTAGGCGATTTCATCGGTCAAGAAGTTACCCTGTGCGGCCTCATCATCGAGGATCGCGTGCACCACCAATCGACCGGTGAGCCAATGAAGTTCCTCACGCTCTGCGATTGGACCGGGATGATCGAGACCGAACTCTTCGCGCACACCTACAAGACCTACGGTCTGGCCACCGTCCGCTATCCCGTGCTCGAAGTGACCGGGCGGGTCGAGCCTTACGAAAACGGCCGCGGTTGCAGCTTGCGCGCTTTGCGAGCGGGGAAACCGCGCACCCGATCGCCGTCCCCCCGCCCGCGCGCCTTCCTCGCTAAGGATTCAGGCTCTGAATGCATTTGACACTCGGGCAGTGCGCCCGTAAGAGAATCCCCATTCGCACCGGACCGACTCGACCACACATGATGACCCGCATGAAACCGTCTTTGACCCTCACTCCGCGCGTGGCGGTTGGCCTGGGCGTGGCCCTGGCCGCCGGACTGATCGGCTGCCGACCCTCGGGGCCCAGCCCGACCTCAGGCCCCACCAAACCGCGCATCGCCCTGATCATGAAATCGCTCGCCAACGAGTTTTTTCTGACCATGGAAAACGGCGCGCGCGCCCACCAGAAGGCCCATGCCGACCAGTACGACCTGTTGCCCAACGGGATCAAGGACGAGCTGGATGTCGCCCGCCAGATCGATCTGGTCGAGCAAATGATCGCCCAACGCGTCCAAGCCATCGTCATCGCCCCAGCCGACTCGAAGGCGTTGGTGGCCGTGTGCCGCAAAGCTCAAGACGCCGGCATCGTCGTCATCAACATCGACAACCAGTTCGACGCCGCTGTGCTCGCCGAGCGCCAGACCAAAATCCCGTTCGTCGGACCCGACAACCGCAAGGGAGCCAAGATGGTGGGGGACTACTTGGCGCAGCGCCTCAAAGCTGGCGATAAAGTGGCCGTAATCGAAGGGCCACCCAACGCCTTCAACGCCATCGAGCGCCGCCTCGGCTTCCATGACGCGGCCAAGGCGGCCGGTCTGCAGATCGTCAGCTCGCAATCCGGTTACTGGGAGACCGACAAAGCTAATCAGGTCTGCGCGGCGATTCTCACCGAGCAACCCGACCTGAAGGCGTTCCTGTGCTCGAATGACAGCATGGCCCTGGGCGCCGTCGCCGCCCTCCGCTCCGCCGGTCGCCTCGATAAAGTGTTGGTCGTCGGCTACGACAACATCACCGCCGTCCAACAACTCCTCAAAGAAGGCAAAATGCTCGCCACCGCCGATCAACATGCCGATCAGATCGCCGTCTACGGCATCGAATACGCCCTCCAACTGCTCGCCGACCAACGCACCCCCGCCGACCGCGAAACCAAGGTGGACCTCATCGCCGCCCCGAGCGTGGCGACCCCATAGTGATCAGACCTTGGAATCGTCGACCGTTTGCAGCTCAGGCGCGCACTCCGCTGCGAGCCGCCAACGGCTGTGGGCCTGGGAGGCCGCAGCGCGCAGAGGGCTGCGCGCCCTACCGCCGACTTCCGTCCATCTGGGTGACTCATGAGTGAGATGGGCCGGCCTTGGCCTACGATCGTTTCCGCCGCGGTTCAGCGCCCCCGGACCACGCGACCCGCGCCGCCGCAGCCGGAACCGTTCCCGTTCCCTACATGAGCCCGCCCGCGCCGCTCCTGGCCGTCAGCGGGCTCTGGAAGTCCTACGCCGCGCCCGTCCTGCTCGAGGTGGGGTTCGACCTCCGAGCGGGTGAGGTGCACGCCTTGGTGGGCGAGAACGGGGCGGGCAAGAGCACCCTGGCGCGCATCATGGCCGGCCTCACCACCGCCGACGCCGGCCACCTCACCCTGCGCGGGCAACCTTACGCGCCGCGCAGCAAGGCCGACGCCGAACGCCACGGCGTGCGCATGGTGATGCAGGAGCTGAACCTCATCGGGAACCTCACCGTCGCCGAGAGCATCTTCATCGAACGGTTGCCCCACCGCTGGGGCTGGATCGATTACGCCCGCCTCGAACGCGACACGCGCGCGGTCTTGGCGCGTGTGGGCCTTGCGGAGTTGGATCCTGGCCGGTTGGTCAAAACCCTTGGCGTGGGCCAGCAACAACTCGTCGAGATTGCCGCCGGCCTTTCCCGCCAATGCGATGTGCTGATCCTGGACGAACCGACCGCGGCCCTGACCGACCCCGAGATCGAGCGGCTCTTCGCCCAAATCGCCCAGCTCAAGGCCGCCGGCACCGGCATCGTCTACATCTCCCATCGGCTCGAGGAAATCCAACAGATCGGCGACCGCGTGAGCGTGTTGCGCGACGGTCGCATGGTCGCCACGCGCGCGACGGCCGGCCTGACCCTCGAGGCAATGGTCCGCCTCATGGTCGGGCGCGACCTGGGGGAGGTCATTCACCGGGTGAGTCGCCCCCCCGGACCGGTGGCCTTGCGCGTCGAGGGCTTGCGCTGCAAACCCCTGGTCCAAGACGTCAGCTTCTCACTGCACCAAGGCGAAATCCTAGGCTTCGCGGGCCTGATGGGATCGGGGCGGACCGAGACCATGCGGGCCATCTTCGCTGCCGACCGGCCTGAGGCTGGGGCCCTGTTTTTGCGCGGGAGCGACCGCCCCACGCGCGTGCGTTCGCCCCGGGAAGCCGTCCGGCACGGCCTGGCCTTACTGACCGAGAATCGCAAGGAGCAAGGCCTCTGGTTGCCTCTCCCGATCCGTGCCAACGTCACCCTGATGTGCCTGCAACAGCTCAGCCGGTTCGGGGGCTGGCTTCAGCCAGGACTCGAGCTTGACCAGGCGCGGCACTGGACCGGCAAGCTCGCCGTGCGCAGCGCCGGCCTCGAACAAGCCGTGCGCGAACTCAGCGGCGGCAATCAGCAAAAGGTCGTCATCGCCCGGTGGCTGTTTCGGAACTGCGACATCTTGATCTTCGACGAACCCACGCGCGGCATCGACGTCGGCGCCAAGTTCGAGATCTACCGCCTGCTCAACGACCTGGCCAACCAAGGCAAGGCCATCCTCATGGTCTCGTCGGACCTCAAGGAACTCCTCGGCTTGTGCGACCGAATTGCCGTGATGTCCGCCGGCCGCATCGCCGCGGTGTTCGCCCGGGGCGAATGGACCCAAGACAACATTATGACCGCCGCTCTCAGCGGTTACCTCAAGGAGACCGTCGCTTGAGTCTGCCCTCACACTCCTTCATCCTGCTGCCGTCGTTGTGCCGCTCGGCTGGCCCTCGGCTGGCGATCCAGCATCGTCGGGCAGCCTCCTGCCTACCAAGCTCACGGCCAGGCGTGCGGATCAGCCTCCCAGATCAACCACAGACCGACGGTAGGCCGCGCACTCCGCTGCGCGCCGCCACAGTCAGTATCCACCACGATCTGCGGCGCGCAGAGGACTGCGCGCCCTACCGTCAGGCTCTCGTCCAACACGCTGACTCCTGCGTATGATCCAAGCACAATCCCACTCGACGATCGCGAAACCCCGCGCGGCCTGGCGCAGGTTGGTGGTGGACTACCTGGGGCTGGTGACCGCGCTGGCGGCGTTGATCCTGGTGTTCAGCCTGAGCACGGAACATTTCTTCAGCGCGGCCACCTTCCGGACGATCGCCAACCAAATCCCAGCGGCGATCTTGCTGGCGACGGGCATCACCTACGTGCTGATCATCGCCGAGATCGATCTTTCGGTCGGATCGGTGCTCGGCTTCTGTGGCTCGTTCCTGGGGGTGGCCCTGACCAAATGGGGTTGGCCACTGGGCGCCGCGGTGCTGGGGACCCTGGCCGTCGGATTGCTCTGTGGCGCATTCAACGGCCTGGTGTCGGTTCAGTGGCGGTTGCCCTCGTTCATCGTGAGTCTGGGCATGCTCGAGATGGCCCGGGGCGGCGCCCACGCTATCACCAAGTCCCAAACCCAGTACATCGGTGCGACCGTCGAACGGATCGCCGAGACGCACTTGCTCGGCTTGTCGCTGCCGTTCCTCTTGGCGCTGGGCATCGTCATCGCGGGTCAACTGGTGCTCTCCCGCACCATCTTCGGGCGCTACCTGGTGGCCATCGGGACCAACGCCGAGGCGGTGCGGCTCAGTGGGATCGATCCTCGACCGTTCAAACTGGCGGTATTCCTGATCACCGGCGGCCTGGTGGCCACGGCGGCCGTGATTGACACCTCCCGCTTTCAGTCGGCCAACCCCAACGCCGGCCTGGGATTCGAGCTCCAGGCCATCGCCGCCGCCGTGATTGGCGGCACCAGCCTGATGGGCGGGCGCGGCTCGGTCATCAGCACCTTCTTTGGAGTCCTGATCATCGCCGTACTCAACTCCGGGCTGGCCGCCGTCGGCGCCAAGGACGAAATGAAACGGTTGGTCACCGGCGCCGTCATCGTGGCGGCAGTGATCGTGGACCATTACCGGCACCGGCTCGGCAGACCCAAGGCCTGACAACGAGCAGGAAGTGGCAGCCGCTTGCGGCTCGCCAGCTCACGGATGAGCGCCGGTATCGGCCCCCAGAGCGTTTGCATTTCGCTCCGGGCGCACCATAATGATCGCACGCATGAGCCAGCGTGCATATCCGTGAAGGCCCATCCGCAGGTTTGGCCAAGACGCTCACCCAGCTCGACCAGAGACGACTCGGTGCGAGTGAGCCTGCTCGACCACTCGACCGCGGCCGCAGCCGCCTTCAACTCCACCGGCCCAAGACCGGCTGCGCTCGCACTCCCCCAACAGCCTGGACCTTCCCGACCCCGCGCCGGGTTGGGCTGGTGCCTCTTGGGTCTGGCCCTGGTTATGGTAGGCTGTCGGACCGTCCCCCAGCCGGGCACCGCCGCCGCGCGCGTGGGCGACGAGATCGTTGTGGCGGGGCAGTTCATCCACACCGGCACGCCGGTCGTCACCTGGTTGGACCCCGGCGGTTACGACGCCTACCGGGTCGAGCGACGCTTCGCGCCGCTGGACCAGTCTGACTGGGACCAGACCCGCCAGAAGGTGCGAGCCCTCGAAACGCCCAATCGCTACGGGTTGCGGCGTGAACCGCTCACGCCGCAGCAACTCGAACAGGTGCGCGGCGGCGGCTGGGACCTGCCCACGCTGACGAACCTCGTCGACCAGTTCGTGATTCACTACGATGCCACGGGCACCAGCCGGCAGTGTTTCAAAGTCTTGCACGATCTGCGCGGGTTGAGCGCGCACTTCCTGCTCGACCTGGACGGCACCCTCTACCAGACGCTGGATCTCAAGGAACGCGGCTGGCACGCCACCACCTCGAATACCCGCTCGGTCGGGATCGAGATCGCCCACATCGGCGCCTTCCCACCAGGACGCGCCTCCGCGCTCAAGGAATGGTACCCGCCGGATGCCCAAGGCCAACCCCGCTTGGTCATCCCCGCGCGTTTAGGCGAGAGCGGAATTCGCACGCCGGGGTTCGTCGGGCGTCCCGCCCGCCCCGAACCGGTCTCGGGCACGATTCAAGGGCTGGACTTGGTGCAGTACGATTTCACGCCCGAACAATACCGGGCCTTGGCGCGGTTAACGGCCACCCTCTGCCGGGTGTTTCCCAAAATCCACTGCGATTACCCCCGCGACGACGCCGGGCAGTTGGTGACCGAAAAGCTGGCGGACACGCTCCTGGCCAATTACCAAGGAGTCCTCGGGCACTTCCACATCCAAACCAATAAGATCGATCCCGGTCCCGCCTTCCAGTGGGACGAGGTCATCCGCCAAGCCCGCGACCTGCTGCGCGCTCCGAGTCGGGCGCCGGTGCCCTCGCCAAAGGGGGCCTCCCTCTGGTGAGCCCCTTCCAGGCCATCGCCGCAATGTCCCTCAACCGCGTGATCGGTCGGGGCGCCGTCATCCCCTGGCACCTGCCCGCCGACCTCAAGTGGTTCAAGAAAATGACGATGGGAGGTATTGTGGTCATGGGACGCCGGACCTTCGAGTCGATCGGCCGGGTGTTGCCCGGGCGCGCAACGGTCGTCCTGAGCCGTTCGGGCCGAGCCTACCCCGGAGCTCAGACAGTAGCCGACCTGAGCCAGATTCCGTGGCGCCAGGAGCATCGGCCGATCTTCATTTGTGGCGGGGCGCAAGTCTACGCTCAGACGCTGCCCCACTGCTCGGACCTCTACCTGACCATCGTCAAACGCCATGTCGAGGGCGACGTGCTCTTTCCCCCATTCGAAGATGCCTTCGGACTGGTGGCGGAACTGACGGACCAACCCGAGTTCTGCATTCGGCATTACCGGAACCGCGCTGCGCCACAACTCGCAGAGTCCACCACCTCGGCAACCGCCCCCGGTTCGTCACCTCTTTGCCCATGACCTCATCTCCAGCCACTACGCCCATCCCCACCCGCGCCGAGGCCACCCCGGCCCACACCGGCTCTCTAGAATGCCTCGGCACGGGCGACGGTTGGTCGAATCCGGACCGATCGCACTCGGCCTATCTGTACGAGTTGGGCCCCACCCGACTGCTGGTGGACTGCGGCGAGCCCGTGAGTCGCTCGCTCAAAGCCACCGGACGCGAGGCCAATGACGTGGACCACATCTTCCTGTCCCATCTCCACTTCGATCACGTGGGCGGTTTGTTCATGCTGTTGCAGGGGCTCTGGCTCGAGGGCCGCACGCGCGAGTTGACGCTGCACCTCCCCGCCGAGGGGATTGCGCCCATCCGCCAGATGCTCGACGCCGGCTACATCTTCGAGGAGTTGCTCCAGTTTCCCTTGCGCTGGGCCCCCTTGACCGCCGGCCGCCCCATCCCGGCCGGCCCCGTCCGCGTCACCCCCTTCGCCAATTCCCACCTCGCAAACCTCCGCCGCGACTTCCAACAACATCACCCCGCCCGCTTCGAGGCCTTCAGCTTCCTCTTCGAATGCGGCGACCTCCGCATCGCGCACTCGGCCGACCTCGGCGACCTCGACGATCTCGATCCGCTGCTCGCACAACCCCTTGACTTGCTCGTGTGCGAACTGGCCCATCTCGACCCCGAAAGCCTCTTCCGCCGCCTGCGCCACGCCCCAGTCCAACGCGTCCTTTTCGTCCACCTAACCCGCCCACTCTGGGAAGACCTCGAAGGCACCATGCGCCGGGCCAAACAGGGGTTGGGCGAGCTGCCGTTCGACTTCGCCCGAGACGGTCAAGTGCTCGCCCTCGGGCCTGGCCACCGCCGCAGCCACTAACCGCGAACGCCGGCCTGGCCGCGTCCCTGAAGGAAACGCTAAAGCCCCGCCTCCGTCCTGCCGATGACCTGCCCAGCATCCTGAGCCATGACGGCAGTCGCCAACGCAGTCACCGATCACACCACCACGTGGCTAGGCCACCCCCCGCGCCTTGCTCCCGCCACCCGGCACACGGGTCACCGCGTGGCGCTGAGCGGTTCGCCATCAGCAACGACTCGGCACTGGCGGCCCTCGAGGTCGGACGAAGCCTACACGCTTTGGCCGCGGAACTTTCAAGAGGCGTTTTGCGAGGTCCATCGGTGCGCACCCCAGAAGTTCCGCCAGCGCGTCCTCCGCAAGTGTCTCTATCCGGGTGCGGTGCCCTTGGCGTGGCTGATCGGTCGCCTCTGGCCTCGGTTTTTCAGGCAGGATTTCGAGGTCATCGAAGGCATCGCCCGCGTCCGGAACTGGGCTGAGCTCGATCTCGAACTCCAAGGGTACACCAGCAACCTCCTGTTCCAGGGCGGGCTGTTCCGCCGGCACTTGCGCCTGCGGCTCTCCTCGCGCCGCTTGCGGCGCCTGGCCACCCTCCTCTTCGGCCCAGCACCTCGGATGGCCTGAGGCCAGAACCTCACTTCATCGGCCCGCCCGGATCCGGCTTGGAACCGGAGGCCCGAATCCTTACCGAGGTACCTGCCGCGTGCCGCGCCGGATGGCGAACGTCACCGATAGAGTCACCACCGCGCCCATGAGCGTGTACCACGGCCAAGCCACTCGCCCGGGGAAGAGCGCTTGAAGCGCCACCATCGCGACGAACGCAGAGGTCATCCCCGCCATCACCGGCCCCGAGGCGCCCCGGCGGAAAAACACCGCTAAGATCAGGCCCCCGAGCATGGCGCCGCTGGTCAGACCCGCCAAGCTGAAGGCGAGATTAAACACAAACGCCGCCTGGCGCGTCACAAAGGCCACCAACACCAACATCGCCGCCCAAAACACCGTCGCGTACCGACTCAGCCGAAAATAATAGGCCTCACTGCGCGGGTGCCGGCTCAGCCCTCGCAAGATGTCCATCATGGACACCGACGAGAGCGCTGCCAACGCCGCACTGACACTCGACATGGCCGCCGACAGGACGGCGACGATCAGGAAGCCCTTCAGCCAATGCGGCACCACGGTGAGGATGAAGATGGGGAAAACGTAATCGTTCTGCTTGAGTCCACCGGTCGTTTCCGGAATCGCAATCCCCAGCGGGTGATGCTGGTAGTACACCCAGAGCAACGCCCCCGTGAGCAGGAACACCAGGAACAGCGGAAAGATAATCACCGCGCTCAAGATCAATGCCCGCCGGCCGCCGGCCACCGACTTGCACGTCAACACCTGCTGCACGATCAACTGGTCCGCCCCGTGCGAAAACAAAATGTGGACTGTGGCGCCAATCAAGCCCATCCAGAGGTTGAACGGCAGCCCAAGCGTCAACTCCAGGTTCAGCCAGTTCAACTTGCCCGCCGCTCGCGCCTCATCGAGCACCGTAGACCAACCCCCCTCCAGCAACGTCGGGATGTAAAACAACGCAAACACGCCGCCCCCGACAAACAAGAGGAACTGCGCCGCATCCGTCCAAACCACGGTCTTGATCCCGCCCAGATAGGTGTAAACCAATGACAAACCCACAAAGATCAAAATGGCCGTGAGGATGTCCACCCCAAGCATTAACTGAATCGGAATGCACGACACAAACACCCGCACCCCAGCCCCGAGCGTCCCGGCCACCAGAAAGAAACCGCCCGCCAACCGCCGCGCCGGCGGGCCAAACGCGTGCTCGAGCAGTTGATATGCCGAATAAATCTCGCCCTTGAAATAGTGCGGCACCAACACCACCGCCAACACCACGCGCGCGATGACATACCCCACAATGATCTGCAGTAAGGCCAAGTCCCCCCCATACGCCATCGCCGGCACCCCAATGAACGTCAGCGCGCTCGTCTCCGTCGCCACAATCGACAACCCCACACCCCACCACGGAATCTCCTCCCGCCCCAAAAAATAGTCGCGCGTCGTCTTCTGGCCGCGCCCGGCCCAGACGCCCAGACCGACGATCCCCACCAAGTAGACGACAATGACCGTCCAGTCGGCGGCGTTCAAATGGCTCGCGGTTGCTTCCATGACTCCGAAGTTCCTCGCTCGACGCCGACGGCACCGCGCTCCGCCCCCCGTCCGAGGCCGCGCGGAGGCCCGATTCAGTCCACCAACAGCCGCGGCGGCCCGTGCGGCCTCAGCGCCTGCTCGACCGCCGCCGGCAACCCGCCCAGCGCCTCATCCAACAGCCGCCCGCCGTCCTCCTCCGTCAACTCCAGCGACGACGCGGCGGCGTCGACGAAGCCCGTCAACGTCTGGCGGGCGTAGTTCAGGAGCCCCTGGCGCAGCGGCAGCGAGAAGAGCCCCAACACCATTCCGTACACCAACACATGCCAAGCCTCGGCTTCACCCCGCGCCACAGCGTCGTAATACCGCCGGACGATGCGTTGATCGCGCAGCGGCAACAGGCGGTGGAGTTGCCGGCGCCCCACGGCGCGGCTGGCCTCGCCGAACGCCGTCATCCGCGGCTCGCGGCTCAGCCGTTGGTCAAGCGCCAGTAACTCGCGCGCTTCGTAGCGCGTCGTATGAGCCTGGGCTTCCTGGATCGCAGGCAACTCGACCGGCACCAAAACCTCGCGCGCGTAGGCGCCCAGAAACAGCCGAAATGACGACGCGTCCGTCACCGGCCACACCCCCGAAAGCGTGCCCGCAGGCAGAGTGGCCAGACCGCCTGGGGAGCCAAGCCGCGCCACCAACGGATGCGGATCGCCCAGCAACCGAGCGGCCGCTTCCGGAACCGACTGGATTTGTTCCTGCATCGAGATTCAACCATCGCAGCCCACTCGCCGATGAGCCGCGCCCACGAACGGTGGCCAAGCTACCGTTGCAGGTTGGGAGTGCCAACAGAAAAGCAAGGAAACCACCCGCTCCCGCCCCCGAATCCCTAGCGAGGAAGGCTTGGACTCGAGTCGCCACCCCTCCGCGGCCCAGTGTGGGGCAGCCTCCGGTCGCGGTGCCCCCACGTGAACCACGCAGCCACCGCGAAGAGCAGCAAACTAAACGTGCCGATGGTCTGAATCACCATCTTGAACGCGGCGAACTGTTCGGCTGCCTGGAACGTCTCCGCCCGTCCCAGCAGCGCCGCGCCGTACCCGGCCGCCACCAACAACAGCCACGGCACAACCCGGAAACGCTCACGGGCCAGCAGGTTTCCGATCAACACGTTGGCGAGCGTCAGTGGCAACATGCACCAGGCAAACCAGGGCACCAGCGGCGCGCTGCCGAGGTACTTGGTCCGATATACGATGCGCAACGGCAGCTCGGGCAGAACCGTGCAAGCCAGGGCCGCCCCACCGCCCAATAGGACCGTGATCCCAAGCGCCAAACCCATTACGTTCGTCTTCTCCGCCCGTGCCACGCTCGCCACAATCTTCGGGAACATCACCGCGAAGACCGACGCCGTGAAAAACACCAGGGCCCGCCCAATGGTACCCGCAGCCCCATACTGCGCGGTCACGTTCTTGTCGAAGATGCTTTGCACCAAGACCTGATCGGCCGCCATCATGAACTGGCTCGCCCCCAGCCCCAGCGTCAAAGGCACCACCCGCCCAAACCAGGCCCGCCACGGCACCGGCGAGCCCGGCGCCGACCACACCGCGCGGCTGTGCCACGCCGCCACCCCCACCGTCGTCCAAAAACCGATGAGCGCAGCCGTCATGGCGCCGGCGGCGTGCCAGCCCACCCACGTCACCAACAGCACTACCCCGGCAAACCGTCCACAGCCGTTGACCACCTGCAACCAACCCATCCACAGGAAGTCTTGGCGCCCCTGCAGGATGCCCTGGAGAATCGGCCACCAGAGCATGGCCAGCCCGATGGCCACCGCGATCCAGAGCCCAGCGGGATTCGCAATCTGGAGCGTCTGGACCAGCGGACGCCACAGCACAAAAGTCAGCGCGAGCATCGCCAGCCAGATCGCGCTCACCACCCCCATGAGCACGCGCACACTCGACGCCAACTCCCGCTGCTGAGGTTCGGTCACGGCGGCGGCCGTCTGTTGCGCGAAGACCGTCTGCAGGGCAATCGCAGGGATCAACATCAGGTTCAACACCTGCAACAGCGCCAAGAACACCCCGTACTCCGAATCCGGCATCCCCGCCGCCGCAGGGATGTGCACCAACCACATAAACACCCCGCCCAACGTGGTCGCAAACACCATCCAGCCGGTCTGTCGGAAAAAGACGCCTCTACCCGTCATGTGCCGCATACTCAAAAGTCGCCGCTAGCGTTCTCGAACCCCCAATCCGGTTGCAGGCAGGTCACGGTCGGAGCTCGGGCCGCTGGCCCGCTCGAGCACGTGCTCGGTGAACTCGGCTGCATGGCGGCAGATGACTTGCCAATCCAACGCCGCGCGCACCCGTTCGCTCGCCGGCCGGGCCAACGCCCGCCGCCGATCGAGCGGCTCATCGAGCCAAGCCAGAATGCCCTCGCCCAACGCTTGCCCGTTGAAGTCCGTAAACCGCACCAGCGGTTCGTCTCGAAAATAGCGACTGACGCTGTCGAGTCGAGTGCTGACCACCGGCAGACCCAAGGCGAGGTACTCGACAATCTTCGCCACAAACGCGCAATGCGTGCCGACCGATTCTTCGTACGGCACCATGCCAACCGAGGCACGCTCGAGTTCATGCACCACATCCCGATACGGCACAAAACCCGTGCGGCGGACGTTCGCCCCGAGCCCCCGCGCTTGGGCCGCTCGCACAAACTGCTCGAGCGCACCCGTGCGTTGTCCAATGAACTTGAAAAGGGCTGCCGGCCGATGCTCGCGCACCCGAGCCATGGCCTCGAGCAGGATCTGCCGCAGATGATGGTGGTCCAGCGACCCGTGCATGACGATCATGGGCGGATCGTCGCTGCGCGCCGCCAACGCCGATTCCTCCAGCGGAAACAACGCCGCGTCGTAGCCGTAGTAAATCGGGCGCACGCGCTCGCGCGGGTATCCCGCCCCCACAAAACGGTCGGCTAACGTGTCGGACACGGTCAACACACCGTCGGCGTCGTACCGCCCCGGCAACGCCAACTCGAACCGCATCAGGCGGCCCAACAACGGCCGCGGCATCAGCCAACCCGGCCACGTCTCCATAAACCCCGTCAAGTAATCCAAAAAATTCATCACCACCGGCACGCCCTGTCGCCGCTTGAGCCGGCCCGCCGCCACCGCGGCAATGGTGTGTTGCGAGAGCACCAGGTCCAAGGCCGTCCCCCGCGCCCTCCGCACCACCAACCACTCCAGGAAGGTCGGATACAGCAGATACTTCATCGTGCGCCAGGACGTGTACCGCCCCATCCGCCACAACCGAAAGGCATGCACGCGAATGCCAAATTCCTTCTCGACCGCCTCGGGCGTCCCCAACCGTGGGCAAAACACATGCACCTCGTGGCCGAGCCGGACGAACTCACGCACCAGGTACACCCCCTCCGCCGAGCCCCCGCCCGAGGGCGGGTAGAACGGTTCGTGGGTCAGGAAGGCCAGCCGCATCGGCTCACCTCGCGCGCCCAACCCAGGCGCGGCGACCCCTGAACCCGGCCCTCGACCTCCCCCCGCAAATCACGGCAAACCCTCCAGGAAACGCGTCAGCACCCGCGTCGCCGCCTCCAACTCGCGCAGGGAAATCCACTCCTCCGCCGTGTGCGCCTGCGCGATGTCGCCGGGCCCAAACACCACGCTGGGGATCCCCGCTGCCGCCAAGACCGCCGCATCGCAAAAGAAATGAACCCCGACCACGCGCCGCTGCCCCACGCACCGCATCAACTCCTGCACCCAAGGGAGCCGCGGGTCGGTCTCGAGCGGGGGCGAGGGCGCCCCCTTGATATCGGACATCCGCACCCGCAGGCCTCGTCGGCGCAGCCAAGACCCAAGCTCGCGCATCACCCCGGCATCCGTTTCACCCGGCAACGTCCGCCGGTCCACCTCGATGGCGCAGTGGTCCGGCACAATATTCGGCTGCGTCCCACCGCTGACTCTGCCCACGCTGACGGTCGGCGAGCCCAGTACGGGGTGGCGCCGCCGACGCAAATGCGCGGCATACTCCCCTTCAATAACCGCCAAAACGCGCCCCATCTCGTACACCGCGTTGCGACCTAAATGGGGCAACGCCCCATGCGCAGCCTTGCCCCGCGTCTCCAGTCGTAACCACAGGTCGCCCTTGTGGGCCGTCACCACGTCGAGTCGGGTCGGTTCGCCGACGATCGCCAGGTCCGCCCGGAACGCGGCGCGCGCCAAGGCCCGCGACCCGGCCTGCAGGTTCTCTTCATCCACGAGCCCGGCCAACACGATCTCGGTGTCTTGGGGCCGCCGACGCCGAGCTGCTACCGCAGCCAGGGCGGTGAACATGGCAGCCAGGCTCCCTTTGGTGTCACACGCGCCGCGGCCGTACAGCCGCCCGCGCGCCAGACGCGGCACCAATTGCCCCTCCCCCGCCACCACCGTGTCCAGGTGCGGAGCCAGCAAGATCCGCTGGCGCGCCGGCCGCGCCGGCCCGAGTCGAATCAGCACATTGTGGCGTCCCGGCAACACCTCCTGCCGGTCCACTTCCAACCCGAGCTGCATCGCCCGCGCAGCCAAGTACTCGCCCACCCGATGCTCGCCCGCCGTCGGATCGCCTGCGCGAACAAAGCCCGGATTCACGCTCGGAAGCGCAACGAGCTCGCGAAGTAGCTTGGCCGCCTGCATGGAATCGCCGCCCGCCGAGCCTTCGCGAGTTCCTCGAACGGAAGCCGGAATGGCAACGGGCCGGGTCAGTGTGCCCGAGCCCGACGTGACGGGCAAGCGTCCTCCATGCCAACGCGTCCCACTGCTCCGCGCTCACATCTCGACCCACCAATGCCCGCCCATCTGCCGTACGCGAATGGCCGAACCTTCCTCCCCCGGCACAAACTGTACCCCCAACTCGACTGACCCGTCCGTATGCGTCACGCGGTTCGTCACCAGCACACCCGGCACCACCCCCAGGCGCTGGAAGAACTCCTCGGTCCCCTCGCGCGCGAACGATTCCCGCAGGCGCTTCACCCCTTCCAACGTCACCACCTGGAACAAAACGTTCGTGTCTCGTTGTTCGATCGCCCACAGGAAGGTCTCGAGCGCCGCGTCCGGCGTGGCGAACCCCGCCATCTTCGCCTCGGACCGGCGCAGGTAGCCCGCCGGCAGCACAATCCCGGCAGGCGGCGGCTGGGCGGCCGTGGCGCCCGCTTGGGCGCGCAGCCGGTCGTGCTGGGCCCGCACCGATCCCAGCTCGCGTTGCTGCTTGCGCAAGCGTGTGACTTCCCCGCGCAACCGTGCCAGTTCGAGTTTCTCCGCCTCGCTCAGCGCCGAGCTCGTCGAGGTTTCCGGCTCGGGCGAGGCTGGGGTCGAACGGGGTGGGGCGGGTCGAGCCGACGGCTGGCGCAGCTCGGCAAGTTCGCGTCGTTGCCACGCCACCAGCGTCAGCCCCACCACACAAAGCAGGCCGAGCGCGCCAAAAACCGCGGGTCGAACGTTCATGGTTCAGGTGTAGGTGGCGGGGGAGTGGGTGGGGGAACAGCAGCGGCGCCCGGCGGCAGCAGGCCGTATCGCTCCGCGATCCGTGGGTCGATCCGAGGCGCGACGCCCGGCCCAGTCGGCTGGGCCGATTGGGCCGCGCTGCCCTCCGGCAGCAAGCCGTACCGCTCCATCAGCCGCCGGTCCATCGGGACGGCTCCGGGGGAAGCGGGCTGGGTCAGATTGAGGGGAACCGCGCCCGGCTGCCCCAAGCGCCGGCTACCCCGTTCCGGAGTCGAGCCGCCTGCATCAGCGTAAACCAACTTCCCTTCACGCAACACAAGCCGTTCGGGCTGGCTCTTCGCCACCCCCATCTGCACGCTGCCGTCCACCAGCGTGATGTTCCCGTGAAACGGGCACCGAACCATCACGCGTGCCGGTTCAGCCTCGGAACCCGAGGGCGCCAGGTAGTCATAAGAACAGTTGGACAGGGTAAACAAAGCCCAGTCAGCGGCCGGCTGACGCAGGGTGTCGGAGGGACAAACGAGCACCTTCGGGCTACCCAATGCCTGGCTCATCGAGGCGAAGTCGGGCGGCAACACATCCCCGTGATCCGTGGCCCAGATCCGGGCCGCTAAACCGATCTGTTTAAGGTGGTTCACACACTGGACCGATCGCGCCTTCTCGCGCGCTTCCTCGAGTCCCTTGACCTCCTGCGCCGTTAAGACCTGCCGCGCGGCGACCTGCTGCTGGAGTTGCTCGTTCTGCGCCCGCATCTGCTCGAGGGCGCGAACGTCGGTGGCCAGTTCCTCCGCCAGCGCCCCCAACCGTAGGATCTCCTGACGCTCGTCCGGTAAGGCCGCCGCGCTGGCTGCCGCCGTGGAACCGTTTCGCCCCTCGGTCGCGACGGGCCCCGCCGGCGCGCCTGGGTCAGGCACCGGCGTTGCTTGGGTCCGCGCCGCTGTGCGGGCTGCACGCAGTTGGCGTAGCTCGAGGTGTTGGACGGCCGCTAAGGTGAAACACGCCAGGGCTAGGCACCCCGCGGCCAGTGCCGGCCACCAGGCAGCAAACCAACTCCGCCCAGCCGACCGAGCGCGCAGCTCCGCGCGCGCGCTCGGACGCCGTGCCCCCTGACCACCGGCCGCACCCGGGACGTCGATTTGGCGAATGAGCTGCGGTTTAAGCCCCTTGGGCGGGCGCGGTTGGGGTGCACGCCGCAGAAGCTCTAGGATTTCTTGTTCGGTCTTCATAACTCTGTGCGTTGGGCGGAAGGCAGCGCCGCCGGCGCCCCGGGCGATGTGGCATCTCGCAGCCCGCTCTGCAGCCGACCGATCGCTTGGCGCAGTCGGTACTTGACCGTGCTGGTGGCCACCTCGAGGGCTTGAGCAGTTTCCTCGAGCGTGAGCCCCTGGTAATAATGCAGGTGCACGGTAGCCCGGGTTTCCGGTTCTAGCCGCTCGACCTCGGCATACACCGCCGCAGCCGAGTCGCTGGCGCAGGCCGCGTCGGCCGGACTTAGCCCAGGCGCCGCACACGCCTCCCACCACACGTCGGGGCGCCAGTCCAGCCGTGGGTCCGCCCGGCGCCAATCGACGAAGGTGTGATAGGCGATGCCGTGCATCCAGGCCGAGAGCGAACCGCGTCCGGCGTATGTGGGCAGGGCTTGCCATATCCGGGCGAAAGCGCGCTGGGTGAGGTCGGCCGCATCCGCCTCGCTCCCGCTCAATCGGCGGAGGAAGCCGTAGAGCCGTTCGTAGAAGAGCCCAATGAGATCCGCCGCCGCCGCGATGTCACCGCCGCGGGCCGCATCCAGGTACTGTCCGGCCTGAGCATCCATAACCTTCCGCATATCCTTAGGCGTAACTGCGGGTCAAGGTGGACAAAAAAATCACGGCGCGCCCCCCACGCCCCCCCCCGACGCACACCCCACCTCCCCCTCCCCCTCTCGCCCCTCTCGCACCGGTTCGCTGCGCTCCTCCCGGGTACGATCTCCATGGTCAAGCACAGACGAGACGAGTTTTATCTGCCAGTTTTTTAGTAGTTGACAGACCTTCCTTCAAGTCGGCACGCTCGGCGGCAGCAGGACCGGCACACGGGCACACGGGCACACGGGCTGGTTCGAAGCTGGGCGCCATGTGTCATGCCGACTTTGAAGTCGGTATGGGTGCTTTTGCCCCGGCGCCAGGCGGCGCTCCCGTACCGGCAGCTCAAGCCGATGAGAGGCAACGGCCCATCGCCGGCGCCCATCCGTGTGCGTCCGGTGGTTTTCCGGGGCCGTCTGCGAAAGAAACGCATGGCAATTGGGAGCTCGACCGCGGCAAGATCCGGCATGCAGCAGCACCACCCCTTCCCCTCCCACTCCCACACCCGCCTGTCCTGCGTCCCCGCCTCAATCCCCGTTCCGGGCCTCGATCCGAATGGGTCGGGCGCCGAGCCTCAGCCAGGGCCGACGGCTGGCTCCGATCGATCCCTGGCGGCTCAACGCGCTGGGATTAGCCAAGCCGCGGAGACGCTGACGCGCCGACGTTTCTTGACGCTGGGCAGCGTCGCGGGCGTGGGTTTGAGCGCCGCGACTTGGCGAGGGCGGCCGTCTGCCGGCACCCCTGCGCCGTCCACCGAACACCACGCGCAGTCTGATTACCTGACGCGCGACGAAGACTTCGTCACCGTCGGCCGCGGTAAACCCCCGCCCCATGACCTGCCGATCGAGCGTCGACGAGCGGTCGGCCTAGTTCCGGAGACCTGGCGGCTGGAGGTCGTGCCGGACCCGGAGAGTGGCGCTCGCCTCGATCGACCGCTGACGCGCGAGGCTGGGACCGCCATGGACTGGGAGGGTTTGCTGCGATTGGCGGAGCGCGCGGCGGTGCGGTTTCTGTGCGTGATGTCCTGCACGAACATGAAACGGCCCCTGGGGATGGGCCTCTGGGAAGGCGTGCCGCTCCGCGAGGTGATCCGGATGGTTCATCCCACGGCCAATGTGCGGCGGGTTTTCTACTACGGATGGCACAACGACGACCTCAGCCAGCGCTTCCAGAGTTCGCTGACCCTGGACCGTGTGCTCGAGGAGCTACCCGGCGAGCTGCCGGTCGTGCTGTGTTATAAACTCAACGGCCAGTGGTTGAGCCCCAAACGCGGCGGCCCCGTGCGCCTCCTGGTGCCGGGCGCCTACGGCAACAAGTCGGTCAAGTGGCTCCAGCGCGTGGTCTTGACCAACAACCCGCGCCTCAACGACACCTACGCCGACTGGAACAACGACACCGAAAGCCAGCTCAAGACCTACGCCTGCTGCAACGCGGTCCCTGAGACGCTGCCCGCCAGTCGACCTTGGACGCTGACCGGCCTGGCTCAAGTGGGGCCGTCGGGGTTGAGCGAGGTCCAATATGCGCTGCAGCCCAAAGACACACCGGTGCCAAGCGAGGACCCGTACTTGGCCCAACTTGACTGGCGCACGGCTCGAATCCTGCCGCCCCCGGACCGGTGGGGCGGCGGGCTGCCCGAGGGCAAGTTGCCCGTGCCTTGGCCCCTCGAATTCGACTCGATCACGGGTCGGCCGCGGTCGTGGCCCTTGCGGTACACCGTCGCCCACTGGGCGGCAACCCTCACGGACCTGCGTCCGGGCGCATACGACCTGCGCTGCCGCACGATCGACCTGCGCGGGGTCGCCCAACCGTTGCCCCGGCCGCTTCTCAAGTCCGGCTACAACGCCATCCAGAAAGTGACCCTGACCGTTCTGGGCTAAGGCCCGATCACGCGCTACGGGCTGCCCGGGCGTTGAGAGTCCAGTGGGGCCGACAGGTCGCGTCGCATCCGCTGGTGCCATTCCTCGATTGTGGCGGCGATGAAGTACACCCGGTTGCGGCCCGCGCCGGTCTCTCCCGGCGCCAAGCGCCCGAAGCCGGTCGCGCTGTGGATACAGGCGTACTCGAGGTTCTGGAACATAAACAGGGCCGGGTCGGACACCGTGGCCAAGAGGTGGCGCCCGTCTCGCGTCTGGACCGCCATCCAGCCCTCGACCCTGACCTCCGGGGTCGAGGAGTAGCTGACGCCACCAGCCGCCACCCGCCCGAGCCACTCTCGCCGGGTCAGTGTCCGCGATTGCATACGCGCCCGGCTCTGCCGCCTGCGGGTCCCGGAGGCAATCCCGCTGCGGCGGCGAGTGCGGGCGCGCCGGCGGGGCGGCACGGGTAGGGGGAATAGGTCCGGGATCGGGCAGGAGCAGGATGAGGCGGCACGGTTTTTCGGCTCAATTTCCTGCTTGCATCGGGGCTGAGCCTGCCTATTGTCGGCCCCCGCCTGAACGCCGCGGGTGCGGCGTATCACGAGAGGCTGAGAAACGAGCGATTAACGCACAACCTAACGTCATCCTCCGTTGCCTGTGCAACGTCAGGTCCGCCTGTGCCGCCAGCGCGGTTGCTGTCGGCAGAAACCAGGGGCGGGTTAGGCAATGGAGCTTCGCCGGGCGATCGATCTCCCGACCAAGTCTCCCCCAGTCAGTTCCAAGCATAGTATGTTAACCATGGAAGAAGCCCTGCGGCTCAGCGAGAAGCGATTTGCCGCCGGGGAAATTGTTAAAGGCATCATCATCGAGGTCCGGCCGAAGGAAGTTCTGGTGGACATCGGTTACAAGAGCGAGGGGGTCGTTCCGATCAGCGAATTCGAGGAGCCCCAGGTCGTCAAGGTCGGCGATGAAGTGGACGTGCTGATCGAGAAACTCGAAGACAAGGAAGGCATGGTGGTGCTGTCGCGGGAGAAGGCGGAGTTCAAGAAGAACTGGCAGAAGATCCTCACCATCTGCAACGAAGGCGGCACGATCGAGGGCAAAGTCAAAGCGATTGTCAAAGGCGGTCTGCTGGTCAACATTGGGGTCGAGGCCTTCTTGCCTGCCTCCCAGATCGACATCATCCCGCCGCGCAACCTGGCGGCTTACGTCGGCAACAACTACCAGTTCAAGGTGGTCAAGATCAACCAGGACCGCCAAAACATCGTGTTGTCCCGCCGCGAACTCATCGAGCAAGAACGCAACGAGCGCCGGGCCAAACTGCTGACCGAGATGATGCCGGGAGACATTCGCAAGGGCACGGTCAAGAACCTGACGGACTTCGGCGCGTTCATCGATCTCAACGGCCTCGATGGGCTTTTGCACATCACCGACATGAGCTGGGGCCGCATCAGTCACCCGAGCGAGATGCTCAAGGTGGGGCAGGAACTGGACGTGGTGGTGCTGGACATCAATCGCGAGAAGGAGCGGGTCAGCCTGGGGCTGAAGCAGAAGATGGCCAACCCGTGGGACAATATCGAAACCAAGTACCCCGTCGCTGCCCGCGTCAAGGGCAAGGTCGTCAACTTGGTGCCCTACGGCGCGTTCGTCGAGCTCGAGCCCGGCGTCGAGGGCCTGGTGCACGTCACCGAGTTGTCGTGGACCAAGCGCATTGCCAAACCGAGCGACGTGCTCAAACAGGGCCAAGACCTCGAGGCGGTGGTGCTCGGCATTAATCGCGAGGAGCAGAAGATCTCGCTGGGCATCCGCCAACTCGAGGCCAACCCGTGGGATACCGCCGAGTCCAAGTACCCCAAGGACTCGCACGTCCGCGGCAAGATCCGCAACCTCACCAGCTACGGCGCCTTCATGGAACTCGAGGAAGGGCTCGACGGCATGATCCATGTCTCGGACCTGTCGTGGACCCGGAAGATCAATCACCCGTCCGAGGTCTTGAAGAAGGGTGACGAAGTCGAGGCGGTGGTTCTGGAGGTGGACAAGCTCAACCAGCGCATTTCGCTGGGGCTCAAGCAGCTCAGCGAGGATCCCTGGGAGAATATCAACAAGTTCTACCGTGTGGGGGACCTGGTCAGCGGCAAGATCACCAAACTGGCCAGCTTCGGCGCGTTTGTCGGTCTGCAACACGACATCGATGGCCTGGTCCATATCTCCCAGGTCAGCGAAGAGCGCGTGGATAAGATCAAGAACGTGCTCAAGGTGGATCAGGAAGTCACCGCCCGCGTCATCAAGATCGACAAGTCCGAGCGCCGTATCGGGCTCTCGATCAAGGCCGCCAACTACTCGCCCGAACAACTCAAAGCCGAGCAGGCCATGCTCGATGCCCTCAAGCCTGGCGAAGATCTCGTCGCCCTCCAGCACGCCTTCGACGCCGCCGAGGAATCGCGCGAGCCGCGTTGACCGTAGCGATCGTCCAAGCCGGGGCGCGGCCCGTCGCTGGGCCGTCGCCCCAGACCAGCACCGGCGGGTTCACCTGAACCCGCCGGTGCGCTTTTGGGCTGCGCCAGGCCAACCCGCTCGCTCAGGACCCAAGGCCGCTGCGGGCCAAAAGTCGGGCTTGCCAGCCGACGGACTGTATGATATGTACCATACAGTCTTCGCCGGGCGGTCTGCTCAGGTTCGCCGGCGGGAGAGGATTGGGTGCGTCATATGAAGCTCGAACGTGGGTTGAAAGTGGGCGGTTGGATTGGCATCGGGGTCCTTGCAGGCAGCCTCGCCGTGGCGGCTTTGGCCCAAGAGGAGGGTAAGGGATTAGCCGTCGAGATTGTGGCACCGGCGGACGGCGACCGATGCACGGCGCCGGCCGACGTTCGGGTGGCGGCGCATCTGCGAGGAGCGCTGGCTGGGGTGCACCGGGTCGAGTTCTTTGCCAACGGCCACAGCCTCGGCGTGCGCGAGGGCAACCCGCTCAGCGCCGGCCCAGTCAACCCGTTCCTGATCAACTGGGCGAATGTTCCGGCGGGCGCTTACGCGCTCACCGCAGTCGCGACCGATCCCGCCGGGCAACAGGCCAAAGCCGACCCGATCAAGATCACCGTAGCCAGTGCGCCAGCCGATCCCTTCAACACGGTGACGGTAGTGACGCTGGACCGAGAGGCGACAGAGGGCAAGCCCGACGATTTGGCTTGGCTCAAGATCGTCCGAGCGGGGCGGACCGATCACACCGTCGTGGTCTTCTTCGAGCTGAGTGGGCGGGCATTGCCGGGTGTGGACTACGAGGTGGTTACGGCGGCTGGGACAAGGCTTGGCGATGAGCCAGGCACCGGAGGACACGTCCAACCGCTCCGCACGGTGACGATCCCGACCGGAGCGGAGTCCTTCGCCCTGGGGATACGGGCGCTCGAGGACCAGTTGGTCGAGGGGCCTGAAACGGTCGTGGTGACGGTGGTCGTGCCGCCGATCCTGGCCCCGCCCACACCGGAGAACAGCTATCACATCGGCAAGCCGGACCGCACTGAAGCGGTCATCCAGGACGTGGTACAGGGTCATGACCCAAAGCCGGTCGCCGTCATTGCGGCAGGGTCAGCATGGAAATACTGGGATCGCGGCGGAGAGCCAGGAAGCGAGTGGATGAGCCTGGCTTTCGATGACAGTGGCTGGAAAAGTGGCAGGGCCGAATTGGGGTATGGGGACGGCGACGAAGCCACTGTGGTGAGTTACGGCAGCGACCCGACGCAGCGCCACATCAGCACCTATTTCCGGCGCGCCTTCCTGCTCGACGGCGTCGCCAAGGTCGAAGCGCTCCGGCTTCGTGTCCTGCGCGATGACGGCGCCGCCGTGTATGTGAACGGGCGCGAGGCCTTCCGCAGCAACTTGCCCCTCGGGCCGCTGTCGGCCGGCACGTTGGCCGTGGCCGCCGTCGCCGGGGCGGACGAGAAGGCGTTTCATGAAGTCGAGCTGCCGCCGGCGCTGCTGCGGGCCGGGCGCAATGTGGTGGCCGCCGAGGTCCACCAAGCCAGCGCCTCGAGCAGCGACCTGAGCTTCGACCTCGAACTGGTCGGCACCGGCGGGTTTGTGGTCGGAGAGGAGGGTGCACGACTCGAGTTCGTACGACCGCACGAGGGTCAGAGCTTTCCGCATGGGGCGACCATCCAAGTCGAGTTGGTGGCCATCGACCCGGCCGGGGCCATCACGCGGGTCGAGTTCCTGGCCAACAACGTCAAGATCGGCGAGTCCAATATCCAGTTCATTGTCGCGCCGGATCCGGGGACGCCAGTGCACCATGAGTTCGAGTGGTCGGGGGTTCCAGCCGGCGGATACGCGCTCACCGCGCGCGCTGTCTTGGCGGACGGCCAGGTTGTGGTCTCTCCGCCCGTACACCTGCGAGTCGAAGGTGGCCTCGAACTGCCGGTGGTCACCGTCCATGCACTGGACAGCGACGCCGTCGAGTCGAATCCGGCTGACTTCATCGAGTTCAAAGTTCGCCGGCAGGGCGCCTTGACGGAGCCTCTGGAGGTCTACTACGAGCTGGCCGGCACCGCCACATTCGGCATCGATTACCTCCTCTTGGTGCCGGAGGGCGGCGGGAAGAATACCGACCCCGCCGGGGGGTGGGAACCGCTGGTCGAGCCTCCGGGACCGCCCGCCGGACAAGGCAAGGTGCGGTTCGCCGCCGGCGCCGAGGCGGTGGTGGTTTCATTTGCGCCGGTGCCGGACAAGGCCCTCGAAGGCAATGAAGACCTGGTGTTGCGATTGGCGCAACCGATTCCGCCGCCCCACGTGCGGCTGCGCCAGACCTACCGGCTCGGTCAACCCGTCGAGGCACGCGGCGTGATTCGGGAGATGCCCGACCTGGCCAAGGCGAGTCTCGAGATCACCGCGCCCAAGTCCGGTCAGGAGTTCGTCGCGCCGGCGCGTGTGCCGATCGAGCTCACGGCGGTCGATCCGAACGGGTCGATTCGACGGGTCGAGTTCTTTGCCAACGGCGAGTCGATTGGCGTCTCCGAGATTCTGACGCGCGATGTGGATCGCCCGGGCTGGCCGCGGTACCATCGCCTCGAGTGGAAGGTCGCCGCGGCAGGCCGCTACACCCTGACCGCCACAGCCGCGGATGCGGGGGGGCACCGGGTGGTCGCGCCGGAAGTGACCATCGCCGTGAAACCGGCACTCGAGCCGACCTTGCGGATTGTCGCGCCGCACTCTGGTGAGGTGTTGGTCGACCCGCCCGAGATCAAGATCCTGGCGCGGCTAGCGAACACCACCCACGAAACCCGACCGGTCGCCTTCTACGCCAACGACCGGTTCCTGGGGCACTCGATCCGCGTGGCCCAGGGCCCGGACGATCCCGCCGGCGAACGCCCGCAAGTCGAGCACTACTTCATCTGGCCAACGCCGCCGGCCGGCGAGTACGCCCTCGTGGCCAAGGTCACCGACGCCGCGGGAGTCGCCCTCGTTTCGCCCCCGGTCAAGATTGTCGTCCGCCGGCATGAACCGCCCGTGGCCTTGGTGGTGCGGGAATTGCCGGACCGATACGCGGCGGGGGTCGGATTCCGGGTCAACCTCCATGCCCATCCCGGGCCCGCGGTGCAGAGCTACGCCGTGCAGGATCACCCGCCGCGCGGTTGGGAGGTGACCGGGATCGGCGCAGCCGGCGCTTGGGATCGCGCCGTGGGTGCGGTCAAGTTTGGCCCGTTCCTGGATGGCCAGGCGCGGCTCCTGAGCTACGAAGTCACTCCGCCCCCCAACGCCGTTGGGCCCGCTGAATTTGCCGGCCAGGCATCGGCCGATGGCGTATTGACGCGCGTGACCGGCGATCACCTCGTCTGGGCTGAGGTTCGCCACCCGGCCGACCGCGCCGTGGCGGACAACGCCCTTTCGCTGGATGAAGTCACTGCCTATGGGGCGGCGTGGCGTCTGGGCGAGGCTTGGCCAACCGAGCCGAACCCGATTCCGATCGGTTACGTGACGCGAGCGGGCGCGCTCTGGCGCGGCGGGGAGGTTTACCTCTTCGAGCCCAAGGCCGGCCCCGCGCCGCTGTGGTGGATCAATCCGCCCCAGGTCAACGCTTCCGGATCCCCGCGCGACTTGGTGACCACAGGCTTTGCCCTGCGCGAGCTGCCGTCCTCCTTCACGGCCGGGCAACCGGCGGTCGTGACCGTGCGCGTCTTTCCGGCTGAAGTCACCCGCGCCTTTGCGGTCGAGGAACAATTGCCGCCGGGGACGCTGGCCGACGAGATCAGCGACGAAGGCAGGCTCGACCTCGACCGGCGCGCGATCCGTTGGGGCCCCTTCCACGAGGCCCACGCGCGCGTGCTGACCTATCGCCTCACCGCCACCGAGAGCCCTACGCCGCGGAGCTTCGCGGGGCTTGCCTCGTTCGACGGCTACGACTTCAGAATCGCGTCCCGAGACGAACCCAAGGCCGGAGACACGCGGCCGCAGATCGTCCGGCTCTGGCCCTTGGCCGACGGCTCGCTGCAACTGACCGTCGTGGGCGAACTGGCGACCCCCGGGTACGACGTCGAGGTCTCGACCGATCTCCTCCACTGGACGAAGACCGGCGAGTGCCAGCCCGGCAACTTCTCGTTCGTCTTCGCCGACGCGGCCGCGTCGGGCGCAGGCCACCGTTTCTACCGCGTCGTCCGGCGAGCGCCGTGAGGATGCTCCCCCAGTGTTGGAGGCCGGCGCTCTGGCTGTTGACGGTGGGGTTGGTCAGCCCGGGCCCGCTCACGGCCCAGATCAGCAGTGTCACTCGCCCCACCCTCCAAATGCCGCTCACCTTCTTCGCCCCGGCTCCAGGCGCGAACCCCGCCACACCGCCGCCAGCATGGCAGCCGACTCCGCTTCCGCGCAGCTATGCCCCCGTCGTGCTCCCCGCCCGGCCGCTCAAGACTGAGGCGGAACGAGCTCAGGACGCCCAGCGGCTGCTGGACTTCCAACACCAGTGCGCGGAGCAAGGGTTGCGCACCTTCCAGTACGATCTGGGCCTTCGTTACTTGGTGGGCAAAGGCGTGCCCAGAGACCGCACGATCGCGCGCCACTGGCTCGAACGCGCCGCCGCTCAACGCCACCCCCGTGCTCGCCTGGAACTCGAGCGCCTGAACCGCGCCACCTCGGC
>Ga0194125_10003112_pt1 | contig 27072 bp, 17 predicted proteins | sample TA2KigC250mmetaG_FD_148626 | JGI IMG/M metagenome (GOLD analysis project Ga0194125, IMG submission 148626) | Freshwater microbial communities from Lake Tanganyika, Tanzania - TA2015034 Kigoma Deep Cast 250m | ecosystem: Environmental > Aquatic > Freshwater > Lake | place: Tanzania: Lake... | reverse complement strand
GGTCTTCATAGCGCACGATGACATCGGCAAGTTCGGACTGGTGCATGCGGCGGATGGCGTCGTCGGCTTGGGCTGTGATGCGCACCTGCAGGATGCGCGCCTGGGCCTCGCGGGTGGTGGCGAGGCTGCGCAAGCGGTGTTCAACCAGGTCGCGCGTCTCGGCGACGTGCCGCACCAGCGCCTGGTCCCAGAGCGGACGGTGCCGCTGCTCCAGCGTGGCGGGGAGGGATTGGTCGAGGCTCACGCCTGGGCTTGGCGCATAGGAGACGGCCTGTTCCAAGGCTTCGTTGAGAATGGGTTGCACGGCATCATTCAGGCAAACGGGCGTCAGCCGGGTCTCCGAGCGAATCCCGGTATAGCGCCAGAGGTAGATGGCAAAGGGGTGGAGCCCTGCAGGCACCCCGGGATGCGAGGTCAGCAGCGCGGCCCTGATGCGCTTGCCATCGGCGAGCGCCTGTGCCGCCTGCCGGATGAACGGATGGAGCGGGCTGAGCAGTTCCACGCCGGGATCATCGGCAGCGGAGGCTGAATCAAAGGCGACGCGAATGTACTGCTCCTCTTTCTGAAGCCGGTTGCGCCAGTCACGGCTGGCCTGCGTCTTGACGCGAGCGGACGAGCCCTCCTGAGCCTGGCGCAGCAGTATCTCGCGCAGCGAACGGGAGAGGCGCAGGGCTTTGACCGGGCCAGCCCCCTGAAGAGGTGCCGAGTCAGACGCAACCAAGGTCCGCAGGTAAACGGTGAGCAGGTTCTCCATGGCGCGCGCACTGAGCCAGTAGGTTGAGGCGTTTTCGATATCGGCTTGAAAACGCTCCTGCGAGAGGTCGAGACCGAAGAACCCCTTGCTCTGCTGGTCCACGACTTCCAACTCCTGCTGTTCGCGGATCAGGTTGTCGGCCAGTTGTTGGAGTTGCGCCTTCTGCTGTGCCTCCGTGAGTTTGGGATCCATGGCAGTTGCATAGATCGCCCGGGTGAGATCGCCCAAGATGGCTTCACACTCGCCGATGGATTCCTCGAACACCTTGATCCGGCTGAGGCAGCGGTCAAAGATGATGGCATCAATGGTGCCGCCGGTGATGAGGTTGCAGATCAGAACCGACTCGCTCTTCTGCCCGTTGCGGTCAATGCGACCGATCCGCTGTTCGATCTTCATCGGATTCCAGGGGAGGTCATAGTTCACGAGGCATTCGCAGAACTGGTAGTCCAGACCCTCGCATCCGACTTCGGAGAAGAGCATGACGTGGATCGCCTGCGGCTCATCGGCGGCGAGCATGAACCGCTTCCTGAGCATCCGGCGATCTTCATCGGGCGTTTGCCCATGGATCAACGCGACACGCAAGCCGGCTGTTTGGAGGCGGTGTCCGAGATATGCCAAGGTGTGGAGGAATGAGCTGAACACCATGAGGCGGGGATTCGCTGATTGTTGCTTGAATGTGATGATTTTTAGCAATTCATCGTACTTGGGGTCGTCCAAGGGTAATGCATCGGCCTCCCGTATCAGCTCTGCGGCCTCTTGCTGGAGGGCCTCGGCAAGCTCGGGGGCTAACGCCAGCGGCGCCGCCACGTCCTCTCCCTCGTCCCAGGAGTCAAGGCCTCGCTCCAAGATGTGCGTGATGCAGGGAGCAAGCCCGAAGATACAGCTCGCAGCCTGCCGCTTGATCGTAGACATCAGGAACCCCAGCGTGCGGGGGTCATGCCGTAAGGCGAACAAACGATGCTGGAATCCGAGCAGCCGGTCATACAGCGCCCGCTGCTGGGCGGTGAACTCCACCATCACCGATTGCGACCTGCGGACCGTGAAGGCGCCGATGTCGCGGCGGCGGGTACGGTTGATCAGCGGAGAGAACGTATGGAGCGCTTCGAGCGCCGTGATCAGGCCGACGCGATCATGATCCGCACAGGATTCGGCTTGAAGCACCTGCACCGACCTGCGGTAATGCGGATCGGAGTCAAAAACGGCACGCCCCCAAGGCGTCGCCTTGGCCTTCTCCAAAGCGGAGAGGGCCTGTGGCCGCCAGTCGCCCGCCGCACCGCGAACGGCGTTGACGGCTTGATTGACATACGGATTGGGCTCTGCCATCGCGGCGAAGGTTGCTTTATCCGGGACCCAGTCGGGCCGCAAGGTGTTTAGCAGGACGAACAAGTCGTCATTACCCAACTGAAGCGGTGTTGCGGTGAGGAACAAAACGGCCTTGGCATTCTTGCAGAAATAGCTGACAGCTTTGTGGCGGCATGTGGCCGTATTGCGGATGTGATGCGCTTCATCCACGATCACCAGGTCAAAACTCGGGGGCGGGGTCACATCTTTCAGCCCGGCGCGGCGAAAACGACCGGTCTCCCCCTCGTACAGTTTGCTGTCCAAGATCGAGTAAGGCACGATCACCCGTGATTTCTTAGGATCCAGATCACCTTGCTCGCGGTAATCATCAAGAAGCAGTTGAAGTGATCGGCTGTCCAGGTGTTCAAACCGTTCAGAAAACCGCTTCATTTCCGAAAGCCATTTCTGCTCGGCGACAAGCGGCTTCGGACAGATGATGAGGACCGATTCGAGAGAGGCGCGTGCCGCCAGTTCGCGCAGAATGAGGCCCGCCTCGATCGTTTTGCCAACGCCGACGCTGTCGGCGATCAAGAGCCGGGGACAATCGGAGCGGATGAATTTAATGACCGGCCGGAACTGGTAGGGGATGAAATCGATACGCGCCGCATTCAGTGAAAACAGCGAGGAGGCGCCGGGATGAACGACCTGGGCCGCCGTAAGAGCGGCCTGAAAGCGTTCCGCTGACACGGACTCAGCATTCTCTTCAGGAGACCCGGTGACAGCAAGAAGTTGTGACGCGTAGAACGATTGGCGCTGCCCGTTGTGCAAAACCTCGTAGCGATCCTCGGGCCGGCCGGGCAAGCGGGAGAGAATCGCCACGATCTGCGCCGGATCTGAACGCAACATGACGAGGTCACCCGGCTTGAAAACGCCAACGGGGTCAGGTGGCGGCGCGGGCTCATCCGGGCAAATGGGAGCGTGTTCCGCCTGCGGCGCGAGCGCGGCGGGCGGGGCACCGGGTCGCAGCGTCAGGTTCTTCAGGTTCTCGATTTCGGTGCCAAGCGCATCATCGGGAGCGAGAATATTGACAAGCCGTTGCACGGTATCAAAGTCGCGATAGACGTAACCGCTCAGATCTTCGCCGGCCCCCACATGCGCCCAGCGGTTGCGAACGGATTGCAGTTCCTTCAAATAATGGCGACCCTCGCCGGGAAGCGACATTTTATTGGCGATGTCCCACCAATTCTCGTCCAGAACACGGAGCAGCGCGGCCAGATCCAAACTCTTGAGGTTACACACACACCGTTGCTTGACCCGTTGCGCCTGCTGGTAGGAAAGACACGGCAGAACCAGGTCGTCCCACCATGTCTCCGGTCTCATGTGTGTCAGCGTCACGGTCAGATAGTCTGTGAGGCAGTGGGCGAGCCCTTTCAGGATTACAGTCATCTGAGCTTCAACGGATCCTTGCAGCATTTTCGACTCCCGAGAGTTTGTGTGCTTTCAGGTAAAAGACTAGATAGCCACGGCACCAGTGCGACCGTGCCGCCCCCGGCCACACGGTACTGATTGGAGGCGTTAATGACCAGTGGATAAGGACAGATGCGGTGAAATGCTGTGTGGCACGAGGAGGAGAAGAAGAAAGAGAAGGCAGCAAAGGTTCTGCATTGGGATTCTCGTGGTTGTGGCAGGGGTGCGCGTGGTTGCTTGAGATGGCGCGATTGTAGCGCGTTGGAGATACAGGAACAAGGGGAAAGTGGCCCCGATGACCCAATCGCTTCATGATGAGAATTGCTGGTTCGGCCTCGACACGCACCATCGCGAGTGGTACCCTTGGATCGTCGCCGTGTCGCAGGCGCGCGTCCGCGCGCGCTACACAGGCGGCTATCTGCGGGACACCTGGAACGAGCCGGCGCCGTTGTGGCGCCGACGGTGAAGGTGTCGATGCGCACGGCAAACCAGCGAAGGAGGGCAAACCGGTGATACGTTCAAAGGATGCGTTCTGGAAGATAATGGGTGTCTTGTTGATCGCCGTTCTCGTGGCGTGTGTCGGCGCCGTTGGAACGCCGATTTTTCTGGCGTTTGGGGCGTTGTTGGACTGGCTGACGCCGTTGTCGCTGTTTCAGGGGGTGATCGTCGCCATCGGCTCGACACTGACGATGATGATCGGGATGCACTTCGGCAGAATCGGCCAGAGTCGGTCGTACAGAGAGTACGAGGACGAGGACGATGATGATGATTGGATGGAGGGGGACGATGTGTTCGATCTGCCATCCGCCCGCCCGTCAGCGCCCAAGATCAGCCGCAATGGGCCGTGCCCCTGCGGAAGCGGCAAGAAGTACAAGAAATGCTGCGGTCAGGCGGCGTAGATAGACATCAGGCGTTGGTCTCGCAGACGCCGAACCACAGCCGGCGCTGGTGCGTGGTGATCGTGACCATGTAGAAGAAGGGGTCGCGGTAGTCGTGGTTGAAACAGCGGCGCAGCATGCTGTGCTGAAACGCCCCGTGAACGGGGCGCACAGGACCCCCCCCGTCCTGTGCGTGGTGTTCACACCGCGCTCTCCCACGCCGCTCATCCCGCGCCCCCCGTTTCCGTACAGGCGCGCCCGTAGAGCCCGTAAACCAGGCGGTCAAGCTCGGCCTCAAGAGCCGCGATGTTGGCGGCGGGGTCGGCGGTCTTGGCGGCGAGGATGCGGTCGACATCCCTGTGCTACGCGAGGATCTCCCGCAGCGCCGGCTCGAGGGGCGTGCGGGCGGTGATGCCGAGGGCGTCGAGGCGGGAGGTGTCGAGATGGGCGTCCTGGGGGCGCGGGGCGCCGGGCGCCGGGGCGTCGTCGGGCCGCACGGCTGCGGCGGCGACCCCGAGGATGCGGGCCATCAGCAGCCCGAGCGTGTACTTGGTGTGCGGCTCGTTCCCCGACGCATGGAAGACGCCGGCGAGCGGGTGGCCAGCCAGGCGGCGGCGGGTCATCTGGCAGATGACGGAGGCGATGTCGGCGGTGTGCGTCGGGTAGCGCACGGCCCAATGGTCGAGGCGGACCGGTGCGGCGGGCGTCGCCCGGAGCAGCGCCGGAACGATGCCGGTGACCGACGATTCGGCGAGCGACTCGCACGGGCCGTAGAGGATGGGGACGCGCAGCACGGCGGCATCCGCCGTCTCGCTGCGGACCGCGTGTTCGCCCGCGAGCTTCGACCGTCCGTAGGCGTTGAGCGGCCCCGTCGGGGCATCCACGCCGTAGGGCGGCCGGGCGCCGTCAAACACGTAGTCCGTCGAGAGGTACAGCAACCAGGCGCCGTGGGCCGCGCACCAGCGGGCCAGACGGGCGGTGGCCTCGACATTCAGGCGGCGCGTGGCCTCCGGGTCGCGCTCGCTGACATCGGGCCGGCGCTCGGCGGCGCTGTGGATCACCACGCGCGGGCGGAGCGATTCGAGGCACGCCTCCACCGCTACGGGGTCGCACAGGTCGAGTCTGACCAGACCCTCCCGCGCCCGCGAGAAGCCGGCGCCGCACACCCGCCAGGCGGCGGCGTCGGACCGGAACGCGGCGAGGATGGCGCGTCCCAGCAGCCCCGACGCGCCGGTCACCAGAATGGATGGCGCGCTCAGTGTCTCCGCCCTCACAGCGTCTGCTTGACCGCCGCGACGATGTCGTCGGCATTGGGCAGGAACGCCTTTTCGAGGACGTGCGACTGCGGCGCGATGCCGTCCTTGGCGCCGACGCGCAGCACGGGGGCGTCGAGGCTGTCGAAGGCTTCAGCCATGATCCGCGAGGCGATCTCACCGGTGTACGAGCCGATGTTGACCGCCTGGGAGACCACGACGCAGCGGCCGGTCTTGCGCACCGAGGCGAGCACTGTCTCCATGTCGAGCGGGACGAGCGAGCGCAGGTCCACCACCTCGGCCTGCACGCCGTCGGCGGCGAGCTTCTCGGCGGCCTTGAGGCAGTCGTGCAGCGCGGGGCCCCAGGTGACGATCGTGGCGTCCTTGCCGGCGCGCTTGATGTCGGCCACGCCGAGCGGGATCAGCCGCTCGCCCTCGGGGACGACACCCTTCATGTTGTAGAGGAGCTGGGACTCGACGAACAGAATCGGGTTGTTGTCGCGGATCGCCGTCTTGAGCATCCCCTTGGCATCGGCCGGGGTCGCGGGATAGACCACGTAGAGGCCGGGGATGTGGGCAAACATGGATTCGAGCGTCTGCGAATGCTGTCCGCCGTAGCCCTTGCCGCCGCCGACCGAGGCGCGGTAGACGAGGGGGACCTCGACATTCGCGCCCGACATGTAGTGCCACTTGGCAGCCTGGTTGGAGATCTGATCCGAGGCCATCAGCGCAAAATCCATGTACATCAGCTCGACCACCGGGCGCAGGCCGGTCATGGCCGCGCCGACGGCCGTGCCGCAGATCGCCGCCTCGGAGATGGGCGAGTTGAAGACGCGGTTACGGCCGAAGGCGTCGATCAGCCCCTTGGTCACCTTGAAGGCGCCGCCGTATTCGGCGATGTCCTCGCCGTAGAGGACGACGCGGCTGTCGCGGAGCATCTCCTCGACCAGCGCCTCCTTGATCGCGTCCTTGTAGGTGAGTTCACCGGCGGGGGTGCGCTTGACCTCGGGCGCGGCGCCATGCACCTCAACCCGTGTGAACTCAGCGGGGACGGTCTCGACGCAGGTGTCGGTGTACATGTAGCGGATCACGTCGCGCGGATCGGGCTCAGCCGACTGGGCGGCGCGGGCTGCGGCGCGGGCGTTGCGGTCGGCGACCGTGCCCTTGAGGGCGTCGAGGGCGGCCGGCGTGAGGACACCGGCGTCGAGGATCTGCCGCTCGAAGAGGATCAGGGGGTCGGTCTCCTTCCACTGCGACTCCTCCTCCTTGGTGCGGTACTCATTACGGGGGTCGGAAAGGGAGTGGCCGTAGTAGCGGTAGGTGTCGAACTCCATCAGCACCGGGCCCTTGCCGGCGCGGCAGAGGGCGGCGGCGCGGCGGGCGGCGTCGAAGCACGCCAGCACATCCATGCCGTTGATGATCTCGGCGTGCAGGTTGTTCTCGGCGAAGCCCGCGGCGCGGCGGGCCATGTTGCGGATGCCCACAACCTCGCCGTCGGCGCGGCCGGTCATGCCGTAGTGGTTGTTGATCAGCGCGTAAAAGATCGGCAGGCCGTAGCTCCGTTCGCCGGCGTATTCGGGCAGGGTAAACTGGCCCATGGCGGCCCAGTTGAGCGACTCCATGACCACGCCGTTGTTGTAGGCACCGTCGCCGGCGAAACAGCAGGTGATCTTGCCGTTGCCGAAGTAGCGGGCCGACATGGCCGAGCCGGTCGCGATCGGCACGCCGCCGCCGACGATGGCGTTAGCGCCGAGGTGGCCGGCCTTGAAGTCGGCGATGTGCATGCCGCCGCCGCGGCCCTTGCAGTAGCCCTCCTCCTTGCCGAACAGTTCGGCGATGGCGCGGTAGACATGATCCTCGTGGGCGGCGGCGACCAGGTCGGACTTCCGGGTCGAGGCGCAGCCCGGCACGCGGCCCTTGAGCTGCTCGGCCGTCATGCCGCGGATGGCGGTCATCCCCTTGGCAACCGAATCGCCGTGGCCGCGATGGGTCGAGGTGATGTAGTCGTCGCTGGCGATGCCAGAGGTGCAGCCCACGGCCGTCGCCTCCTGTCCGATCGAGACGTGCGTCGGGCCGCGGTAGTCATACCCGACGCAGGAAGGATAGGCGCCGGTGCGGAGCTTGACGATCATCTCCTCGAACTCGCGGACGGTGAGCATGTCCTCCAGCAGATCGACGGCCTGCTGCTTCGTGAGGGTGCCCGCGGCCAGTTCATCGGTCAGGGTCTTCTTGTACTGGTAGGCGGCGATCTTGCCCAGTTCGGTCTTGCCGGGCTTGAAGAGCGGCTTTAGCGTGCTTAGGTAGTTGTTAGCGGGTTTACTCATGGGGTCCTGTTCTTTCGGGTTACGTGTTGAGAAGCCTAGGCGGTGAGGATGCGCAACGCCGGGTAGGCGTCGCGAAGAGCGGCAAGCGTCGACCGCGGCAGCGTGGTGTCGGTGACCAGCGTGTGCAGGGTCGAGATCGGCGCAAAGCGGACGGTCGAAACGGCGCCGACCTTGGTGGCGTCGGCCAGCAGGACGACGCGGCGGGCGCGGGCGATCGCCAGCTCCTTGGTATAGGCCTCGTCCGGATCGGTGGTGGTCAGGCCGTCATCCGGGGTGAGCCCCAGCGTGCCCATGAAGGCGATGTCACAGGAGATGTTCTCGAGGATGTGGCGGGTGAGCGGGCCGACAAACGTCTGCGAGAGCCGCCGCAACGCGCCGCCGGTGAGGATCACCTGCGGCCCCCCCGCAGCAAGCACCTGGGCGACACGGAGCGAATTGGTGACAATCGTGTGCTGCGTGCAGCGGAGGAGGAGATGCGCCAGCGCGAGAACCGTCGAGCCGCCATCCAGAAACAAGGTCGTGTGCGCCGCCGGAATCAGCTTCGCCGCGGCGGCGGCGATACGGCGCTTCTGGGGTTCGGCGCGCGACGCCTTGTCCTCGAAGAGCGGCTCGTCGGCGACGAGCGACGCGGCCACCGCCACCGCCCCGCCATGCACCCGCTTGAGCTCGCCGTCGGCCTCCATCTCCGCCAGGTCGCGCCGGACCGTCGCCGGCGAGACCTCCAGCGTCGCGGCGAATTCCTCCACGCGGACCACCCGGCGCTCGCGCAGCAACAGACGGAGCCGCTCGTGACGCCCGACAGCCAGTTCTTTGGTGGATGGTTCGCTCATTTGTGATCGTTCGTGCTCAAAGGAGAGCGCATTTAATCACAAACGGGCTGCGGAAACAAGCGCAAAAACACACCCACCGGCCGCCGTGGGCGCATCCCCGTTTCGTTGACTTGACGCGTTCTTGATGGGAGCGCGGGCGTCCCGCCCGCTTTGGGAAGTACGCGTAACGGCCAACGGTGCGGGCGAGACGCCCGCGCTCCCATGAAAGCACCGAAACGGGGATGCGCCCGCCGCCGCTTCTACGACACCCTCGCGCTCCAAGAGAAAAGCTGAAAAGCTGAAATGGCGCGTTTCTCGTGGACGCGGCGTCACCGTCGGCCTCGGCCGGGTGGTGCGGGAGAGCGACGGGATGCGGGAGAGCGAAGAGGGGTGAACCTCGGCGATCAGGCCGGGGCGCGGCAGCGCCGTCGGCTGCATCGCTTGGTTGGCGTTCTCAATGATCGCCGTAATGCGTGCGGCACTGGGCTATCAAGATCGCGCCGTCCGCTATCCTGTAAACCAAGCGGTCCTTCTCGTTAATGCGGCGACTCCAATAACCGGACACTCCCTTCAACGACTCTGGATTGCCTATCCCATGGTGGCCATTCCGCTCGATATCCTGCAGGAGCGCGTTGATACGCTTCAAAGTCTTCCTGTCCTGCGTCTGCCAATAGAGATAGTCGCCCCAACCTTCATCCGAGAAGACCTTGTTCATGACTAGACCTCGGCAAGTGCGTGCGCCTTTCCGTTCCCCGACTCCAGTTGCCGGATGGATTTCTTCAAGACTTTCTGGTTGGCGGCGGCGTAAAAGGGATCATCGGCGACAATGTCAAAGGGGATTGCCTGCCGAATCAGGACCTGCCGGAGAAACATCCTGACCGCAGTTGTGGTGTCCAACCCTGCCGTCGAGAAGAAGTGGTCAGCGTCCTTCTTGAGTTGGTGGTCCAGACGTACTTGAAGTGTCGTTGTACTCATATCGAGTCCTCTCAGTTGATGATGCAAGCGTACTGCACTTGTATTGCTAATGCAAGCATATCTATTGTCCGATCCAACGTCAAGGCTCTACGGCGACAGAAGAGAAAGCTGAAATGCTGAAAACTGAAAGCTGAAAAGGCGCGTTTCTCGTGGACGCGGCGTCCCCGCCGCGTGAAAACGCTGAAATGATGAAAATGCGCTCCCCCTCCGCCGCGCCCCCGCGCCCGCATGGACCCCAGACGGCCGGATCACCCGCGACGCCTTCCTCAACGCACCCACCGGTCGCTTCTACGACACCCTCGCGCTCCAAGAGAAAAGCCAGCCGCGCGGCTGCGCCGCGAATGATCGAGGGGGTAACTTTATCCGCAGATTGCGCAGATTGCCGCAGATTGAATGACTATCTGCGAAAATCTGCGCAATCTGCGGACAACAACGTCAAGTTATGGACGAGCGATAAACGCCTGGATCCATGCGCCTGCGGCGCGGCGGCATGCCTGTGCGTGTACGCGCGCAGACAGGGGGCGCCACCCACACACACCCACACACCCCTGTCCCCAGCCGATTACGGGGCGGGCGGCCGCAGACGCCTCATTTCATCGCGCTGATGCGCCGCTTCGCCTCCCCGGCTTTCAGGGCGGAGGCGGCCACGAAGGCCTTCAGCGTGGGCGCGCGCATCTTGAGCGGCCCCTCCTTGTTCTCGTAGAGGTAGACCCACTTCGGGGTCACGCCGAGCAGCTTGGCGAAGGCGGCCGGGGCGAGGTCCAGCCGGTTCCGCAGGCCGCGGACGTTCCGCGAGGTGATCCGCATCCGGGCATCGGACGCAGCGGGTTCCGGCTGGCACGGCTGGGCGGCCTGCATTTTGGAAAGAACCCCGTTCACCCGGCGCAGTTCCGTCTCCAGAGCGGCCATCCGCCGCTTCACGTCGGCAAGGGTTTTGCGGGCAGCGATGGAAGGCTTGCGCACGGGGTCAACCGCCGCCTTGGCCTCCTTGCGGGCGAGGCGGACAATCTCGGACTTCAGGCATGAAACAAGATTTGACATAAACATCTCCTTTTTTCTATTGTCAGCCAGCCGTCGGATTTAAGCAAGCGAATATTTTCACTGGATATCGGACTGACACGGATCGTACGGCGGGTGCGCAACCCCGGGGATGCGCATGCCTCCGGTCAGATAAAGCTCCGGGACGTCGCGACAGACAAACTTAAGCACCGTGCACACCGGATCGGGAGCCGCCTCGGGCAAATCGGTGACGATCACTTTGTCACCCTGCTGGGTAAACGTGACGGGTTTTCCGGAGTGCAGGAGGCTCACCTGTTCGACGACCGTGTTGAAGCCGGCCACAACGAGACGGGGGCCCGGCCAATAACGGACCAGGTGGTAAAGGGTCTGCCCCTTGCGGGTAAACGACGAGGTAAAGGTGCCCTGGTGCGACCACTCGCTACTGGGCGTTCTGCGATCCATCAGGCCCCACGTGAACAGGTCCGTATCGCGAATCGCCTCGCCGTTCCGGTCGAGCCAGCGTCCGATCCGCTCCAGGATTTCCGCCGACGCTTCCGGCACCGATCCGTCAGCCCGGGGTCCGATGTTCAGCAGCAGGTTGCCGCAAGCCGCAGCGGCAGAGCCCAGCATGCTGACCACCTCGTCGGGGCCCTTCCAGTGGTGATCCCCACGATGGTAGCTCCAGTGATCGTTGAGGGTGATGCACCCCTCCCACGGGCGCCAGGGCGTGGGCGCTGACATGTGCCCCTCCGGGGTTCCAAAGTCACCCGGAAGCCCGTTGCGGCCATTGAAGAGAATCTGCGGCTGAATCTTCCGGATCATGGCATTCATCTTCTCCGCCTGCCACTGCGCCGCGCTGAACGGCCACCACCCGTCATACCACAGGACGTCAATCGGGTTGAAGCGGGTCACCAGCTCCTTGAGGCGCGCGAAGGTATTGCCGATGAATGCCTCGTAGGCATCCGGGCTCTCCAGCGCATCAACGGCGTCCGGCTGGTCCGTCCAGTTGTTCAGGCTGTGGTAGAGCATGACGCGCAACCCGTGCTTCCGGGCCGCCGCAACAAACTCCGCCACCAGGTCGCGCCCGGCATAGCGCATGGCGTTGAAGTCCGACAGCGCTGTATCGTATAGGCGAAACCCATCGTGATGCATGGTGGTGAGCGCGGCATACCGCATGCCCGCGCGCACCGCCAGTTCGCAGATCTGGTCGGCATCAAAATTCACCGGGTTGAACTGCTGCGCGAGCGCCTGCATTTCCTCGCGGCTCAAGCGCTCCCGGTTCATCACCCATTCCCCGCGCTCCGGAATGCTGTAGAGTCCGTAGTGCACAAACAGCCCGAACCGCGCCTTGACAAACCAATCCATCTGCTTCGCATACATGACGTTCTGCTCCTGGATGATACCTGATTTCTCTCTTGCGAACACCCGGGATCGGGTTTTGCAGGAGCCTCTCCTGACCTTACATCGGCGCATCGGGGCCGATCGGCATGGACTGGTCGCCAACCTGTACCGCATCGCCCGAGAGCACCAGCGTCTCGGCCACAATCACCTTGAACCCGTGCGGATCGAGGACCGTGCAGCGGACCAGGGCCGAGCGCCCGCGGTCCAGCTCCTGGAGCCACGTCTCATCCGGCAGATTGAGCCGGACCATCGCCCGGCGGCCGGGTGGACAGGCGACCTTCACATCCGTGAAGGGCCGGATACACGTCATCCAGATACTCGACAGGGCGAACTGGAAGCGCAGCGTGCACTGCGAGAGATCGATGCTGTTGAACTGGTTCTCGATCTCGAAGTTGATGTCACGCTGCCCCTTCTGCCACGCCAGCCGCTTGGGGAACTGCACGGGGCTGTAGGCCACGCGCATCGCCCAGAAGAACGGCTTGGGCGTCAAATCCGCGCACATCACCCCCCAGTCGTTGTCCTCGGCCAGCCGCATCCACCCCCACGGGTTGTCCTCGGAGCGGACGGAAACGGATGCGCAGATCCACGGGAAAAATGTCCCGCCGAGGCAGGTGGGCTCGCTGCGCATGAACCCCCACTCGCGTTCCAGACGATCCTGGAAGACCTGCAGCGTGTTCTTTCCCGAGAAGAGCGGCTCCGGCACGTCGTCAATGATGCTGGCGTACGGCGAGTTGAGCAGATCCGGCATCATGTTAAACAGGCCCCACTCGGAGCTGAACCAGACGCCGCTCCAGCCCCGCGCCAGCGCCTGCTTGCGCGTGCAGATATCGAGTTCCCCCTCCCAACTGCGGGGATTTTCGAAGCGCCCGGCCGCGATGAACCCCTTGGGGATCTGGAACGTGTAGTGGGTGTCGGCAATGTCGCCCACGCGCAGCTCGAAGACCCCCTTGATCTTGTTGGCCGGCCCCGGCGGAGGGAACATCGTCGGCCGGGTGGGGTCGAGGAGCTTGCAGAACCGGTCGTAGATGCGCAGGTGGTTCCAGCCATCCTCCGCCACGGCGGCGCGCTCCGGAATATTCTCGTTACCCACGCTCCAGACCACCAGCGACGGATGATGCCGGTCGCGGCGGACGCCGCTTTCGATACGCAGCAGCGCCGGGCCGACCCACTCGGGATCATGAATGTAATGGGTGCCCCAGTCGATCGGCAGCTCCTGCATCAGGTAGAAGCCCATCTCGTCGCACAGGTCGCTCAAGTCGCGCGGACCGAGATAGTGCGTCCGGATGCAGTTGACGTTCGCTTTCTTCATCATCGACAGGCAGCGGCGCAGCCACTCCTTCGGCGTATGCATTCCGTGCTCGGGATGGAACGTGAGGTGATTGACGCCGCGGAATTTGATGAACGAGCCGTTGAGGCGCGGCCCGCTCGGCGAGAGGTCCAGCCGGCGGAAGCCGGTGCGATAGGTGATCGTCTGGTCGTCCTGGCCCGGCACGCGCAGCGCGATCCGGACGGTATAGAGGTTCGGCGCCTCGTCGTTCCAGAGCTTGGGCGTGGCGACAGCCAGCTTGATCGCCGCTTCGGCGCGCCCCGCAGGCCGCACGGTGACGGCCTTCGCCGCCTGGGCCACGACCGCGCCCTGGTCGTCAATCAGTTCCACGGTGAGCGCCGCCCGGGCCGCCCCCCCATGGCTGCGCACCACCACCGTCCCCACCACCGTTCCCTTGTCGAACGTCTTGCCGAGCGCGCTGATCAGGTGATAGTCGTCCACCATGACCGGCTCCACGGTGAACAGGCAGGCCGGCTGGGCCAGGCCGGCAAACTCCAGCGAGTGCCGCACCATGTCCATCTTCAGAAACTTATGCTTGCGCAGCAGGCGCACGGCAACGAGCGCCTCGGTGCCCGGCGCCACCTTGCGGGTGATGTCAAACTCCACCGGTGTCAGGCCGCTGAGGTGCTCCCCGAGCAGTTCCCCGTTCAGATAGATCCGCCCCGCCGGATAGATCGCGTCAAACCGCAGGATGACCCGCTTGCCGCGCCACTCGGCGGGAATCCGCACGCGTCGGCGGATGACGGCGCCATCCTCGTTGTGGAGGTGCTCCATGGTGATTCGGTTCCAGTTCGCCGGGAACGGCTTCCCGTCGGCCTCCGGATCGCCATAGAGCACTTTGCCGGGCTGCAGAACGGTTTCCCAGGTCGTGTCCGGGCACGGCGCGGAGACCAGCGTGGCTTCGGGCTTCGCAAACGGCCAGCGCGCCACCTGCCACGCGCCATCCAGGCTCAAGGCGCACCCGTCCGGACACGGGGTCTGCTTGACCGGCGTGATCGGCGTGCTCTGGCCGTTGACGAAACGCATCGTCGTGGCCTTGACCGCCGTGAGTTGCAGATCCATAATTTTCGTGCCGTCCACAATCATGACAAACCTCTTTTCCTGCGATTCCAGCGGACATACCACGGCCGACGCAACGGCGCCAAGCCCCGGAGAGAAGCGGAAAGTATCGCAGCCTTCCAGCAGGCATGCAACCCAATTTAAGTCGGTTACACCGCCCATCCGCGGCTGATGGCGAGGACGGCGCGGCCGACGAGGGTCTGCCCGGCGAAGGGGCAGTTGCGAGAGCGGGAACGGAACTGTTCCGGTTCGACGCGCCAGGGCGTGGTGAGGTCGAGCAGAGCGAGATCCGCGATGGCTCCCGGCGCGAGGGATGGAACGGGCAGCCGGAGAATGGACGCAGGGCCGGTGGTCCAGCGCGCGATGAAGTCCCGGAGGGGCATCCCGAGACCGGCGACCAGGGTGGTGTAGGTTGCGCCGAGCGCGGTTTCGAGTCCGATAACCCCGAACGATGCCTGCAAAAAGCCATGCGCCTTTGTGGCGGGGGTGTGCGGCGCATGATCGGTGGCGATGGCGGCGATGACGCCATCCCGGACCCCTTCGCGCAACGCGGCGACATCGGCCCGGTCGCCGAGCGGCGGGTTCATGCAGAAATGACCGTCGTCGTCGGCGATGTCCTCGGCGGCGAGGGCGAGATGGTGGGGGGACGCCTCGGCCGATACGGGCAAGCCTTCGGCCTGCGCTGCGCGGATGAGCGCGACGGAGCCGGCGCAGGAGAGATGTTGAATATGGATGGGGCAGCCGGTCTCGCGGCAGAGGCGGATGTCGCGGGCGACGGCGTCGATCTCAGCCTCGGGGGGGAAGATCGGCAGGCGGAGGCGCCGCGCGAGGGGGCAGTCTCGGATGACGCCCGCGCGGGCGATGGACGCCACCACGGCGTGATCCATCACAACGCGGTTGAGCGGCCGGATGCGGCGCATGGCCTCGGCCATGACGGCGTCATCGGCGACCATGGCGCCGTCGTCGGTGAACGCCGACGCGCCGGCAGCGGCGAGCGCCTCCAGATCGGCTGGCGCACGGCCTGCGCGGCCGCGGGTGATGCAGGCTGAGGGTCGCACGGTCACCGGCAAGCCGGGATCGGATTGATACCGGATACACGCGGGCGTATCGCAGGCAGGCGCGGTATTGGGCATCGTCACCACGGTGGTGAATCCGCCGGCCGCCGCGGCCGCCGCGCCGCTGGCGAGGGTCTCGGCGGCGGGCGCGCCCGGATCGCGGAAATGGACGTGGAGGTCCCACAGGCCGGGCGTGGCCACCCGGCCGCGGCCATCGATGTGACGCGTGTTGGCCGGGAGGGTCGCCGGAACCGCCGCGAACCGGCCATCGGCTATGAAGAGATCGCCGATCTCGTCTCGTCCGGACGCCGGGTCAATGATTCGGGCGGAAACGATCAGCAGGGGCTGGAGTGGTGTGGCTTTCATGCAATATGGCGTTGGATGAAGTGTTCGCGGATGTAGACGATGGCGTCATCGAGCGCGGGGAGAATCTTGGTGCAGAAGCGCACCATCCAAGGCGAGCATTCCTTGAAGGGGATGGGGGAGAAAGCGACGATGAACTTGCCGAGGTCGTGGGCCGCATAGAAGACCTCCATCGATGTGCCGATCGAGGCGCGGTTGTAGTTGACCAGCAGGAGGTCTGCGTCGCGCACGTCCTGCAGATCGAACTCGACGATCTCGTTGGCGCTGTCGAACTCGCGGTCCTGGAAATCGCGGCGCATGGGGTCGAGCAGCACGAAGGCGTCGGACAGGCGCTCCTGGGCCCGCTCACGCCACGTGCGGGCGGCTTGGAGATGTTCGTCCATGATGGGTCCGCTGAGGTAGATCTTTTTGCGGGAGGAAACGACGGGTTGGCTCATGTGGGATCTCGTTCTTAACGGGCTACTCCTCGACCAGGATAGGTGTGCCGACGTCCACCATCTGCAGCAGTTTGACCGCATTCCAGTTGGCCAGACGAAAACACCCTTTGGATTCGGCACGGCCGATGTTCTCGGGGATCGGCGTTCCGTGGATGCCGTATCCCTGGAGGGAGAGTCCGATCCAAGCCAGACCGACCGGGTTGTTGGGGCCGGGGGGGATGATCAGCTTGACCGTGTTCTCGCCGCCCGGTTCGAAAAGCTGGGGGTCGTAGGTGTAATTGGGATTGGGGGCGACCGTGCGCACGGTGAGGACACCATCGGGGCGGTGGCTTTTATTGCGGGCGATGGAGCAGGGAAAGAGGGCGATCAGATCGCCGTTGGTATTGTAGACGGCGATCTCCGTGCGCCCCAAGGTGATCCGTATCGAGCCTGCCCGCTGCGGTTTCTCGTGGGAACAGTCGGGCAGCACGATCTCGGTGCCTGCGGGCGGATTGGGCCATGCCACCTCGGGATTCAGCCGCTCCAGCGCGCGCTGCGACAGGTGTCCCTTCTCGGCCAGCATTTCCTGCAGGGTCACGAAGCGGAGCGCCGGCAGCCTGGCCCGCTCCTCCCAGTCATCGGGAAACGGGCCGAGGTTGGCGGCATCCTCCTCGGTCACCGTATAGCGGGTGAGCACAGGAACCCCCCCGCCGAGCGCTTCGAGAACGGCGGCGTCGGGAATACCGGTCGCCGGGAGGCCGTTGAGCAACTGCCAGGTCTGGAGCGCAATCTCGGTCCGCGGCCCCCAGATTCCGTCGATGCAGTTGCAGGAGAGGTGCTGGCGGTCGAGCAGCACCTGCAGTTCCAGAATGTCGCGATGAAAGCCCGTGTGATAGTCGACAAAACGCTCGGGTGCTGATTGAGCCCGGACACCGTCCGCGCCGACGATCAGACCGACCAGACAGGCGAGGACAAGACGTGCTTGATGGGACGACATCATGCGTAACACCACAAGGACAAAGGGGGCGCGGGAAACCGACGCCACGTGCTGGCAACCGAAAACGTGGGTACGGTAGCATGATTGATCGGACGTTGTCAAACGCGCGAAAATACTGGGCAACCGTCCCGCAAAAAGCTACACTGACCCCATGACAAAAAAACAGGCGATTCCGACGGTTACGGTCAACGGACAGGTCATTCCGCCAGCAGCGATCGAATACGAGTTCGGCAGGCTGATCCGGTTTTATGCTCAGCACATGCCCGAGGAGCAGGTTCGGGCCCAGGCCCCGGTGCTCCAGCAGCGGGCGGTGGATCAGGCGATTGGCGCCAAGCTCCTCTTCGACCAGGCGGCGAAGCTCGACCTGGTGGTGACCGACGCCGATGCCGACGAAAAGTATCAGGAGGTTTCCGAGCAGGTGGGCGGCGCAGAGAAGCTCGCGGAGGCGCTCGCCAAACAGGGGCTTTCGGAGGTCGAATTCCGTGCGCAGCTCATGCGCGGGCAGCGTGTGGAGAAGTTGATCGCGAAGGTCACGGCGGGCGTTCCCGATCCCCGGGAGGCCGATATCAGCGCCCATTTCAGCGCCCACAAGAACGAATACAAGCGGGAGATGCGTGTGCGGGCGCAACACATTCTGGTGAAACCGAAGAACGACAGCCCAAAAGCAAAATTCGATGCCATTGCCAAACTGAATGAGATTCGGGCTCGGGTCACTGGCGGCGCCGATTTTGGCGAGGAGGCGGGGGCCCACTCCGACTGCCCGAGCGGCAAGGCGGACGGCGGCAGCCTCGGCTGGTTTAGCCGCGGCATGATGGTGCCGGAGTTCGACACCGCCGTGTTCTCCATGAAGGTCGGCGAATTGAGCGAGGTGATCGAAACGCCGTTCGGTTTCCACCTCATCTGCAAGAACGACGAAGAGCAGGCGGTCGAGGCCTCCTTTGACGACGTGCGCGAGTCGATCCGTGACTTCCTGCGCCACACCGCCCGCGGCGAGGTGGTCGCGGCCTATGTCGCCGACCTGCGCGAAAAAGCAACCGTGACGATCAACGCCTAGCGGAGGCGAGTCAGACGTGTACGAAGAGGGGACGGAATTATCCGCCGTTTCCTCCCGCCCGCACACTGCGTGTTTCATGAGTTTTATCCACACTCTCTGTTCGGTTCTCAGTTCGGTTGGCATGGGCGCGGCCTGCTGTCTGTTCGTGACGGCGTGCGCCTCGCTCCCGCCGCAGTCGCCGGGCACGCCTCCGCCCGCCGGACTAACCGGCTGGGTGCCGCTGGCCGATGTGGCCCGGCGGGTTCAGTCGCCTGCCGCTGGTTGGCGGGTGTCGGTGGAGGGCGCGACGCTGAAGACCCCGAGCCACACGATCCGGCTGGTTTCCGGCAGTCGCTGCATGGAGATCGATGGCGCGCTGGTCTGGCTCAATGCAGCCCCGGTCGCCCATCCAGCGGGGTCGGCCAACCTCTACCTCTCGCCAGCAGACGTCCGGGATCTTGAAGCCCTGCACACGCCGGTGGACAAGCGGCTGCCGCAAACCCCCCGACGGCGGTATCTGACGGTCATGCTCGACCCCGGCCACGGCGGCGAGGATCGGGGTGCCGTGAGCGCGGGGGCAAGTCAGGAGGAGAAAGAACTGACGCTGGATCTGGCGCGCCGCGTCGCCGCTGGCCTTGCGCGCGCGCCGGTGCATGTGATGTTCACGCGCGATGATGATTCGGGCCTGCCGCTGGATCTCCGGGTCACACGCGCCGCAAACGCCAAGGCCGACTGCCTGGTGAGCATCCACGCGAATGCCGCGCCCAATCGGAATGCCACCGGCGTTGAGACCTACCTCGTTCCCGCGGCAGGTTTCCCCTCCACCAGTGGCGGCACCGCAGAAGCGGTGGTACCCGGGAACGCGTTTGCCGACGCCAACTTCGCTCTGGCCTTTTCGGTGCACAGTCAACTGGCCAAACTCGGACGTCCCGACCGTGGCATCAAACGGGCCCGCTATCACGTGCTGCGCAACGCGCCCTGCCCGGCGATTCTGGTCGAAGTGGGCTTTCTCTCCAACGCCGGCGAGGCGCGCTGGCTCGGAACCAACAGCCATCGTCAGCGTCTCGCCGACGCGATCAGTGCCGGTATCCGAGCCTATGCCGACTAGCAGGTCGTCAGCAGATCATGCAGGTAGAGGAGCGTCATCAGACGGCAATCCAGCGTATGACCGGCGCGGTAGGAGACGACGGTCCCGGCCAGCCGGCCGGAGTCGATGAGCGCCAGTGCCGCGAGCAGGTCGAGTGTGGCTCGGTGCCACACGGGCTCGAGCGAACGGCCGTCGGGCTGGAGCAGGTGCGGCTCGTTCCAATACCGTTTCCGGCCGTGGATCAGGATGTTCCGGTTCGTGTAGCCCAGATTCCGCGTGTCGGCGAACAGCAGGCCGACGGTGTAGGCGAGGACCCGCTGCGATTGGGACGCATTGGTGCGCGCGAACGCGCCGGTGCGGAAGGTTGCGGGGGTCAGGTCATAGACCAGGCGCTGCTTGCCGATCACCGAGGCAAAATCGATCGCGCAGTCCAGGCGCAGCCGGCGAACCCCTTTCTCGGCGGGCAGGATCGTGATGAAATCCCCCCGGTCGCCACCGATGGTGACCGGCTCCTTCACCGTCACGTAGCGGGCCGGCTCGTCCAATTCGACGATCCCCGCCCGTTCGACCGCCTCCACCAGGTCCAGGCTGCTGCGGTCAAACAGCGGCGGATCGCCCGATCCGGTCTCGACGACCACGTCATCGACCCCCAGCCCCAGTCGCAGCGCGACGATGTGCTCGACCATGCGCAGGTAGTTGTGCGGTGAGCCGCTGCGCAAGACGATGTTCCGCTGGCTCGTCCAGATGTTGCAGGGCGAGACGCCAACGTTCAGTTGCTCATCCAGATCGGTACGCCGGATCCACCAGCCCGGATGCCGCCCCGGGGCGAAAGTCAGCGTTCGCATCGCCCGCCGCGTAAACGTGCCGGGTCCGGAGACCGACTCGCGCCGGCCGAGGGTCGTCCGCCGCGGCGAGTACCCGGTGTCACCGGCGCACAAGGCAACGTGATCAATCGCCTGGGCATGGAATCGCTCAACGGCCGCCTGCACCCGCTGGGGATCGCCGGCCAATATCCGCCCGATGGGATAGGTAAAAGACATGAGATTCAACCTCTTCTGCCTGCGTAACGTAAAACTTTCAATCATGATAGCTAATCAGCGCCCGGGATGAAAGGGCTTTTCGCGCGGTCCACCTTTGCCTTGACGCCACAGGGGCTATACGCTATTTTAACGGCGCTTTCTGAGGAGGGGTGGCAGAGCCTGGTTGAATGCACATGACTCGAAATCATGCGTGCCGCAAGGTACCGGGGGTTCGAATCCCTCCCCCTCCGCCACTCAAAAGCCCTGAAAATACGGGGTTTCTGACATTAAACCGGCGTCTATTCGCACGGCTGGGGGCAATCCCCTGATTTCAGAAGCGAGTACACGGAATAGGGGCCCGCTCGCCGCGAAGGCGCCCAAATCCAAAAACAGCAAAAATCCCCAATAAAACGGGCCTCTTTCGAGAGGTTCTCGGCCATCCAAAAAAATATTTTCAGAACGGTGTTGACACCAAACGGCCCATGGTGTAAATTGTCGGTCCTTTCGCTGCACAAGGGCGGGCGCCGCGAGGCGGTTGTTTATGTGCGCGAGAGGGGCTGAACGGGCGATGCCTCGCCCCACGGCACACGATCTTTGATAACCGAATGTTCAGCCTAACAAGAACCCTTCGATTCAGAAGGGATGCGACTTTGGAATGCTTGTGCCGGGGAGACCCGGAGATGAAAAAGCAAAAAACACTCCGGCATGCCAGTGCCGCAGTGCGAGATTTACATTGAGAGTTTGATTCTGGCTCAGAACGAACGCTGGCAGCGTGGATTAGGCATGCAAGTCGAACGGGATCGCTTGAGTAGCAATACGAGGGCGTGAGAGTGGCGGAAGGGCGAGTAATGCGCGAGCAACCTGCCCCTTTGCCTGGAATAACCCTTGGAAACGAGGGCTAAAGCCGGATGAGGCGCTGGGGGGCATCCCCCGGTTGTCAAACGCGGGGACCGCAAGGCCCGTGGCAGAGGGATGGGCTCACGTGACATCAGCTAGTTGGTGGGGTAACGGCTCACCAAGGCTTACGTCTAGCTGGTCTGAGAGGACGACCAGCCGCACTGGGACTGAGACACTGCCCAGACTCCTACGGGAGGCTGCAGTCGAGGATCATTCGCAATGGGCGCAAGCCTGACGATGCGACGCTGCGTGGAGGATGAAGGCCCTCGGGTCGTAAACTCCTGTCATGGGGGAAAAAGATGCCTGCGGTAACATCAACGGTATCGGATTGTACCCCAAGAGGAAGCCACGGCTAACTCTGTGCCAGCAGCCGCGGTAATACAGAGGTGGCGAGCGTTGTTCGGATTTACTGGGCGTAAAGGGCGCGTAGGCGGCGGCGTATGCCGGGTGTGAAATCCGTGGGCTCAACCCACGAAGTGCGCCCGGAACTGCGTCGCTCGAGGTCGGGAGGGGAGAGCGGAATGCAGGGTGTAGCGGTGAAATGCGTTGATATCCTGCAGAACACCGGTGGCGAAGGCGGCTCTCTGGAACGATTCTGACGCTGAGGCGCGAAAGCTGGGGGAGCAAACAGGATTAGATACCCTGGTAGTCCCAGCCTTAAACGGTGCACACTTGGCGTGGCGGGATTTCACCCCCGCCGTGCCGCAGCGAACGCGTTAAGTGTGCCGCCTGGGGAGTACGGCCGCAAGGCTAAAACTCAAAGAAATTGACGGGGGCCCGCACAAGCGGAGGAGCATGTGGCTTAATTCGATGCAACGCGAAGAACCTTACCCGGGTTTGACATGCAGCTGCACGGCCTATGAAAGTAGGCTTCCTTCGAGGGTGCTGCACAGGTGCTGCATGGCTGTCGTCAGTTCGTGCCGTGAGGTGTTTGGTTAAGTCCAGTAACGAACGCAACCCCTGTGTCCTGTTGCCAGCGCGTAATGGCGGGAACTCAGGACAGACTGCCCGTTCACACGGGAGGAAGGTGGGGATGACGTCAAGTCAGTATGGCCCTTACATCCGGGGCTGCACACGTGCTACAATGGCCGGCACAAAGGGACGCAATACCGCGAGGTGGAGCAAACCCCCAGAACCGGCCCCAGTTCGGATTGCGGTCTGCAACCCGACCGCATGAAGTTGGATTCGCTAGTAACGGCGCATCAGCTACGGCGCCGTGAATACGTTCCCGGGCCTTGTACACACCGCCCGTCACATCATGAAAGCCGTCTGCACCCGAAGCTGGAATCTGAACCCGCAAGGGACGGATCCGTCTAAGGTGTGGGTGGTGATTGGGATGAAGTCGTAACAAGGTAACCGTTGGGGAACCAGCGGTTGGATCACCTCCTTTCTAAGGAGCAGCCCGCGCGGCAACGCGAGGGGCTACGGTGAAATCCGTGTTTTCCGATAACGGAACAGGTGTTTCGGGGTCGCATCCCTTTTGGACCGAACAGGCTCTGCTTAGGCAAATCATGAACATTCGGGCGCGTCGGACGCAACGGCGCGTGCCCCAGACCGGGGGCGTAGCTCAGTTGGTAGAGCGCCAGCTTTGCAAGCTGGATGCCGCCGGTTCGAACCCGGCCGCCTCCACCACGCGACGGGCGTGTAGCTCAGTTGGTTAGAGCGCGTCCCTGATAAGGACGAGGTCCCTGGTTCGACTCCAGGCACGCCCACCAATCCAGTGGGCGGGCCGATGGGAGAAAGAGCCTGACGCATTTTCCGTGCGGCGACGCACGGTACGATCTTTGACAATTTGGACAGTTTGGGAATAAGATTGCAACGTATACCGAGAGAGTCAATCTCAGGGCAAGCGTATACGGGCGCACGACGGATGCCTTGGCACCAGCAGGCGATGAAGGACGCGGTAAGCTGCGATAAGCCACGGGGAGCGGCAAACACGCTTTGATCCGTGGGTTTCCGAATGGGGCAACCCCGCACCTTTCATAGGGTGTGACCCCGCGCTGAATACAATAGGCGCGGTGGAGCGATACCCGGGGAAGTGAAACATCTCAGTACCCGGAGGAAAAGAAATCAAACGAGATTCCGCAAGTAGTGGCGAGCGAACGCGGATCAGCCCAAACCAGGGAGCTTGCTCCCTGGGGTTGTGGGACCGTCACAACGACGCAAGCAGCGGCAGGGGAACGGCCTGGAAAGGCCGGCCACAGGGGGTGATAGCCCCGTACCCGAAGCCCCGGCTGCGTCAGACGGTATCCCGAGTAAGGCGGGGCACGTGAAACCCTGCCTGAATCTGGGGGGCCCACCCTCCAAGGCTAAATACTCGCTGGTGACCGATAGTGAACGAGTACCGTGAGGGAAAGGTGAAAAGAACCCCGTGAGGGGAGTGAAACAGACCTGAAATCGTGCGCCCACAAGCTATGGGAGCGCCGCAAGGCGTAACCGTTTGCCTTTTGCATAATGAGTCCGCGAGTCACCCTGTGCGGCAAGGCCGATCCCGAGAGGGAACAGCCGCAGCGAAAGCGAGCGCGAAACGCGCGACCAGTCGCACGGGGTGGACCCGAAGCCCATGTGAGCTACCCCAGAGCAGGCTGAAGTCCCCGTAACAGGGGATGGAGGGCCGAACGAGTGACCGTTGAAAAGGTCTTCGATGACTTTGGGGTTGGAGTGAAAGGCTTATCAAACTGGGTGATAGCTGGTTCTCCTCGAAATGTATTGAGGTACAGCCTCCCGTAATGCGTCGCGCGGGGGTAGAGCACTGATTGGTCTAGGGCCCCTACCGGGGTACCGAAGCCTGTCAAACTCCGAATACCGCGCGTATGTCAACGGGGGAGTGAGGCCGTGGGGGCTAAGCTTCATGGCCGAAAGGGAAACAGCCCAGATCGCCGTCTAAGGCCCCTAAAGGTGGCTCAGTCACTAAGGATGTGAGGTTTCGTAGACAGCCAGGATGTTGGCTTAGAGGCAGCCATCATTTAAACAGTGCGTAACAGCTGACTGGTCGAGAGATCTTGCGCCGAAAATGATCGGGAGTCAAGCCACCTGCCGAAGACGCGGGACGCCGAAAGGCGTCGGTAGAGGAGCGTGCCGCGACGGGTTGAAGCGGAAGCGGAAGCGACCGTGGACTGCGCGGCAGTGATTATGCGGACATGAGTAACGAAAAGATGGGTGGAAATCCCATCCGCCGGAATCCCAAGGTTTCCCGGGGTAGGTTCGTCCGCCCGGGGTCAGTCGGGACCTAAGTCGAGGCCGAAAGGCGTAGACGACGGACACACGGTTAACATTCCGTGACCGGTAGCTCGAGTTATCCGATGGGGATGGCGGAAGGCTAATGATTAGGGCTGATGGATGCCCTTCGAAGCGCACAGGGCGCCAGGCAGGAAAATCCGCCTGGCACAAGCCAGATGCGTTAGGTAGGTTGGAGCAATCCAGCCAAGTTCATGACGTCAAGCCGACAAGAAAAACCCCTAAGGTTGAGCTACCGCCCGTACCAAAACCGACACAGGTGGGAGGGTACTAACATACCCAGGCGCGCGAGAGAACCCTCGTTAAGGAACTCGGCACACTAGCCCCGTAACTTAGGGAGAAGGGGTCCCCCGCAAGGGGGCACAGTAAACGGGCCCATGCGACTGTTTAACAAAAACACAGCACTCTGCCAACCTGCAAGGGGACGTATAGAGTGTGACACGTGACCAATGCGGAAAGGTCAAGGCAAGGGGTTAGCCGCAAGGCGAAGCTCCGAACCAAAGCCCCCGTGAATGTCGGCCGTAACTATAACGGTCCTAAGGTAGCGAAATTCCTTGTCGGGTAAGTTCCGACCTGCACGAATCGTGTAACGATATGGGCGCTGTCTCAACGAGGATCTCGGTGAAGTTGTAATGCCGGTGAAAATGCCGGATTCCCGCAGAAGGACGGAAAGACCCTGTGAACCTTTACTGTATTCTGGCACTGTCGCCTGTTCGTGCATGTGTAGCATAGCCGGGAGCCTGCGAAGCCGCCGCGTTAGCGGTGGTGGAGGCACCAGTGAAATACCGGTCTTGCGCGGGCGGTCGTCTAACGTCGAGCCGTCATCCGGCCGACGGACAACGCCAGAGGGTCAGTTTGACTGGGGCGGTTTCCTCCCAAAGAGTAACGGAGGAGTTCGAAGGTCACCTCAGCACGGTCAGCAATCGTGCGAAGAGCGCAAGGGCAGAAGGTGGCTTAACTGCGAGACCGACAGGTCGAGCAGATGCGAAAGCAGGACCTAGTGATCCGGCGGTAGCTCGTGGCAGCGCCGTCGCTCAACGGATAAAAGGTACTCCGGGGATAACAGGCTGATCGCCGCCGAGAGTCCATATCGACGCGGCGGTTTGGCACCTCGATGTCGGCTCATCGCATCCTGGGGCTGGAGAAGGTCCCAAGGGTTTGGCTGTTCGCCAATTAAAGCGGTACGCGAGCTGGGTTCAGAACGTCGTGAGACAGTTCGGTCCTTATCCTCTGCGGGCGCAGGCGGTTTGAGGAGGGCATTCCCTAGTACGAGAGGACCGGGAATGACGCACCTCTGGTGTTCCGGTTGTCGCGCCAGCGGCATCGCCGGGTAGCTATGTGCGGAACGGATAAGCGCTGAAAGCATCTAAGCGCCAAGCCATCTCCAAGACAAGACCGCCCTCTGGCTTCGGCCAGACTAAAGGCGGGTTGAAGACTACGACCTTGATAGGCCGGAGGTGTAAGCGCAGTAATGCGTTGAGCTGACCGGTACTAATACGCCGAGTGGTTTGCCCTTTTTTACACGACACCTCGATGTATGACGCAATCGAAAAAACCCAAACTGTCCATTCTTTTTTCCCGGCGGCCAGAGAGATGAGGTAACACCCGTTCCCATTCCGAACACGGAAGTGAAGAGCATCTTCGGCGAGGGTACTGCGGGGTTAGCCCGTGGGAGAGTAGCGCGCCGCCGGGACTTTTTTTCCAAGCCCGGGTTGTGTCCCAAACACACCCCGGGCTTTTTCTTTTTTCCAATTGATCCTCTTACCAGCCCCCGCAAAGAGGTTTTTTCAAAAGCCTCACACGAGCGTCCGTCGTCCAAATTAATCCGCGTCCTGAGTCCGGCGTCCTGCGTCCGAAATGGAATCCGGAAATGCGCGAAGCGGCGCTATGTGTGTGAAATCGTCCTCCGTAATCGTCGCCCGTAATCGTCCACCGACCGATGGGACGGCCGCAAGAGACGGTATCAGGGGTCGACCGGAGGGAATCGTCATCCGCTCTCGTCGCCCGCTCTCGTCCACCGGCAAGAGGCAGAATCATTTTCTGTCCCTGAAGTCAGCTAATTCCGCGTCATCCGTAGCTAAAAAATAAGGCGCTTCCGGGTTTCTGGGGGGGGTCATTGAAGTTGAAGCGGTGCCATGCTCAGCCGCCGAACGGGAAGAGCCGACAACGTGTGCGACGATGCGTAGACGACGAAGTGTGCGACGAAGCGTAGACGTTCAGTCTCTCGTGGCCAACGTGCTCGGCTCTATCTGCTGCTCCTATCCATGCCACATCACACTTCGTCGCTTTCATCGTCCCACGCATTGTCGTCTACGCTTCGTCGCAAGACGTTGTCGAGACGGCTTGTGGACGCAGATCACGAAAAATGCCAAAAAAATGCCCGTTTCTGCCTCCTTCTCTCCAGTTTATCCACACGATTTGCTTTGACGTTCCCCACTAGC
>Ga0194125_10003110_pt1 | contig 27081 bp, 24 predicted proteins | sample TA2KigC250mmetaG_FD_148626 | JGI IMG/M metagenome (GOLD analysis project Ga0194125, IMG submission 148626) | Freshwater microbial communities from Lake Tanganyika, Tanzania - TA2015034 Kigoma Deep Cast 250m | ecosystem: Environmental > Aquatic > Freshwater > Lake | place: Tanzania: Lake... | reverse complement strand
AACCTAAACCTTTAGTCGGTGGCAAAAAACGTTCCAAGAAATCATCTAAAAAAGGTTCTAAAAAAGGTTCTATGAAAGGAGGTAATGATGAACAACCTAAACCTTTAGTCGGTGGCAAAAAACGTTCCAAGAAATCATCTAAAAAAGGTTCTAAAAAAGGTTCTATGAAAGGAGGTAATGATGAACAACCTAAACCTTTAGTCGGTGGCAAAAAACGTTCTAAGAAATCATCTAAAAAAGGATCTAAAAAAGGTTCTATGAAAGGAGGTAATGATGAACAACCTAAACCTTTAGTCGGTGGTAAAAAACGTTCCAAGAAATCATCCAAAAAAGGATCTAAAAAAGGTGGTAGTTACCCAAATCCAGACCCTTTATTAGGAGGTGCTAAAAGAAAAGGATCTAAAAAATCTTCTAAAAAAGGTTCTAAAAAAGGTTCTATGAAAGGAGGTAGTTACCCAAATCCAGACCCTTTATTAGGAGGTGCTAAAAGAAAAGGATCTAAAAAATCTTCTAAAAAAGGATCTAAAAAATCTTCTAAGAAAGGATCCAAAAAATATTAAATAATTAATATATTTTTACAGAATTACAATAATTGTCAATTCTGTTCAAATTAAATGTTTTTAAATAATTATAATTATCCAAATCGAGACTGTTATTTAAAAAATCAAAAGCTAATTTATCCTTTGATTTAAAACTGGTAGTAGATTGTTTAGTATCTGTAACATCTTGAATACTAGTAAAATTTTTACTTTCAATTACTGGATTAGGATTATGGTGAATTATTTCGAAATCATTATCTTCTTCATATATTTTTTTAAATGCTAGTGTATTTGGTTCAGCTTTAGGTAACATATGAGGGGTATATAAATCCATTTTAGCTTGATAAAATTCCAATTTTTTAGTGATTGATTCATCATCTGAATTACTATCAGAAGTATCACTATCAACAGAAACAATTTTAATAGATGGTATAAAGTTATCATCTTCATTTTTATCATATTCAAATAAAGTTGTGTCATTGCTAATTTCACTTAGTGATTTTTCAATATGTCTACTAAGTAATTTAATCATATTTTTATTATATTTATTTGATTTAATTTCTAATAAAATATTTTCAATAAATTTCTTATAAGATAAAATATTATCAATATGATAATTTAAGCTTTGATCTTCTACATAATATTCTGCATATTCTTCTGAATTCATTAAACAAAAAAATAAAGTATTATAATATATTAATTTCAATTATTTTTAAGTAAAAGTTATTTAAAAAACAATTAGATTAATTAAATAATAATGAATTTCGATGAATTATTTAAATATTGCCAAGAATTAAATAAATCAAATTCCGAGAAATGTTTAGTATGTCATATACCTATTGAGAAAGATCACACACACTTAAAATTAAATTGTAATCATTTATTTCATTCTGATTGTATTAATTATAAAGGAGGATCAATTAAATGTTTATATTGTGAAAAAAATTCATTACCAGAAAAAATTAATTGGAATCAAAATCAGATATGTAAAATAGTGTTAAAAACAGGTCCTAAAAAAGGACAGTTTTGTAATAGAACTAATTGTTTATATCATAAAATAAATTCTTCAAATGTACAAGTTGATGATACTAATAAATGTAATTACATAATTAAATCTGGTATCAATGCTGGTAAACAATGTGATAGGAAATTACCATGTAAATATCATAAAAATGAAATAACAGTTTAATCAATAAAATCACATGTTTCATTATCGTTATTTTGAAATGATTTGAACTTTGATGTATCTGTATTTTTATTATTTTTAATATCATATTTTCTTACAAATTCAGTATTTTTAATAGTTTTATTATTAATAATATTTTGAATAACAGATTCCGATTTAACTATTTTTGAATCATCAATAAAATCACATTCTTCATTATCTAAAAAATCACAGTGATCAGAATCATAATCTTTTTCTTTAGGTTTATCTTTCTTTTCAAATTTAAAATTAGAATTAAAAGATTTATTAGTTAATTTTTGTTTGGGTTGAACTAGTTTTTTAATATCAAATTCTGGATCTAAAAATAGATATTTATTTTGAGTTATTTGATCATTATGAATAACATACTCTGTATTCATTTTAATGTATTTCTTTCGTTTTTCTACTATTTTTTTGAGATCATCTAATTTATCTTGATTTTTTCTGTAATACAATATTTTATCCCATGTATCCCTCATAATAGGAATTATACTACATAAAAATTTATCATCTCTATTTATTGCAACATTATGTGATGATTCTAACTTCCAATAGATGATTCTATAAAAATAATAATCTTTATGAATATCAGGATATAATGTTTTATATTGGTCCAACATTTTTAAAACCCAATTATTATATTGAGCTTCATCCATATCTAATCTTTTTGGAATAATATATTTAGATTTCCATTCAGCTAAATCACCATCAAATTGAGGAGTGAAAACTTTTGGATAAAATTCTAATATAATACCCTTTTTAAGTCTATCATCAACTTGAATTTTAGCACCAGAGTTACCAACAGTATTTACACATGATTGACAATTATCTGACATATAGGCTTCACGACTAGAATATTCGGATAATTTACATTGCCAGAAATCACATACATCTAATTCACAACAAGCTAATTGTTGTTGAACTTGACAATAGTAATAAAAAGGACAAATTTCTCCAGCTATTTTACCAGATGTTTCTATATCTCTTGTAACAGGACATTTGATTTCTAACATTGTACCTAATCTTTCTGAAAATTTATTATCTAATGTATATTTAGAACATATACCATCAGGAGATGCACCTAAGAAAGTATATTTTTCAGATGGTAGAGCACCAAATTCAAAAACTCGTGTATTATAAATGTGTTCATAAATCATAGTTGCTGTAGGTTCATATTTTTTACCATGAAAAACCGTAGCATTATCTAGAAATGGAAAATTAGGATCACATTTTTTTAATATAAATGATTCAACTGGTTCATATGGATTTAAATCTATAGCTGCAGCAGAATCAGATGCAGTAATCCTATTATATCTATAATCAAACCATTCTTGAGATCTTTGAGCAGGTTGTGGTAACTTTTTTAGTTTTTCAAAATGATCAGATAGTTTTTTATATTTGGATGGAACTTTGATATCTGGATAGGTTTCTTCGTATTCTCTTAAACAATTTTTACCATCATCAAATGATAGACTATTATTAAAAGTATATTTATTTGAAAATAATCTTGATATTATTTCATCTACTTTATCTTCAGTAACATCAGCAAATTCTTTTTGTAAATCATGATATATTTGTTTTTTTATTATTGATAAACCTAATAAATTAATAGAACCTTTTTTTCCTATATTGTGTTCTAATATTTTTATTGTTTTTTCAATCATATTATTTAAATTACCAAAGGACATTATATGGATATTAAATTAGTTTTTAAATAAAATTAATTCAATATTTTAGTTCTCTAAATAAAAATAGTTACCATCTTTGTATTGTAAATTAGGTAATGATATGATTTTTCCATTAGTTTCATCATATATAACATTTTCTTTTTTGGTTAATTTTTTTTCTTTAATTAATTCTACAAGTTTATCTTTTAATTTAATTTTATCTTTTTCTGAATTTATTTTTAAATTATTAACAAATTCTTTTACTTTTAAAATTTTATGTATTGAATTTAATTTTTGCCAAGATTTTTTATATAGATCACCATCTGCAAATATTTGTTTATGATTGTCAGTTTCAGACGAGGAATTTAAATCTTTTTTTTCAGTATTTGTTTCTGATAGTTTATTTTCTTGTGGTAATTTTTCATAAAGATTTTGTAAATGATTATTTAACCAGATTTCATTAATTTCCATTTTTTTTAATGAATTTATAAGACTTTTATAATATTTTATTTCCATTTTATTATTAATCAATTCAATATCCATTATAATTAATATCAACTTATCTTTAACATATTTTATTCAATATTTATTAAATATTGAAAATATTATCTAATATAATTATAAGATTTTATATAATGAATCCAAATTTAGATGAATTATTTTCTGAACTATTTGCTTATCGAATAATGTTACAAGATTCTTATGAAAATGAATCAGATATTATACGCGAAATAAAAAATTATTTAATTGAAAATGGAATTACAATCTCGAATATTCCACAAATTATTCTAGATTTTTATAAAAATTTTGGTTATGAAATATCATTAGATGTTGTTAATCAAGCATGTGCCAATCAAATGGTAGATAATATTTTTAGCTTTACATTATCATCAGAAGATTTTGATAATACTGATCCAAATGAACAACCTATAATTTTTTCTCAAACATTTTCAAATCCTACAAATGATAATGCTGATGAAGAATCATCAAATGAAGCTTCAGATGATGAAAATCTCCAAAATAATAATTTAAATTTATCTCAAATAGTTCACGAATTACATAATCACAATAATTCGCTTAATCAGTTGATGGCACAAAATATGTTTCAATATGTAAATTTTATTAATGGTAATCTTCAAAATAATTGGATTAATAATCCTGTAAATCATGGTTCATTAGTTAATGTAATTAATAGTCTTGTAAATAATAACAGTCAATCGTATCAAAATGTAGTTGTTTCAATGGATGATAAAGAAATAGAAAAATTAGATTCTTTAAAACTTGAATCAAATTTGGATTCTAATTGTAGTATTTGTATGGGACAAATGGAAAAAGAAGAATTTGTAACTAAATTAGTTTGTACTCATATTTTTCATACTGATTGCATTCAACCTTATTTGAAACAATATAATTATAAATGTCCAGTTTGTAGAACAGAATTAGGAAAAGTAAAATATAGCTTATAAAATTAAATAATTTTATAATTATATTATTGTTGAACACATTGAGGTTGTCCCATATTTTGATTTTCCATGTCAGAATCTGAACTATCTGAATCATCAAAATCTTTGTTATTTGATTTCTTAAATTCTTTTTGTTTATTATTTTTTAGTGAATCCATTAAGTTATTGATAGTTTCTGATTGTTTACATTCTGATAAAACAGTTTTTGATAAATTGGGAGTTTTTATTGTTTGTTGTTCTTTTTGAACTTCAGCTTTTTCAAATGATTGGAGTAAAGATTTTAATTGTAATTTAGTATCTTGTGGTAAAACAGAGAAATTAGGTAATATTATATTAAACCTAATATATAGATCCCCATTTGTATTATTAGATAATTTCATACCTTCATTATTAATTTTTCTAATCATTTTAAAATCTGTTGGACCTGAACAACTTAGATGTAAATTTCTTCCATCCATATGAGTAAGTATTTTATCAAAACCAAATAAAGCTTGATATAATTTTATATCCAAATCTACAAATAAATCATTATCATATCTTTTAAATATTAAATTAGGTGTTTCATTAATAACAAGAATCAAATCTGTTTTACATTCTTTTAATTGATGACCTTTACCCTCAAGAGTTAATTTAAATCCATGATTTAATTTAGATATCAATTTTATAGGAATTGTTTTTTCTTTTATTGTAAATCCTTTACCAATGCATGTATCACATTTATCTTCATCTTTTACAGTTTTACCTTTACCATTACATTGATGACATTCTACCATAGATTGTTGGACAATAGGACCCATTCGAATCATTTGAATTTTAACTCCCTGACCTTTACAACCTTCACATTTAGAAGTTTTACCAGTTTTAGTACCCTCTCCATTACATTTATTACAATTATTTTTTTGTTTATAACTAAAATTAATTGTTTCTTCATTATATATTTGTTCTAAACCTACATTTAATGGTTCAACAATATTTTCAGGCTGTTTATGTTTTGGTTGTGGCATTCCACCCATATTAAATGGAAATCCAGCCCCAAAAATATTTCCAAAATCTGCAAAAGGATTAGGTCCAGCATTTTGAGCAGCTTGATTTTCAGCATTAAAAATATCCATACCAATATCATCATATAATTTTCTAGATTCTTTATTTAGTAAAGTTTCTTTAGCTTGATTAATTTCTTGAAACATATTAGTAGCTTCCTTTTTCTTGTCTGGATCTGTATGCTTATCAGGATGCCATATTTTAGATAATTTATTATAAGCTTTTTTAATTTGTGCATCAGTAGCATCTGGTTTAATTTCTAAAATATCATACAGCTTTGTATCTTTTACCATTTAATATATTAATAAAATGCTTCTTTAATTAATTTCAAAAAAATTTGATTATTATTTATTTAAAGCTTCAAATTTATATATATTAATGACCGATTTACAAGTTTTTAATGTTATAGTAGAAGGAGATAAAACAGGTTTTAATTCTAAAAATGCAGTAGATAAATTTAAACAAGCTGTGAAATCTTCTAATAATTTTGATCTTAGTGAACTTACAAAGAAATATGTTAAAACTGGTTTTTTATTAGAACAAGTAGAAAAAACAGATAACAGTTATAGATTTATGATTGGTAAAGAAAATTCAGAAGTAGAAAATAAAAAATCTCAATTAAATGATAAAGAAGAAAAACGTAAAATGTTAAAAGCAAAAATTAATTTGATGCGTCAAGATAGAACTAATAGTGTATATCATAAGGCAAAAGCAAATGATAGTGTTTCTGCTGAAATTTTAAATGAATATATGAAATTAAAGAAAATTTCAAAGATGCCAATTCCTGAACCAAATGAAATATTTGCTCATCCAGAAGAATATAAACCAATTATTTCTATGGTTTTACAAAATTCAATGATGAAACAATTAGGATCAAATCATCCTTACGTTAGATATTTTAAACTAGTTGCTGACAAACTAGGTGTTGAAACTATTTTACCAGTTCCCACTCAAAATTTCTTATCAGAAGATAAAATTAAAGAAATGAAGGATTTAGTTGAGATAACAGGTAATCAAATGAATAAAGATGCAGATACGGATGATGAAGAAGCTGCAATTGAAGTATAAAATAAAATTGATTAATTTATTCATTTAGTTATAAATAAATAAAATAATGATTATTTACGATAATATACATGGTTATATAAATTTGGATCCCATTGCTTCGGTTATAGTTGATACACCAGTATTTCAAAGATTAAGAAATATACATCAAACAGGAGTATTATATTTAGTATTTCCAACAGCTAATCATTCCAGATTCGAACATTCTGTTGGAACATATCATTTGGCTACTCAAATGATAGAAAAAATAAGTAAAAAACAACCGGAATTAAAAATTACATCTGAAATAATTCAATTAGTAGGAATAGCAGGATTATGTCATGATTTAGGTCATTTACTTTTTTCACATTTGTTTGATGATTATTTTTTGGAGTCATTACCTAATCATAATGAATTAAAAATACTAACAAAAGATATCTATCATGAAAATAGATCAATAACTTTACTTAATCATATGGTTGATAAATATAATGTACCATTAAATAAAGATCAAATAAAAGTAATTGGTGATTTAATCAATCCAAAAGAATCAGAATATGGAAAATGGAAAACAAAATATCAGATTGGAAGATGGATTTTTCAAATAATTTCAAATCCATTAAATTCGATTGATGTTGATAAATTTGATTATTTAGTTAGAGACACTCAAGCAGTTGGATTAAAATTTGGATTTAATTATTCGAGAATTATAGAAGATGCAAGAGTTATAGAAAATAAAATTTGTTATTCATTGCAATGTAGTGAAGATATTTATCAAATGTTTTTCATAAGATATAGATTACACAGACAAATTTATAATCATAAAGCTGTCAAAGCAATTGAAATATTAATTATTAAATTATTAATAGAAATCGAAAAAGAGTTAAATATATCACAATATATTTTGGATCCAGAAAAAATGATGGAACTTGTTGATTCATTCATATGGCATGGACATTCAAATCCATCTATTAAAAAAATAATACAAGAAATTAATCAGCGAAAAATTCCAAAACTAGTTTATCAAGATGTTTCTTTGCATTCTTGTGATTTTGATGAAGAAAAATTAAAACAATCTTTTGATGCAAATACTTATCATATTTTAAGGTTTAAAGTTGGATATGTTGGAGGAAAGTCAAATCCACTAAATAAAATAACATTTTATAATTTAAAAAATGGAAAAATAATATCAGAAAATAAAGTAAGAAGTTTTTCATTATTAATTACTCAAAAACATCAGGAATATTTCCTAAGAGTATATTGTATGGATTTATCATTAGTAGATAAATTTAATGAATACTTTGAAGAATTATCTCAATCTAAAAATTCATCTGATGAAAATATTGAAGATTGATTCATTTTTTCCAATCTTCTTTCTCTTCTTGACCATTTTTTTAATTCTCTTTTATTAATATTATTTCTACGATCATTAATTTCTTCTATTGATGGTCTATTTTTATTATTATTTTTTCTTTTATTTCGACTTTCAATCATTTGATAATGATTTTCTAATCTAATATTTCTTTGATATATAATTGAAGGTAATAATTGACTTGAACTAATGAATATAAATTCATCGGGTAAGCTTAGTCCAGGTTGTAAATCATTGGATTGGTAACCATTTCTTAATCCTATATTTGTTCTTTGAATAATTTCTTCCGGTGTATAAGTAAAATTTTCTCTACAGTAGGGACAAATTGAATTAGCTAACCTAATAAAACAATTGTAACAAAGAGAATGTTCACACGGAAGAAATTTTAAAGACGAATTTTTATCGTAACAAATATGGCAATCCATTTATAATAGGTGAGAAAATAATTTGTTAAAAAAACTATAATATAAAAAAAATTATATTATCATTTTTTTAACAAATTATTAAAGAGTCCTTTTTCAAAAATTAAATAAAGTAACAAACCAGTAATAAAAAATGAGAAATCAATTCCATATGGTTTATTTTTACCTCGATTAATTTTATTAATTGAAAGGTTAAATATAATCTTACCAATAATCCATGTAATTAAACCAACAATAATTGATTCAATCAAATTCATTAACATTGAATATATGTAGATAATTTAATAATTTTAAACTAAAAGGATTTAGAATATTTTAAATTTATAATCTTGTTTATAATAATTATGAATTGGGAAAAATCTGTAGTTAAAATAAATGTTAAATCAAGAAAAATTTATTATTCAAATCCATTAAATACCTATAATATATTTGAAACTTCAGGAACTGGTTTTTTTGTTACTAAAAATCTTATTTTAACTTGTTATCATGTAGTTGAAAATTCTGTTATTATTGATATTCTTTATAAAAATAGTAATGAAATTAAAGCTAATATTAAACATATATTTCCAGATGATGATTTAGCATTATTAGAAATTAAAGATGAATTAGATGATGTAATACCTTTAGAAATGAAACCATTAAGTGAGAAAGTATCAGATGACGTATTAACTATTGGATTTCCATTATCTAGTAAAAATATTAAAATAACAAAAGGAATTATTTCGGGTTATCAAGAATCTTTAATACAAACTGATGCATCCTTAAATCATGGTAATTCTGGAGGACCATTAGTTATAAATGATAAAGGAAAATATAAAGTAATTGGTGTTAATGTAAGTAAAATATCAAAAGCTGAAAAAACAGGTTTTGTTGTACCAATATATAGATTTATTAAATCATATGATATAACTAGAAATGATATTAGAAATTTTGTTTTAAAAAAGCCAATAATTTATTTTGATTATCAAAAATTAATTCAAGATGAATTAAGAAATATTTTATATGATGGGATAGAATTACCTTATGATAAAAAACAAGTTGGAGTACGATTGTCAATTATTAATAAAAAATATTATTTTAACAAATATCTAAAAGAAGGAGATGTATTAATTAGTATTAATTCTAATCCAATAAGTCATGAAGGACAGGTAAAATTTGATTTCTATCCAGAAAAAATTCCAATTGACGATATTGGATTATGGTTTAATCCTGGTGACAAAATAAGTGTAGAATATGTAGACATAGAAGAAAAAAAATTAAAAAAAGTGGAATTTAATTTAGAAGTTTGTAAAACAAATATTGATGAATATCATATGGTTGACCCAAAAAGTATATATTATATTGAAAATAATTTTTTAATTTTATCAATTTTTTGTAAGAATCATTTAGAAAATCTTCATAGTTTAAAATTATCATCAAGTCAAGTTATTAAAATATTTGAAAGAAATATACAACAACGTGATTTATTTACTGTATATTTATCAGATATTAATTATAACAAAATTGGAAAATTTAGTAAATATCCTATTGGAGAAATAATATTAGAGATTAATGATAATAAATTTGATAATTTAGAAGATTTTATAGAAATCACTAAGAAACCAATTACTAAAATAAAAACTATCGATAATGAAATTTATTTTATATCTACAAAAAAACAAAATATTAATGATAAATATATTAAGATAAATTATTAAAAAAATTGATAAATTATTATTTAAAAAAATCTATCAATTACTATAATGCCTCCAAAAAAAGCTGTTAAAAAAGTTTCTTCAAAAGAAGAATCAGAAGATGATTATGAAGAAGATATTGATGAATTAGATGATGTTGAAGAAGTAGAAGTAGATGAATTTGATGATGATGAAGAAAAGGATGAATTAAATATTGAACCTGATACTGAAGCAGTTGGTTGTGCTTTAGAAGAAGCTATTGAAGATGATGATGAATATTTTGATAATAATGATGAAGTAGAATTACAAGATGATCAAAATATTGAGTATGTTACAAAAGAAAATAGATTAAGTTCAAATAGATTAACTAAATATGAAATGGTTAGAATTTTAGGAGAAAGATGCAAACAGTTAACAATGGGTGCTAAACCATTAATTAAAAATTTTAAAGATTTATCATATGATAAAATAGCTGAAGAAGAATTCATTAGAAATATGATTCCTTTTAAAATCAAAAGACCTTTGCCTAATGGTAAGTATGAAATTTGGAATATAGAAGAATTATCAAAAGATCATCTATTATCATTAATTGAATAAATTATTTTGTTTTAGATAATCAATAAAGTCATAATTATTAATTAATTTATTTAATTTAAAATTAAAATAATTAGATAAATTTAATAAAGATTCAATAAATCTTTTATCTTGTGTCATTTCATTAAATAATTTTGATAAATAAGGATGATTTTTATTTTTAATAAAATAATAAAATATAGAACTAAAATCATTTTTATCAAAATCATTTTTAATTTTAGAAAATATTTCATCATTAGAATCAATTTGTTTATCTGGATGATACATAAATATTAATTTGGTAAAAATTTTTCGGATCCAATTAATTGATTCTTTAATAGTTTTATATTTTGTTGGATTTATATTTTCATTTTTATTTTCTAATTTTATTAAATCATTAGAATCATTATTTGATTTTTCTATTTTTATATCATTATTTTGATTATTAAATGATTGTTCTATTTTTGGATTTATATTATTTTCAGGTATTATTTGTTTATCATTAATTATTCTATCTGTTTTTTTATTAATAAATTCTTCATAATATTTTTCATGTTCAAATAACTTGTCATAAATTATAATATAATAATCATAAATGTACATTATATTATAATTATAAATAATTAATAGCTAGTATTAAATTTTAATTTATTTTATTGCGGATATTTTCAATTTCTTGTTGTTGTTCTTTCATAGCATTAATTAATACTGCAATCATACCTAAATAGTTAACTGATTTAAAATTATTATTTTGAGTAACTAATTCAGGGAATTGTTGTTCTACTTCTTGGGCAATTAAACCAATTTGAGTAGAATGATTTTCAGAATCTTTCCAGTTATATCTGTATCCATCTAATTGAAGAACTTTATCAAGAGTAGATGATAAAGGAGTAATATTAGTTTTTAACATAACATCAGATGCTACTGCAAAATTATAGGCATTAACTGCTGTAACACTTGTAGAACCTAATGTTATTGTACGAGCACCAGCAGTACCTATATTAATGTTTTGAGCTACTGAATTATTACCAATATTAATTACACCACCGCTTGAATTAATAGAAACAGCACCAGTAGAATCTAAATTAGAAGTTGTAGAACTTAAGTTATATGTAGCAGCATTTAATTGAACAGTTTGTCCTGTACCATTGAGAGTTAATTGACCTCCAGTTGAAGTTACAGTTACACCAGATCCACCACTAACAGTTAATAAACCTGAAGAAGTGGTTATGTTAGAAGCACTTGATGAATCAATACTAAAAGTGATAGCATCGAGATTTACAGCAGTTGCTGATGCTGAACCAACTTGAATAGTACGAGCACCTTGTTGACCAATGTTAATGTTTTGTGCAACAGCATTATTACCAATGTTAATAACACCAGCGTTAGATTCTAAATTAATACCTCCAGTTGTAGCATTAACATTAAAAGTAGTAGCAGATGCATCAAGAGTTCTACCAGCGGCATTAAGAGTTAATGTACCACCAGTAGAGTTAACAGTAACACCAGATCCACCACTAACAGTTAATAAACCAACTGAAGTACTAAAATTAGAAGCACCAACAGCATCTAAACTAATACCACCAGAACCAGCATCTAAATTAACAGTAGCGGTTGATGAACCAACTTGAACCACACGATTACCGGCAGTACCAATGTTAATATTTAAATCAACGGCATTGTTACCAATGTTAATTACATTAGCACTAGAGTTAATAGCAATCATTCCTGTAGAGTTCATTGAAATAGAAGTAGAATTAATATCTAATAAAGCAGCATCTAAATCTACAGTTCTACCAGTACCATTAAGAGTTAAAGTACCGCCTGTAGAAGTAACAGTAACACCAGATCCACCACTAACAGTTAATAAACCAGTTGAAGTTGTAAAATTAGAAACGCCAGCAGCATCTAAACTAATACCGCTTGAACCAGCATCTATGTTAACAGCAGCAGCAGAACCTGAACCAACTTGAACAGTACGAGCACCAGCTGTACCAATGTTGATAGCTCCATTTACTGCTTCATTACCAATATTAATAATACCTCCACTAGAGTTTAATGCTAAACCACCAGCACCACCAATAGTTAATGCACCAGAAGAAGTATTATAATTAGAAGCACCAGTAGCATCTAAACTAATACCACCAGATCCAGCATCAAGATTTACAGTACCAGTGCCTGAACCAACTTGAATAGTACGTGTACCATTGTTACCAATATTAATACCATTATTAACAGAATCATTACCAATATTTAATACACCATTAGATGAATTAACAGCAACACCTCCTACACCACCTAAAGTTAATACACCAGCTGAAGTATTAATATTTGAAGCACTTGATGCATCAATACTAAAAGTAACAGCATCGAGATTAACAGCTGTTGCACTAGCTGAACCAACTTGAATAGTACGAGCACCAGCAGTACCTACATTAATAGCACCAGTTACAGCTTCATTACCAACATTGATAGTACCATTTGTTGAATTAACATAAACACCACCAGCACCACCAACAGTTAAAATACCAGATGATGTATTGATATTAGAAGCTGCTGAGGCATCAATACTAAAAGTAGCAGCATCAAGATTTACAGCAGTTGCACCAGCTGAACCAACTTGAATAGTACGAGAACCGGCAGTACCTACATTAATAGCTCCAGATACAGAATCATTACCAACATTAATTATACCACCTGAAGAATTTAAAGCTAAACCACCAGCACCACCTACAGTTAAAACACCAGCAGATGTATTGATATTGGAAGCACTTGATGAATCGACACTAAAAGTAACAGCATCGACATTAACAGCGGTAGCAGTAGCAGAACCAACTTGAATAGTACGAGCACCAGCAGTACCTACATTAATAGCACCAGTTACAGCTTCATTACCAACATTAATTATACCACCTGAAGAATTTAAAGCTAAACCACCAGCACCACCAACAGTTAAAACACCAGCAGATGTATTGATATTAGAAGCATTAGATGAATCAACACTAAAAGCAATAGCATCAACATTAACAGCAGTAGCAGTTACAGAACCTACTTGAACAGTACGAACACCAGCAGTACCTACATTAATGTTTTGATTAACAGCATTTGAACCAATAGAAATGGTACCAGTATTATTTTCTAATGATAAATTATTAGAATTATTAAATTGTAAAGCACCTTCTACTAAAGAACTACCATTTAAACCTAAGAATCTAACACCTGAATTAGTAGCAACAGTTGTAACTTTAGATGCAATAACGTTAGTTGTATTAGCAATATTAGCAACAGTAAGATTTGCAGAAGTTTCAATAGTAAAGGTTTTTGGACTAGTTTCATTGCTTACAACAACAACAGGTAAAGCAAGTGAATCTAATAATGCTACAGCTGGAGTTGCAGTTGAAACCAAGTTTTGAATTAAAATATAATCATTTACGACAAAAGGAACAGTTTTGTTTGAGTCTTGTAATTTAAAGGCATATCTGTAATTAGCTCCAACAGTAGTTTTAGTTACTGAACTAACATCTAAACTGACAGTATTAGTTAAACCTAAATCAACTTGTTGATCTTGAAAAGTAACAATATCAGTATTAATAACAGTAGATGAACCTCTAAATTCTACATTTTTAGGAAAAATAATTACACCATCTTCATTAACAGTCATAATATCTTCCAAACCTGCACCAGTATTTTTTTGTAATTTGAATTCATCAGTTTGATTAACTAATCTAAACATCGAATTTGCTTCACCTAATTTGAAGAAATCAACAATTGGATTGTTATCCATTACTTTAAAATTTATTCTAGGGATACTCATATATACATTAACTAAAGAATTTTTTGAATATGTGGGTGAAAAAAAAAATTAATTGATTTTTATCAAATTTTGAAATTAATATTTATTATTTTCAAAAAATTAAATATCTATCGAAATGTTACTTTTTTTACTTTGTCTATATTCTTTTTTATATCTTTTTTCAAATGTTTTCCAATCTTCAGTACCCATCTTACTATTACATTTACTACATATTGGTTTTAAGTTTTCTAAATTAGTTTCTCCTCCATTAAATTCTGATATTATATGTCCACAATGAAATCCATTCAATCCATTATTAATTAATGAATCACATTTATAAAATGGACAAACCCCTTCATTTTCATCTCCAAACTGTTTTTTCCAAACTTGAATTCTTAATTTTGGACTTATTGCTTTCTTTTTATTTTTGAATTTATAATGATCAGGTGTTGTTTTACTATCTATTAAATAATCAATAAAATTATTATTTTTTAAAGATAAAATTATTCCATTTTTTACACAAGTATATTCATCTTTATAAAAATTATCAGAATTTTCATTGTAATATTCCTGATAATCAATTAATCTATTAAATTGTCTATTTTTAGTTTCTATATCATTTCTAATATCTTCTAAGCTATGAAATTTTTCAAAGTATAAACGTTCTGATAATTTATTTAAGAATTCTGATATTGAATATCTATGACTTATAGATGATTTTCTTTCTGAAAAATATAAACTATAATTACTTCTTAAATACTCTCTAGTTGAATCATATAATTTTTCTTGAAATTCGTCAAGTGATACATATTTATTATTTTTAAATGAATCACAATTAATTTCTTTGAATAAATCTTTCATTTTCTTATCTGAATCTATCTTGTAATAACAAATAAATAACTCACCATTATAATCTTCACATAATTCTTTAGACATTTCCAATCTGTGTTGACCATCTACTACGTATAAACTATAATTATCATTAAAATTATTTGATACAACTCCAATTACAATTTTATTCTTGAAATGAAAATATTCTGGATTTCTAATATAAGATTCTTTCATTTCTATTACTTTATTTTCATCTAAATCAGTTTGAAATGGTAGCCTCTTGAACAACCCAAAATTATCTCTTACTTGTTTGAAAGTAACTTTTTTTTCCATAAAATTTTGTGTTTCATTAATTGTATTTTTATTTAATCCTGGTAACTTTAATTCGTTCATTGTTATAATTATAAAATAATTTTTTAAGTATCTTATAAATAAATTTTACCAGTTATAGAAACAAACGGAACAAATATAGTTTAATTTATAACTACCCTTATCTCTAAAAAAGACAGCATCTTTTACATCTTGATTTTTATGTGTTATACAACTTGGATTTTTACAAGTATAATCTCTAGTGTGTGGTAATAATGGATCTTTTACAGTTAATTCATTTTCTTCAAGACTTTTAACCTGAACAGTTTTATTTTCAAGATTAATTTGATACAATAATGTAGTTTCAGTTATTTGTTTTGTAAAATTACAACTTTCGCATTTAAATTCAGCTCCAGAACTAACTATTTCTTCAAATAATTGATTTAATTTAATTTTATCTTCTTCTGATAATTTTTGATATTTTTTATTTTTTGCCATTTCATCTTTTGAAAAATCAGCTTTATATTTTGTTAAATCTTCTTTTTCTTCTAATTTAATGAAAGCATCTGATAATTTTTTTATTAAAATTCTTTCATCTGCTTCTTTTGAAATTTTAGAAGATTTTGATATATCAAATAAATATGAACAATTTGGACAAAAATACATTAGATAATATATACTATCTAGATTTTATATAATTTAATTTCATTTTTTTATTTCTATTTAGAGTAGTAATTTATTATTTATTTAATGAATTTAAATAATTTTTGGATGGCATACGAATGCTTAACTACTCCTTTAATAGATTGTTTACATAGAATATTTTTTTGTTTCGGTAAGAAATTTAGATGTGATATATGTAATCAAAGATTTAAATATAAATATCTATTAGCTGAACATATTAAATATTCACATTCAGAAATATTTGTATTTGTTGAAAAATATCAAGAACTAGAAACATTAAATACATTAAACACAATGAATATTCACAATAAAGATAATTAATTTTTTATTTTATTAAATCTATCTAATAAATTATTAAAATCTAATATTTCATTTTCCATAAAATAAATTTGTTTTGAAACAGGTACTCTTCCATGTATTTGTTGATAAGATAATAAATCATCTTTTAACTTATTATAATTTTTATCATATTCTAATTTAATTTCATCCTTAAAATAATTTGACCATTTTTTATATTTATCTTCTAATACATCAATTATGGCTATAGAATAAGTATGGTAAATTAAATATAAATTATATTCTATCGATGAAATATGATCTGGTTTAACATTTTCAAATCCAGGTTCGTTTTGAATTGGGTATTCTCCCATCAAAGAAACAATAGATGTTAGAACCAGCCTAATATTCATAATTGGTTTCCAATTTGGACCAGCCCAAGTTCCAAGAATTGACAAACAAACTTTACCACATTGATATAAATTAGGATTGAATCTAACTTTATTATTTATAGTTAACATTTTAATTTCTGGAGGTTTTTCTGGATAATTATTTGGAAATTTAATATCAAAGAAAAAATAACCTCCAAAATATGGAGTGTTAGGTGGACCGATTATAAGAGCATATTGTTGATAAATATTTTCTTTATCAATCCATAAATAAATTCCATCTGGTTTGTTTTTATTAAAATCAATATAATCATTCATAATTCTAATATTAGTTTTATTCATTAAAATAATTATATAACGTTTTTTTAAGTCTTATTTTTAACTTCTTGTTGTTTATCATTTTCTTTAATTTCATTTGTTTTGACATTTGGTTTCTTTTTATTTTTAATATCTCTCGAAAAGAAAAAAATACATGGTTGAAAATATGTCATTGAATTATATTATTAAGAAATATATATTATTTTTTTTCAATTTTTAAACTATTTAATCTTTAATGAAAATATCCATCATGATGAAAAAAATTATAATATTATAAAATATTTAAACGATAGATGTATACCATCATGATTATCACAGTCAACAAACACCATTTAAAAAAATTGAAAAATATATATAAAAAAATCTTCTTTTAGTTAATTAATAATGACTGAAAAGATTGATAATAAGAAAATATCCAAATTAAAAGAACGCGTCTACGATATTTTAGATAAAAATAGATGCAATGAAGATAATAAAGATTCTGCAACCCATCAATCATATGGTTTATTTCATGGAACTTTTATTTTGGATAATATTCAAAGAAAAGAATTTATGGAAATATATACCAAAGCTATTAATGCTGGAGTAAATGATCTTTCAATTTTAGAAAGACAAAAAGAATTTGCCCCAATTATTGTTGATATAGATTTAGAAGTACCAGTTGATAATTATGAAGAAAATACTCGTTTGTATGATGATAAGATGATCAATAATATTGCAAAGAAATATTTAGAATCAATCAGAACATATATGGATGTACCAGAACATAAATTTAAATTATTTTTATTTGAGAAAAATAAACCAACTATTAGAGATGATATTGTTAAAGATGGATTTCATCTAGTATTTCCTGATCTTTGTATTCAAACAAAAGTAAGACATTTATTACGTTATAAAGTTGTTAAGATGTGTGAAGAAGAAGAAACTTTTGAAGGATTTTTAAATGGTCCAGATAAAATAATTGACAAAGCAGTTGTATCAAGGAATAGCTGGTTTTTATATGGATCAACTAAACCTAATGGTCAACTTTATTCTTTAACTAAAATTTTTGATGGTGATATTATATTATTATATGATCATATTAAAGGTATTGGATATGATCCAAAAACTAGAGAAGAATCTGAACTAAATTATGATAATGATACTTTAATAAATTATTTATCTTTACAAAGTAAAACTTATTCAAAGAAATATGCTACACCACTACAGGATGAATATGCTGATTCAGATATTGATGCTGAATGTGAAAAACTTGGTATTAATTCTACTGTTAAAGCTGAAGAACTTAAATTTGATATACCAGTTTGTAAAGAAGATGAAGTACGTAGAGCTTGTAAATTAACTAGTATGTTAAATGAAAAACGTGCTAGTAATTATCATGATTGGATCAATGTTGGATTAGCTCTTCATAATACCGATAATTCATTACTAACAGCTTGGATTGAATTTTCTAAGAAATGTGGTAAAAAATATAAAGATGGTGAGTGTGAAAAAATGTGGAAAACTATGAAAAATCCATTAAATGGAAATGCTTTGACAATTAGATCCTTGGCTTATTGGGCTAAACAAGATGATCCTAAAGCATTTGATGCATTTAACAAAGAAGAATTTAAATTGATGATGAAAAAGAGTTTGGATGGTAATACATATTTTATTGCAAAATCAGTTTATTCTAAATATTCAGATCGTTTTGTATGTTCTTGTATTGGAAAAAATACTTGGTGGGAATTTAAGAATCATCGTTGGAATCGTATTGATGATGGATATACATTAAAAATTTTATTATCTGAAGATTTTGCAAATGAATACAATAAAGAAATAGCTGAAATCAGTTTAAGAGCAACACAAATTTCAGGTATTGAAAAAGAAGAACTTCAACAAAGACGTACTCGTATTGATAAAATTGTAGAAAAACTAATGAACACAACCTTTAAGGAAACACTTGTTAAAGAATGTAAAAACTTATTCTACGATGATAAATTTGAACAAAAACTAGATTCAAATATCCATCTAATGGGCTTTGAAAATGGAGTATATGATTTAGATAAAGGTGAATTTAGAGAAGGGAGACCTGATGATTATATTACTTTGAGTACAAAAAATGATTATCATAAATGGTCTGAAAAGAATCCATACAATATACCTATTTTGAAATTTTTTGAACAAATTATGCCAAATGAAAAAGTACGAAAATATTTTTTAAATGCATTATGTACTTGTATTTCAGGTGAAACCAAAGAAGAAAAACTTTATATTATGACAGGTTCTGGTTCCAATGGTAAATCATTAACAATGGATTTAATGTATTTTGCACTTGGTGATTATTATATGTCATGTCCTATTACTATTATTACACGAAAACGTGGTCAATCAAATGAAACATCACCTGAGAAAGTTCGTATGAAAGGGAGACGTTGTGGTGTTTTTCAAGAAACTGATGATGGTGAAAAAATGAATGTTGGTGTTATGAAAGAATTTACAGGTGGTGATAAAGTTTTAGTTCGTGATCTTTTTAAAGGTGCTAATGAAATGATTGAATTTAAACCCCAAATGAAATTCTTCTTAACATGTAATCAACTTCCAGAAGTACCTTCTAATGATGATGGTACATGGAGACGTCTTCGTGTAATTGATTTTGGATCTAAATTTACTGATAATCCAACTAAACCAAATGAATTTAAAATTGATACTACTCTCAAACAAAAAATAGAACAATGGGCACCAACATTTATTAGTTATTTACTTCATTTGTATATTACAGAATATAAGAATAAAACATATCTTGTTGAACCAGATGAAGTTATGGCATCAACTAAACAATATAAAATGGAAAATGATTTTTACACTGAATATATTATGGATAAAATTAGAGTTACAAATAATCCAAAAGATAAAATCAGTGTTACAGCTATTTATGAAAACTTTAAAGATTGGTACAAACGTGGATATGAATCAAGGGGTGTTCCCAAAAGACCAGAATTTGTTAAATTTATTACTAAACAATTTGGTGAACCTGTTAGAGGTAATTATACTAATGTAGTATTTAATATTGTTGAAGAATCCGATGAAGAAAACGGTCAAAAAAGTGTATTGGATGTTTGATTAATAAAAAAATTGAAATATTTAACATATAGATGTTTTAGGAATAAAAATTTAACAATGTTACCCAGTTACCAGAACCTATCAGAAGCACAACGTTCTGCGTTGCACTTAGCTCAAGCACAGGGTGTGCTTCGTCCAGGTGTACTACAGGACTATATTAACAACGGTCCAATGTACTACAACAACAACTACTACAACACTCATGCAGGAGAAATCACGCAAAGTACTGGAGGCTTCGCGATGATTTATAGTCCATCGTTGATGTAGGAAAATTCGTATTCGAGTTTTAAAATGTCCCAGCGTTGAGCTGGGTCAACCACCAGAGTACCCGTTAGGATCCGTTTGATCCAATCAAAAAACGGGAGCTTATCAAGATTAAATTCATTTAATTTTCGATCAAGCCTATTAGAGTCAGTTAATTCATAATCTTTTAGTTTAAAATTAGAATCAAAAAATTTTTTATAGTATTTAGTTTTTTTTAAGAAATTCTTAGGAAAATTACCACAAGTTTCCTGAATTAATTGTAAATGATAATAATCTCTTGAATGTTTTGAATCTTTAATTGGATCAAATAATAAATTACCAGTTAATAACTCATAAAAAGTACAACCTAACGCCCAAATATCTACAGGATAAGAACATTTTCCCATTAGAATTATTTCTGGAGCTTGATAATATCTAGTTCCAAAAGACTCTTCGTAAAAATTATGTTCCTCACAATATGTACCAAAATCAGCTAAACTAACATCCATTGATTCTAAATATTTTGAATCAATAGTGTATTTTGATATATCTGATAAAGAATATTCTTCTAATATTTTATTTGTTATTTGATCATGTATTTCAATTCTTATTTTTCGTTTATCATTTTTATCCATTTTATCTATTTTATCAATATCTTTTTTTTTAACATCTACCCAGAATTTTTCTTTAGCTTCTGAATATTTTTTAAAAAAGTTTTCTTCATTATAACGTTTTATAATAAAATCATCTTTATTATTAATACCTTTAACCAAAATATTATCTGTTTTAATATCTCCATGAAATACTTTAAAATTTTTATGTAGAATTTTAACTGCTTCAATTAATTGTTTCATTATTTTTTTTACTGTTTCAAAATCAAATCCATTATCATAGTCACCTTTTCTTATTAAAGAATCAATATCTGAACAATGTAAATTCCAAGATGAGCACAAATATTTTTGGTTATCTCTAATTTCAATAAAACTATCACAAATATTATTAAAAACTGAAGGTAATAATGGTAGTTTTTGAACAAATTTAATTTCTGATTGTCCATCTTTAAATTCAGTAGGATTTTGAACTTTTAAAGCACAAAAATCATTAGATTTTATTGAAAAAGCTAACCATACAATTGAAAAAGATCCTCTTCCTAATTCACAAATAACATTGTAATTTTTAATTATTTTTCCAGTTAAATCAAGATTATTAGATTGTGTTTTATCTTCATCACTTGAAACAGATAGATATTCTGAATCTGAACATTCACTTTCCGAACCCATTATAAGATTTAATTATAATTATTCTTTAAATTTTTTTATAAAATAATTTCTAGTTATTTTAAATGAATAAAAGAATAATTAGAGACGAAATTGAATATTTTAAATCAAAAGAAATATATAATTTACCCCCTAATTCAAAAATAATGCATCCATTAAATGTAACCCCAATTATTAATTCCGATCCCATAAATCCACTTTGTTTAACTAAATTTCAAATGGATAAAAATAATAATTTAAATATTTTAAGTACATATAAATGCAAAAATAATTTAAATAGTTATAAAAAAAACTTATATATTCCAGTTATTGGTTTGGAATCAATTGATTTATTAAATATGTATTCAGTCCAATCTATTGATTCTTTAAATAATTTTATAGAAGAAAATAAAGAAATAAATATTATTACTAAGAATAGAATAATTAATTCTTGGATTAGAGTTAATTTTGAAACACTAAAAAATTACAATAATTATATTGAAAAAATATTCTTAAAACTATTTGAAAATAATATAGCATTTACTGATACTAATGAAACTAGTATTAAAAAAGAAATTAAATATTTTATAGATTATTGGATTACTAAACACTCAGTAGATGAGTTTAATTTAAATCTATTTAGTGATTTATTGAAATATTTAGATAAAAAAAATTTACTTAACAAATAAAAAAATGTATGTTATTTATAATGCAAACACCAAATAATGATATACCTAAAACTAGAAGATACTGGCCTGTACCCCCATTGATAGATCATGTTGTTGAATATCAAAATATAAATAAAGATATTAATTTAAGAAAAAATGTAACTAAATTTTTTCACGAAAAAGTTTTAAAATGGATAAATGAATACGATGAATTTAAGGTTTATAAATCTAAATTAGCATTTTTAAAAACTACTGATGGACAGATATATATATATAATCTATTAAGACATTTTGTTAAAAAATCTGGTATTAACTGGTATGATTTAAGAGATAATTACTCAATTATTAAAGAATATTTAAGTAAAAAATTATAAACAAATTTATTTAAACAAATATTTGTTTATACTGTTAGAATTTTAGGAATGCAATATCCAAAAGAAATTTTTGTAAAAGATTATTTTGAAATCCATAATTATTATACAAATATATATGGTAAAGATAGAACCATTGTATTAATGCAAGTAGGTTCTTTTCATGAAGCATATTGTACCGATCATGAAGGTATTAATTTAATTAGATTATCTCAAGAAATTGATATATGTTGTACTCAAAAAAATAGTAATCTTCCATTATCTAAAACAAACCCAAGAATGATGGGATTTCCACTTCATGTAACACATACATATATAGATAAATTAATTGATATGAATTATACAATAGTATTAATAGATCAAACTACTGAACCACCAAATCCAAAAAGACAAGTAACTGGAATTTATTCACCAGCTACTCATATTAATAATAAATCTAATAAAACTAACTTTCTGGTTTCTATAGTTATTGATAAGATTAAAGAAGCTAAAACTAACACAAATCAAATCTGTTTCGGTTTAGCTGCTTATGATTTAACGACTGGTGAAGGTTCTGTATATGAAACATATTCTAAATCTAATGATGTCTTAATTGGTTTAGATGATGCTTTAAGATTTTTAGAAAATTATCCACCAAGAGAAATTATTTTAGAAAATAATTTATCACCAGATGATTCATTTGCAAACATGAAAATTGATGAAATTTTAAGTTATTTAAATATTAATCAAGACAATACATATTCAGTTAAAATTAATCAGCATAAAAAATTGTCATGGCAAAAAAATATTTTTAATCAGATTTATAAAATGGAATCAAATATTGATCCAATTGAATTGCTTGGATTACAATATTTAAATTGGGGGCGTTTTAGTTTAGTATTATTACTTGATTATGTTATTAATCATCAACCAAGACTTGTAGAATCTTTACGTGTTCCTACTCTATTTTCATCTAATAAATATTTATATCTTGGAAATAGAGCATTAGATCAATTAGATGTTATTAATAAATCAGAAACTAGTTTATTTAATATTATTAATTATACTAAAACTGCTGTAGGTAAGAGATTTTTATCATGTCAATTAGCTATGCCTCTTATTGATTCAAAAGAATTAACTCATCGATATGAATTAATTAAATTATTATTAGAAAATAATCATCAAAATAAAATCATTAATTTATTAGGAGATATTTATGATTTGGATAAATTAATCAGAAAATTAGAAATTAATATATTAAATCCAAATGAATTACATCAAATTTATGAATCATTTTATGAAATTGAAAGATTATGTAATTATTTTACAGAAAACAAATTATTAAAACCATTTGATATTAATCAAAAATTAGTAGAACAAACAAGTAGTTTAAAAAAATGGATTGAAACAAAATTTCAATTAGATAAAATTAATCAATTTAAAAATGAATCTGATTGTTCTTTTTATAATGTTGGAATTCATCAATCTATTGATAATTTACAGAATCAAATAGATTCTGCTCAAAATTTTATGGAATATCTTATTAAAGAACTTGAAAAATATGTAGATGATAAAGTATATTTTTCTAAAGATAAAAAAGAAGATTCAGATACTAAATCTTTAATATCTTTAAAATATAATGATAGAGATGGTCATTATATGTTAATTACATCGAGAAGATGTGATATTTTGAAAAAGAATTTAGAGAAAAATAAAATTAAAACATTAACAGTCGGTTCAATTATATTAAATATTAGTGATTTAGAGTTTAGCGAATTACCAAAATCATCTAATACTAAAATTAATTGTAAGAAAGTAAAAGATATTTCATTAGAATTAATTAAGTTTAAAGAACAAATGAATAAAAAATTAAAAGAATGTTTTAAACAAGATATGATTTCATTACTTGAAACATATGGAATAATATTATACTTGTGGTCTAAAAAAGTTTCTTTTATTGATTTTATAAATTCTGGAGCTTTATGTGCATATACTAATCATTATTCTTGTCCTGTTATTAATGTAAAACCAGCAAGTTATTTTAAAGCCAAAGAAATGAGACACCCAATTGTTGAGAAAATACATAATAATACTAGTTATGTTCCTCATGATATCGAACTAGGATTTGAAACAAAACAAAGTGGTATTTTATTATATGGTATCAATTCTTCTGGTAAATCAACTTTAATGAAATCAATTGGATTAAATATTATTTTAGCTCAAATTGGTTATTTTGTATCATGTTATCATTTTGAATTTTCACCATATAATTCATTATTTACTAGAATTAGTGGAAATGATAACTTGTTTCGAGGATTAAGTTCATTTATGGTAGAAATGATGGAATTAATGTCTATTTTAAAAAGAAATGATTCTAAAACTATGGTTATTGGTGATGAAATATGTCGTGGTACTGAAGAAAAATCAGCTAATATTATTGTTTGTTACATGCTTGAAACTTTAGCTAAATCAGAATCTAGTTTTATTACAGCAACACATTTACACCGTATTGCAAACATGGAATCAGTTAAGATTTTAGAACGTGTAAAAGCAAAACATCTTAAAATAACATATGATTCAAAAGATGATACTCTTATTTATTCGAGACATTTATTAGATGGTCAAGGAGATACATTTTATGGTTTACAAGTTGCTAAATATTTAATGAAAGATAAATATTTTAATGATAGAACAGCAGAAATTTTAAAAGAATATGATAATATTACTGAAGATAAAACTAGTAAATATAATTCACATGTAATAGTAAGTTCATGTCAAGTATGTCAATCAAAATCTAAATTAGAAACTCATCACATAGTCTGGCAGAAAGATTTTGATCAAAATCAAATAAATAAATCAAAATTTCATCTTCAAAAAAATGATCCATCAAATTTAGTTATATTATGTCAAGAATGTCATGATAAAGTCGATAGAGATGAAATTATTATCAATGGATGGGTAGAAACATCTGCAGGTATTAAATTTGATTATTTTATCAAAACAGAAAAACCAGTTAGTAAATCTAAATATTCAGAAGAATTAATTGATTTCATCAAATCACTTAAAAAGAAAGTTAAATCTGATGAAAAAATAGCAAAATTAAAAATAAAAGAAAAATATGATAAAAATATTACAACCAAATCTATTATCAATATATGGAATAATTGTTAAACATCTAATTCATTTTCATTATTACTTATATTTTATATTTTTAGTTAAATCTTCACGGGTATAAAATAATACCAAATTCCACTTTTATTACCGAAATCTACTTATATTATTACCATAATACACTTATTATTACCAATTTAAATGGAATAAATATCATCCTTATATATTTTTATTACAAGTTATCCATTTTTTCCTAGTTTCTCGTGTGTGAGTGCAAGACAAAAAATAATTCTTTATTGAATGTTTTACATAATCTTAATAAAGTTATTTTTACTAAAATTACAACTATTTATGCGGTTATTTTCATTATTAAAATATTTATTAAATATAATGTTATTTAAACAAATTTTTTATTTAGTTTCATATTTTTATTTAAGTATATCATATGGTTATCTATTTTTAACACCTAGTGTTTTAATATCAAAAAAGTTAGCTAATAAATTAAGTAAAAATTGTATTAAACTATCACAATCATTAATTACATTAGGATTAACAGATAGTTTCAAAGCTGATTTTCATCTTGTATCTTCACCTAATAATTTAAATGAATTAGCTAATCAAAATCCCGAATTAATAGATATTTTAATTTGTAATCATTCATCTACTTTTGATTTTTTAATAATAAAAAGTTATTTACAATATATAGGTATTGATTCTTTTAATTATTTTATAAAAAATAGTATCAATTATGTA
>Ga0194125_10003106_pt1 | contig 27093 bp, 20 predicted proteins | sample TA2KigC250mmetaG_FD_148626 | JGI IMG/M metagenome (GOLD analysis project Ga0194125, IMG submission 148626) | Freshwater microbial communities from Lake Tanganyika, Tanzania - TA2015034 Kigoma Deep Cast 250m | ecosystem: Environmental > Aquatic > Freshwater > Lake | place: Tanzania: Lake... | reverse complement strand
ACCTCGCTGGGCTCTTTCGAGCGTGCGGCCTCTTCCTCCGCCTGCCGGAACATCTCCTCGACCCGACCCTGAAGCCGGGCACGGTTGCGCGCCGCGACCTGCTGCTTCTGTTCGTCCGTGGCGACGCCGGCGGGGTCCTCCAACTGGGGGGCCGGGACCTCGCCCTGCAACAGCCGGCGACACTGCTTCTCGACCAGCATCCCCGAGCCGCCGCCGCACTTGGTGCCGGTGCGCCACTCGACGATGATTTTGCGTCCGGCCGCCGTACCGAGGCTGAAGAAATAAGAGTCCTTGGCACCGATATGGAACAAATACCGGGCCGCAGGCGCAATGGCTTCGGCCCCCTTGGGGATCGCGACACTGTCGTACACATACAGGGCACCCTGCATGACGCGCGGGAACGACTGGGCCGCACTGCCGGTCAGGGCCGTGCTCTGGATGGACGCCGGATCGAAACGGCACCTGATGTCCCGCCACGCCTCCGCCAGGGCCCCGAGGGGATTGGCAAAATGCATGATCGGTTCTGGTGCGTAGAGCACCGCGCCGGCGTCACTCAGGACGGCGTAATGAACGAAGCTGCTGCCAAGATCGAGGCCCACGTACAGGCGGCCGGTCACGGTCTTTGTCGCGTGTTTTTCCTTCAATGTCATCGTCTGCTGCCTGCCCCCCAAAAAGTACGGCCAACCACACCAAGCCAAACGATCCCCGCGGCCGCCGGCAGTGCCTACAGGGCGGACCGTCCCAGAAATCGGCCACCAACAGCAGTAACAACCCCTGTTAGCAAAGGATCATCTTCCTGTGAAAAGACAACGAGCAAACCGGTTAGTTACTCCCACGCTGTGACTTTGTCAAGCTTGGCCACAGGACACCTCACCTGTTTTCCACAGCACCGCAGGGGCCGCTTTCTTCTCATCTCCTTGACCGACAACGACTTGCGCGCGGCACCGGCAGGAACGTAACAAATACGCATCTCATACTATAGATACTACTACTGAGAATACTCTCAGATCATTATAAGAGGAGGGGCGATCCCCATGTGCAGGTGCAGATGGTGGCCCGTCTTCCGGGAAAAGGACTTGTTTTCGCGGGCTTGCCCAGGTAGACTAAAGCCCGTTTCGTGGTCGGATGGCGCAGGGATGGCGTCGCTACGTGTTTGACAAGGGGTGTCTCATGAAGGTGAGCGTGAACCGTTCCGCATTGGGTGAGGCTCTGGGCCTGATTACGTCGGTGGTCCCGACCCGCACGCCGAAGCCGATTCTCAAGTGCGTTCGCATCGCGGCGGGCGGCAAGGACATGCGTATCCAGGCGACCAACCTGGAGTTGGGCCTGGATTGCCTGGTGTCGCAGGTGGAAGTCGGCCAGGAGGGCGAGGCCGTGGTGGAGGCGGAGCGCCTGGCGGCGATCGTGCGCGAGAGCGGCGAGGATGTCCTGGTACTGGAGGCGAAGGAAACCACCTGTGAGATCCGCGGTGCGGACAGCCACTTCAAGATCTACGGCCAGGATCCGAAGCAGTATCCGAAGGTCCCTTCGTTCGGCCAGGGCCAGCCGGACCTCGCGATCAGCCTCGAACAGTTGCAGATGGGCATCGAGCAGTGCCTGTTCGCGACGGCCAAAGAAAGCAGTCGCTATGCCATCAACGGCGTGCTTTGGGAAGTCAAAGGAAAGAAACTGATTCTCGTGGCGACGGACGGCCGCCGGCTGGCACGCTGCCGGGTTGACCTGCAACAGGCCCCGGCGGGCGACAGCGCGGAGAAGAAGGTGATCGTCCCCGCCAAGACAATGGGCCTTCTGCAGAAGATCGGGCCGCGCGAGAAAGAGACGGTTGCGGTCAGACTGGTGGACAACCAGGTGCTGCTCAGTTGCGCCAACGTGGTAATCAGCTCTAACCTGGTGGAGGGCAACTTCCCGCGGTATGAGGACATTATCCCGGCGGATTATGACAAGAAGCTGACGTTGCCGACCGAGGGGTCGCTCAGCGCGGTCCGGCGAGCGGCGCTGCTGACCAGTGAGGACTCGAAGGGCATCAAGCTGTCGGTCACACGCGACCGGATGATTTTCTCGGGCAGTTCGCCGGAAGCGGGGGCCGCCGAGGTCGGCATGCCGGTGGATTATCAGGGCGACGACATCGACATCGGCTTCAACCCGCAGTTTCTGAGCGACGCGTTGCGCGTGATTCGCACGCCGGATTTCGACCTGGAACTGGGCCAGCCGGACCGGCCCGGTGTGCTCAAGAGCGCGAGCGATTTCCTGTACGTTCTGATGCCGATCAATCTCGGGTGAGGAGTGGGAAACGGCTCGGCACGCGCCACCAGGTTGGGTCGTGCCGACCGGAAGAACAAGGGATACGGCGCCGCCGGAAAATGTAGGGCGCTGCTGGGGAGTCAAGGATGGACAAGGCAAGAGCATCCGACGCATGCAAGATCGGCGACCTGATGTCGGCTTTTGTGGGGCGGCTCAGCCCGGCGAGCCGCCAGTATGATTCGGTCACCCAAGCATGGGAGGGCCTGCTGCCGGAAGGCTTGCGGGCCCATTGCCGGATTGCGGGTGTGTCGAACGGGTGTCTGAAGATCGCCGCCGACGGGTCCAGCTACATGTTCGAGTTGCAACTGTGTAAAGTGGTGCTGTTGCGGGAGTTGCAGCGCCTGTGTCCGGCGGCGCGGGTCCGGCGGATCGAGGTCGGCATGGCCCGGTGACGAACGTTGGAGGCCCCGCAAGCGTATAAAATTAGATTGTTATAGGTCGGAGGGGGTCTTTTCCGATAGAATGTAAATAGGCAGGCTGGAAGTGCTGAGCGGTGTATTTCCCGTCGAGATTCCGGTTGTCAACGTCCTGCCTGGAAGATCATAGCGCATAGTCATTGAGGGCCCGTATGGAGGCACACAGATACGACGCAAGTAACATCAAGATTCTCGGGGATGTCGATGCCGTGCGCAAGCGCCCCGAGATGTATATCGGCGACCGTGCCATCGGCGGTCTGCACCATCTCGTCTACGAAGTGCTGGACAACTCGATCGACGAGGCGCTGGCCGGGCACTGCGATGCCATTACGGTGCGGATTCACGCGGATGGGAGCTGCAGCGTCGAGGACAACGGGCGCGGGATTCCCGTGGAGAAGCATAAGGAGGCGAAGGTCAGCGCCCTGGAAGTGGTGCTGACGACCCTGCACGCCGGCGGCAAGTTCGACTCCAACAGCTACAAAGTGGCCGGCGGCTTGCACGGCGTGGGCGTCAGCGTCGTCAACGCCTTGAGCGAATGGCTCCAGGTGGATGTTTACCGGGACGGAGAGCACTGGCACTTCGAGTGCAAACAGGGCAAAAAGTGCGGTTCCGCCGAGAAGATCGGCACCGCGAACAAGAGGGGCACCAAGGTCAGCTTCATGCCGGACGACGAGATCTTCGGCGATCTCGAGTTCAATTACGATACGCTGCAAAAGCGGATTCGCGAGTTGGCCTACCTCAACGCCGGCCTCAAGATCACCTTCCGCGACGACCGGACCGACAAGAAGGAAACCTTCCATTTCGAGGAAGGCATCCGGGCGTTCATCAAGCACCTTAACGAGGGCAAGAACAACCTGCACAACGATGTCATCTACATGGCGAAGGACGATCCCGAGAGCAAGCTCAACTGCGAAGTGGCCATGCAGTACAACGACGGGTACAACGAGAACGTGCTCGTGTTTGCCAACAACATCCGCAACATCGACGGCGGCACACACCTGTCGGGCTTTCGCACGGCGCTGACGCGGACGATGAACGCCTACGCCCGGGCCAACAAGCTCCTGAAAGAGGACCAGAACACCACGGGCGAGGATCTGCGCGAAGGGCTGACGGCCGTGGTGGCCGTGCGGCTGCCCAATCCGCAGTTCGAGGCCCAGACCAAGGTGCGCCTGACCAACCCCGAGGTGGACAGCTTCGTCCAGACCGTGGTCAACGAGCAGCTCGGGCACTACCTGGAGGAGCACCCGACCGAGGCGAAACGCATCCTGAACAAGGCCATCCAGGCGGCGGCCGCCCGCGAGGCGGCCCGCAAGGCCCGCGAGCTGACCCGGCGCAAAGGGGCCCTCAGCAGCGCGAGCCTGCCCGGCAAGCTCTGGGACTGCGCCAGCAAAGAGAAAGTCACGACCGAGATCTTCATCGTCGAGGGCGATTCGGCCGGCGGCTCCGCCAAGGCGGGGCGCGACCGCAATATCCAGGCCATTCTGCCGCTGCGGGGCAAGATCCTCAACGTCGAGAAGGCCCGCATCGAGAAGATGCTGGCCCATGAGGAAATCCGCACGATGATCAGCGCCCTGGGCACGGGCATCGGCACGGACGAATTCGACGTGGAGAAATGCCGCTACGGCAAGATCATCCTGATGACCGATGCCGACGTCGACGGCGCCCACATTCGCACGCTGCTGCTGACGTTCCTGTTCCGCCAGATGCCCGAGCTGCTCAACAAGCGGATGATCTATATCGCGCAGCCGCCGCTGTACGAGGTCAAGGTCAAGGGCAAGAAGGACTCGGAATACGTCCTGACCGAGAACGAGATGCGCCGCCGGATGATCACGCGCGGCCTCACGGGCACGGAGCTGGTGATCCGCAACGGCCAAGGCAGCCCCAAGAAGACCGACAAGGCCAAAGAGCGCACGGTGCCCCGCGAGAAGCTGGATGAGCTGGTCAAAGCCCTGGCGGATATCGAGCGGATCGTCGGGGTGTTGGACCGCCGCGGCATCAAATTCGCGGACTTCATCCGCGAGTACTACAACGGCGAGAAGCTGCCCCGCTACATGATCCGCCATCAGGGGACCGAAGAGATCTTCTACGATGCCGCGGATTACGAGAAACGCCTCGATCAACTCGGCGGCGGCAAGAACGGCGAAAAAACCAACGGCGACGAGGAATCGTCCCTGTTTGCCGCCGAATTGCACGAAGTGGTGCGGATCGAGCAGATCAATCAGAAACTCAAGGCCGATTTCGGGGTGGACCTGACGGACTTTCTGCTCCAGGCCGAGAAGAGCGACTCCGGCGAATCCCTGCCGACCAAGTTCCAGTTGGTGCACGGCGAGGATACGTACGAGATCGCCGCCCTGGGCGATATCTGCCCCGCCATTCGGACGATCGGCGGCAAGGGGATCGACATCAAGCGCTTCAAAGGCTTGGGCGAGATGAACGCCGAGCAGCTCTGGGAGACCACGATGAACCCGGCCACGCGGACGCTGCTGCATGTCCGCCTGGACGACGCCGGCGAGGCGGACCGGCTCTTCAGCGTCCTGATGGGCGACGACGTCGAGCAGCGCCGCCGCTTCATCCAGGAACATGCCCTGGAAGTGCAGAACCTGGACGTGTAACGATCAGAGGCACTGCGCCATCCGAAGCGCGAACTTCAAATCGCGGAGACGCGCTTTGGGATTCGACGCTTCGGATTGGGGGTTCGAGGATGCGGATTTGTTCGGCTGTCAGGCCGGTGTAAGCAGCGATCTTCGAAAGCGGCTCCCCGGCAGCCTTCATCCGCCGCTCAAACTCCGAGAGGCCCAGTTGCTCGGCCTTGAGGTAGGTCAGGTTCTGGATGTGACCGCGCTCCTTGATCAATTCGTTCAGGAAGTCCAGCAGCAGGTCCTTGTTCGGCTCGCTGCCGAAGAGCTTCTGGAAGCCGAAGTCGGTGAACGGATTGATATGGCGGTCCGTCATGTGTTCTCATATCTCTCTTGTTGGTAATGCAACACCCATACCAGGATACGAGGGGCAGGAGGATCTGTCAAGAATGGGGCAAAATGGACACACTTCCTTGCCTATGCCACCCGGGAGATCTACAGGTGGCAGCGCCAGCAATGATTGGCGCTGCCACCTGCTGCTGCGACAGCGAGGTTGCCCAGACGGCGGCAGTTCGTTCTCAGGTGTCTTCAGCGCCTCGTCGCGCGTGCAGGACTCGCGGGGCTCTTGTCGTCGGGCGAAGCGCTCAAGCCGGGCCGGGACCACAGGATCTGGACCTTTTCGGTGAACTGTTCCAGCGTCAGTTGACTCTTGGCGAAAGCGTCCACGTCGGCCTTGGTCGTGCGTAGGACCAGGAGAGTGGGTCCCGGAGCCCCCACCGACGGGCGCACAGCGCTCGTCCCGGGCTGCCGGCGCGGCATGCCATAGGGACTGTCGCCGTAGGGATCGTCGCCGGTGCTCCGGTAGCGCCCGGAGGTGGAGGCCTTTCTGTCATCCGGGTTGGCCACCGCCACGGTGACCATGTCTTGCGGGCGGGGCATCCGGATATTGGCGGTGTGAACGAAGGTCCTGATCAGTGTCTTCTTGAGAGTCTCGACCTTCTGGGCGGCGTAAGGCACAGCGCCGCGAGAACTCTCGCCTGTCTCCGCCGGCCGGCCGGTCATCTCCCGGATCGTCTGCGACCACACGGGGTCGGGCGACTCGTTCGGCTCGGACTGCCCCGCCTCCGGCGGTTCCGTGGGCACCAGCGGCAAGTCCACATGAAGGAAGAACAGGGCCCCATAGCCGTCCAGGTAGAGTGCCTGCGGACTGTCTTGGCCGAGCGTGTAATAGCGGAACGCATCGGAACCGCTGACGCCGGTGACGAAACCCACGCCGCGACGGTTGGGCAGGACGGTCTTGTCGAAGATGCGGCACATCACGGTCAGATCTTCGGTGAGATTCGCCAAGGCCTCGGCCGTCAGGTCGGGCGTGGGAACCACCAGGACATTCTCCCGGGCCTGCTCCGGCGGGAACGGCACACTGAGGGAGCTGCTGCCTGAGTACACGCCGTTACCGCTCCGGGTCTGGGTCGCGGGCGTCTGTGAGGTGGACATCCGGGACTCGCTTCGTTGAATGACTACCCCGCTGGAAGTGCCGGTCAAGCCGGCCAGCAGGACGACTGCTGCTACAAATGGATTCATCGTCGCTCTCCTGATTCTCGAGAGCCTCTAACCGAATGAGCTTGGACATGCCGTTGCGAGTCGCGAAGCCGTTGCGCGGTGAGTAGGTGAAAGAAATCCACCGGGTCCAGGGTGCCATGCCTACGCCTCGTAGGCATGTCCTTCGCCCCGCTTTGGCACGGGGCCTCCAAACGCAAGGCATCGCGTTTGCGGACCCCATGTCTACGCAAAGCCGTAGACATGGCACCCAGGCCGCCAGTTTCTCAGGAGGAGCGCAGCGAGCTTGCCCCCGCGCAGGCGGGGGAAGCAATCTCAATCCGATGGGCAGGAGATTGCTTCGCTTCGCTCGCAATGACATGCGGTAGTCTCCCTTCTGTCAGAGGCCCTAAGTCTATGCCTGTCAGTGCGTGGTTACTTGCACGCGCTGTTGGAATTGCGTTGCGTCCAGGCGCCCTTGGGCGAGTTGGTCGATATCGACCTTTCTGACCCGCAACGTGAGCAGGGATCTGCCGGTGGCGGGCGTGGCGAGGGGGCCGGCCCACTGGCTGGCCAGCGGCTCCGGCGCCCGGTCCTGTGCGGCCGGGCTGGGCCCCTGGACCAGGATCGTGAGCCAGGACTCGGGCTCGAGGTCGCGGATATTCGCGGCATGCTGGAGCAATCCCATCAACGTGGTCCGCAGGTCCTCCACGACCGCGGCGCCATAGGTTCTCTCCGGCGGGGCGCCTTTCTGAGTGCGGCGCGCCGCCTGCGGGTCCAGGAGCTCCTGCCGCACCTGGGCCCAGGTTGCGTCCCTTTGTGTCGTCTCGTTCGGTTCCGGCGTCTGCGGAGGCGGCACCAGCGGGAAGGCCACGTGCAGAGAGAACACCGCGCCGTAGCCCCCAAGGAACAGCGCGCGGGGCTTTCCGCCCGGGGCTTGGAGGACCGTCGGTCCTGCGCCGCCGACGCGCCAGGACGTGTTTTGCCCGTACATCAGATCGCCCAAGACGGGGAAGCCGAGGCCGTCTTCGGAGGCCGTGTGGATGTTCTTCTCGATGATCCGGGCCATGACACTGAGATCCTCGACGATCCGCTCGTATGTCTCCGGCGTCATGGTCTGGGCGGGGATCACGAGAACCGGCGCGGCTCTCGTCTTCCAGGCCAGAGTGTCCTGCAGGCGCAGCAGCGCCTGCGGAGCCGACGATTGGATGGTAACAGGGACCGTTGTCGAGACGTTGGCGGCCGCTCGCACAACGCCGGTGGTCGCGGCGGGCGCCGTGGCCGGTGCCGGCAATGTCGGGCCGGGGGGGGCCGAGCCGCCACCGGCGGGCGGGCCGGCGACCGCCAGGAGGATCAACAGGATCGAGGGCAGGGTGATCTCGGGTAGGATGCTCATGGTTTGTTCCTTTCCTGGTGAGTCGGGATCGGTTCCGTGGTGGGCCGCTCAAAGCCCTGGGGCCGGGCATGGAGGACCAGTTGAGCGAACTCCTGTCGCGTGCGCGAGAGCTCATTCTCGGTGCGAGAAGCCAGCGTCTGCAGGCCGCTGGCGAGTTGCGTCTTGTCCTGCACCCGGTTCATCTCGATCTCGTACAACGCCCGGGTGATGCGGCGGAGGTCCTGGGTCTTCGCCGTGTCCAATTCCTGGACCAACTGCGTCAGAAGCTCGTTGGTGACCGCGTTCGAGGCCGCCAGAGTCCCCAGGGCGAAGCGGTTCAAGTCATCGCGGTACTGCGCGGTCAGTTCTTCTTTGACGCGGACATAGACAGCGGCCAGAGCGAGTTGGTACTCTTGCCGCAGATCCTCGACCACTCGTTCGCGCAGAGCCGGCTCGAGGGCGGCTGCCACCGCCGGCGCCAGTGCCGCGCGAAGCTGATCCGGATTCTGGGGCTTGGGCGCCGAAAGCCGGCCCGCGAGGTACCCGAGAAGGACGAAAATCGCCGCCGCGGCCGCTAGTCGCACCAGAGGGCGGCGGGCGGAGCTGTGCCTGCGGACCGGGAGGAGGCGCGGGCACGAATCCGCCCTCGGCTCTTTACGGTCCGCCATTTGTCGCAGGGTCTCCTCCACGACTTCCTCCGGTACCGTTTGCGATGCACCTTCCCGTTTCAGCCCGGCGAGGGCCTGGAACAGCCTGTCATGATGCTTCTTCATCCTGCACCTCGTCTTCCTCCGTCGGCGTTGCGTCCAGGGCCTCCCGAAGCCTGACCTTGGCGCGGTAGAGTGCGACGCCGACGGCACTGATCCCGATCTTCAATTCCCGGGCAATCTGCCGGTAACTCATTTCGTTGAGGTATCTCAGACAGAACACCTTCGCCTCCTGCTCGGGCAGCCGACCGATGGCCTCGCGCAACCGTCCGGCCAACTCCTGTGCCTGTGCCTCGGCGGCCGGATCGTGGTTCTGGCCGGTCGTGCGGCAGGCGCCTGCCTCCGTCCGGCAGTGCTCCTGCCGGCCTCTCTGGCGCAGGCGGTCGATCGCGCGGGTCGTGGCCAGGTGAACGAGCAGGCCCGACACGTTCCGCACCCGCTGGCGCTGCGCGATCTGGACCGCGGCCAGGAACGTCTCCTGGAAACAATCCGCGGTATCCGCGTGATGGGCCAGCAGCCGATAGGCCGTCCGCCAGACCAGCGGTCCGTGCTCGCTCACAATCGTTTGCCAGTCCTGAACCTGCAACGGAGTTCTCCGCGTTTCGTTCGTGCCATTTCACACGATTCACAACGTACGTCGCTCGGCGCCGCAGTTTTATTACAGCGATGTAACCGCTTTTGGGGAATGGACTTGATGTCACTCGGTCCAGGAAAAGCACAATTTTCTTGCGCGGACGCCTTTTTTTTCTTGCATTGGGCCGCCGGCTCGGTAGAATGCTGGCGTTGATTGAGCGACGCTTTTTTGAGGCCTATATCGCAATGATTGGAGGCGATAGATGACAGGCAAGCGCGGGGGCTTAGAGCCGGCAGCAGGGAGGCTGATCCTGTGCGTGCTCTTTGGTTCGGTCCTGTTGGCTGGCTGGGGTTGTGAAGAAGGCCGACGGGCGAGCCCGCCCGTCCCGATCACGACTCCGACGTCGGATCCTACAGAAGCACAGTTGTTGGCCGAGATTGATCAGAAGTTTCAGAACCCGCGGGCGCACTATAACCTGGCGCGGCTGTATCACAAGGCGCAGAATTGGAACAAGGCGGACTGGTACTACAGCAACGCGCTGAACCTCGAGCCGGCGAACAAGGCGGCGCAGGCCGGTCAGGTCAAGCTGTTTCTCGATCGCGGGGAGACGGGCAAGGCCGAGCAGTTCGCCAACGGGTACATTCTCCAGGCGGCGACCGCCTCCGTCCGCGAGACGCTGCTGCTGGGATGGGAGTTCCGCCAGCTCAACCTGGACGATTATGCCTTGCGGTGCTTCCGGCAGGCGGTCAATGCGGCGCCGGATTCGTTCGAGGCGCATAAGCAGCTCGGTTTTTATTACCAAGATAAAGCGGACAGTGCCAAAGCCAAGCACCATTTGCTCCGCAGCTTCGAGTTGAATCCGCGCCAGCCGGATGTTGCCGGAGCGCTGGGCAAGCTCGGCGTCAAGGTGGAACTGCCGGCCGGGCCGCCCGAACCGGTCCCGGCGCGGCCGAAATGAGAGTAGGAACACGTTTCAAGGGTGAGTCTGAAGCTCAAAGTATCATGCTCTTGCTGACTTGAAACTTCACACTGGCTTGTGATGCTTTTTCGTTGCCCCGTAGCGAAAGGATGCGCTGCGGGGTTTTTTATTGGCGGGCAGGCCTGGCCTCGGTATGATTCCGGTCGTTCGACGGTGGCACCTTGGTGGGCAGACCTCATGCACGGCTTGCACGCGGCAGACATCGCAGTCCTCGGCTTCTACCTCGTTGGCGTCGCGGTCATCGGCATCCGCAGCGCGCGCGGGCTCAAGCTCAGCGCCGACTTTTTCATGCCCCGCCGGTTCGGCAAGCTGATGATGGTGATGTTCTCCTTCGGGGCGGGCACCCACTCCGACCAGGCGGTCGGCGTCGCGTCCAAGATCTACACGAGCGGGTTATCGGGCATCTGGTATCAGTGGCTCTGGCTGCCGGTGACGCCGTTCTACTGGCTGATCGCCCCGGTGCTGCGCCGCGCCCGGGCGGTGACGACGGCGAATTTCTTCGAGGCCCGCTACGACCTGGGCGTGGCGATGCTGTACGCGGTGGTGGGCATGCTGAACCTGTCGATCAACATCGGCATGATGCTGCTGGGTTCCGGCCAGGTGATCTCGGCCAGCACCGGAGGCTTGGTCTCGGCCCACTGGGCGATTGCCCTGATGACCGTGATCTTCGTCGTCTACGGCGTGGCCGGCGGCCTGTCGGCGGCCATCGTCACGGACTTCTTCCAGGGGGTCCTGACCATCATCTTCTCCTTCCTGCTGCTGCCGTTCATCCTGAACGCCGTCGGCGGCATGGCGGGCATCCGCGCCGCCCTCGACGATCCGGCCAAGCTCTCGATCGTCGCCCCGCAGGAGATCGGCTGGTTCTACATCGCCGTCATCGCGTTGAACGCCCTGCTGGGCGTGGTGACCCAGCCGCACGCGATGGGCAACGCCGCCGCCGGAAGGACGGAGATGGATGGCCGGGTCGGCTTCATGTTCGGCAATATCGTCAAGCGCATCTGCACCATCCCCTGGGCCCTGATCGGCCTGGCGGCCATCGTCTACTTCGCGCAGGCCGGCCGGACGGTGGAGCCGGACCGGGTGTTCGGCGCCGTCGCCGGCGACTTCCTGCCGCGGGCGCTGCCGGGACTGCTCGGGGTCTTCATCGCGGCTCTGCTGGCCTCGGTCATGAGCTCCTGCGACGCGTTCATGATTTCCTCCTCGGCCCTGTTCACGGAGAACCTCTATCGCCCCTTGCGCCCGAATCGCCAGGAACGGCACTACATCACCGTGGGCCGCATCGCGGCGGTCGCCGTCGTGGCCGGCGGCGTCGCCTTCGCCTACTGGCTGCCCGGAATCGTGGCCGGCCTGGAGATCTTCTGGAAGATCTCCGCCATGACTGCGATCCCCTTCTGGCTGGGCCTGTTCTGGCGGCGCACGACCGTCGCCGGCGCCTGGGCCGCGACCCTGGCCAGCTTCGCGGTCTGGTTCGGCACCACGCGGATCGCCTTGGGCGGCTCGGTCCTGTGGGATTTCGATGCGCGGCTCGGGCCGTATCTGCCCCAGTTCATGTTGTGGCAGGGCCGGCTCTATCTCCCCTGGCAGATGGTCCTCTACCTGGTGATCGGGCTGGTCGTGGGCGTCGTCGTGAGCCTGCTGACGCGGCCGGTGCCCGAGGGCAAGCTGGAGCACTTCTACGCCCTGCTGCGGACGCCCGTCAAGCCGGGCGAGCAGGTGGCGGTGCCCTGCACCTTCCCGGCCGGCACCGTGGTGCCCCCGCGACGCACCTTGTTCCCGAACACGAGCCTGGAAATCCCGATCCCCACCACCATCGGCATAGCCGGCTTCCTGTTCGGCTGGCTGTGCGTGGCCTTCTTCATGTGGGTCGTCTATTGGATTGCGGGAGCCTGATCGTCCGATGGCCGGCGACCGCTTCGACCAGAATAGCTCCGACACGCAGGCGACCCCGGTGGCGCCGGTGAAAAGGTTGTGGAATCGCGGGATGAAGCGTATCGTGGTGACGTCCTGCCAGAGTCCCGATGAGCAGGCGCGCGTCTAGGACGGTATCCACGAGCTCTGCGGTTCGTAGTGTGCCCGTCCGGGCATCGTGGCATGGGCTTCCAGCCCATGAGGTCCAGGGCTGGGACGGCCCTGTCTTCACGGGCGAGACGCCCGTGTTACCCATGGGCGGGACGCCCATGCTACTCACGGGCAGGATGCCCGTGCTACTCATGGGCGAGACGCCCATGGTACGGAGACGCCTGGCGGCGTCACTACGAACGGGTTTGAGGATGGCACGCAAGGTTCGGAGCAAAGGAGAGTGGACGAATGAGACGGACACGATGGTTGTGCATGCTGAGTGTGATTTGTGCTTGTGGAACGTCTGCCGGATGGGGGGCACAGGTCCTTTATGACGTGCGGGACTTCGGCGCTCAGGGGGATGGACAGACGCTGTGCACCCCGGCGATCCAGGCGGCGGTCGACAAGTGTTCGACGGCGGGCGGCGGGATGGTGTATCTGCCGCCGGGGCGGTTTCTGTCGGGCACGATCTACCTGAAGACCGGCGTCACGCTGCACCTGGACAGCGGCTGCACCCTGCTGGGCAGCACGAATCTGAAGGACTACCCGCCGACCGTGCCCGCCTTTCGCTCGTACACCGACAACTACACCGACAAGAGCCTGATCTATGGCGAGAAGCTCGAGCGGATCGCCCTGACCGGCCGGGGTGTGATCGACGGCCAGGGGGCGGCCTTCAAAGGGCCCTACAAGGTCCGGCCGTACACAATCCGCTTCATCGAGTGCCGCGATGTCGCCGTCGAGGGCGTCACGATCCTCAACTCGCCCATGTGGGTGCAGCACTATCTCGCCTGCGACGATGTCCGCATCAGCGGCATCACGGTCAAGAGCCACGTGAATCACAACAACGATGGCATCGACATCGACTCGTGCCATCGGGTCACGATCACCGGCTGCAACGTCGATTCCGGCGATGACGCCATCGTGCTCAAGAGCACCTCGGACCGCCTGTGCAAAGACGTGGTGGTCAGCGGCTGCGTCCTGCGGAGCACCTGCAACGCCCTCAAGATGGGAACGGAATCGAACGGCGGCTTTCAGAACATCGTCCTGACGGGCTGTGCGATCCACGATACCCGCCTGGCCGGCGTGGCCCTGGAGATCGTCGATGGGGGCGCGATGGACCGCATCGTCGTCTCGGACCTCACCATGGTCGGCGTCGGCGCGCCGATCTTCATCCGCCTGGGCCACCGCGCCCGGCCCTTCAAGGAAGGCATGGACAAGCCCGGCGTCGGCAGCATGAAGAACATCACGATCAGTAACATCGAGGCGAGCGGGGCCAACCCGACCGGTTGCGCGATCGCCGGTCTGCCCGAGGCGCGGATCGAGAACGTCACGCTCAGCAATATCCGGCTCTCCTTCGCCGGCGGCGGCACGGTCGAGCAAGCCACCCGCCCGATCCCGGAGGAGCCCGAGAAGTACCCCGAGTACGGCATGTTCGGCCGGCTGCCGGCCTACGGCATCTACGCCCGGCATGTGGACGGCCTGAAGCTCACGAACGTGCAATTACAGTTGGCCGGCCCCGACCAGAGGCACGCGCTCGTTCTGGACGATGTGCAGAACGCCGTCGTGGACGGGCTGGAGGCCGCCTGGTCCCACGGGGCGGTCGCCACGCTGCGCTTGACCGATACGCGCGACGTGTGGATTCGCGGCTGCCGGCCGGCGGCGGGAACGGACGTATTTCTCAAGGTGCAGGGCGCCCAAACCGCGGGTGTGACCCTGATGGGCAACGATTTCCGCGGGCTCAAGACCGTGGCTGAGCTCGATACAGGCGTAGCGCCAACCGCGGTCGCACAGGTGGCCAACCGGACGGAGTAGCACGACCAGGGTGCACACCGGATGGCAGCGCCAAGCGCCGCTTGGCGATCAATAGAAAGGTGAAGCATGATTCTTGGCAAGTATTCGTTCGGGATCGGGGATCGTTTCGGTCATCAGGGCAGGGCCCAACTGGCGGCGGTGATGAAGGCCCGCGCGCAGGGGGTCGACATCACGCCGGTCTGGAACAAGTCCAACCGCGAGCACGGCATCATCGGCACCCGGCCCGCCGATGTCCGGAAGGAAGCGGATGCCGCCGTCGCGGCGTGCGGCTTCCAGAGCCGCTATTACGTGGACGCCGACCACATCGGTCTGACCACCGTGGACGCTTTTCTCGATGCCAGCGACTTCTTCACCCTCGACGTCGCCGACTCTATCGGCCGGCCCGCCCCGGACGATCAGGTCCAGGCGTTTGTCAAGAAGCACAAGGACCTCCTCGGCTCCCACCGGATCGAGGGGATCGACGAACGCCTCGTGATCGACGAGCCTCAGCTCCGCGCCCTCGTGACGAAGTACCTGGTCGCGGTGCGGCAGGCGGGCGAGACGTTCCGCCACATTGAGGCCCGCAAAGGCGTGGGCCGGTTCGTGACGGAGGTCTCGATGGACGAGACGGATACGCCCCAGACGCCGCTGGACCTGCTGGTCATCCTGGCGGCCCTCGCCGACGAAGGCATCCCCGCCCAGACCATCGCGCCGAAATTCAGCGGGCGTTTCAACAAGGGCGTGGATTATGTCGGCAGCGTCGAGCAGTTCGCCCGGGAGTTCGCGCAGGACCTGGCGGTCCTGGGCTTCGCGGTGGCGCACTTTCGCCTGCCGGCGAACCTCAAGCTCAGCGTCCACTCCGGCAGCGACAAGTTCTCGATCTACCGCCCCATCCACCGGGCGCTGCAAGAGTCCGACGCCGGCGTGCACGTCAAGACCGCCGGCACCACCTGGCTGGAGGAGCTGATCGGCCTGGCCCTGGCCGGTGGCGACGGCCTGGCCCTCGCGAAAGACGTCTACGCGAACGCCTTGCGTCGCCTCGACGAGCTCTGCGGCCCCTACGCGACGGTCATCGACATCGACCGAGCGAAGCTCCCCGACCCCGAGGAGGTCCGCCGCTGGGACGGCGCGCAGTTCGCCGCCACCTTACGGCACGACCGCCGCTGCCCCCAGTACAACCCGAGCGTCCGCCAGCTCCTGCACGTCGGCTACAAGGTGGCCGCGGAAATGGGCCCCCGTTTCACCGAGGCCTTGAACAGGCACGAAGCGATCATCGCCGAGACCGTTACCGCCAACCTCTACGACCGCCACTTGGCCCCCCTGTTCCTGGCGACGTGAACAGGACAGGCAAGTCCGTGACCCGTGGCCGGTGACCCGTGATCCGCGGCCCGTGGCACGAGCCACGGGCCACGCGGTACGAGCGTTTGTCGTCTTGAGCAAACGGGCAAGTTCTGGTAGCTTTCGCGCATGGGGCCATGCTCCCGAGCGGCGCAGCCTCTTGGTGCGTTGGGCATCCTCGCCCGACTCTTTTGCGGGCGGGGATGCTCGCCCTACGAAGAGGCGAATCCGCCCCTGTATGGCGGCCGTACCTGATGAAAGGTTTGCGGCCAACATCCGACTATCAGAATAGTCCGCCGGTGGCTGCGGCCCGGCGGTGTGAAGACGTGAATTGTGGCTCAGCGGAACGCTGAACCGGTGGAGAACACCATGAGAGAGTCCATCCTTTTCGCCAATGTCGTGTGTGCCATCGTGTCGGCCAAGTGGGCCCTGGAGCTCGGGTTCAGCCAGACCCGCCAGGTCCTGTTCCTGATCGGCGGGCTCTTGTTCGGGCCCCTGACCTTGCTGGTCCTCTACGTCTACCTCATCGAGAAGGCCAAGCAGAGAGGTCAGCCGGGCGCGCGAATGGTCTGACCTGCCCCCGCCCGGACAGGCCGCAACGGGCAACTGCGAGCTGTTTTTCGCCGAAGGAAAAGTCAGCCCCGCGCAGGCGGGGAGACACAAGAGCCGAAAGAGGGGTGTAGGACAGCCGACCCCGGCGGTCGAATCAACCTCAAGGACCGAGTCCGCGAAGCCCCGGTTGGACTTTTTCGCACGGCTGTCGGTCTATGACTTCAGGCCTTGCCGGAGGCCGCGGCGCGTTTGACCGTGTTGAGGGCGTCCACGACGGCCCGCTGATGTTGTTCCGTGGCCGCGCTGAGCCGGCCCAGGACGGCGCGCACCTCGGGCGAGGCCCCCTCGGCCACCTTGAAGAATTCCTTCTCGAGCAAGGCAGTCTCCAGATCCTTCGCCACCGCGAGGGCCACCAGGAGCGCGACCTCGGCCTGGCGGGCCCGGACGATCTGCCCGCGGAGGTACTTGAGAGAGGACTCGATGGCGGGCGGACGCGGCCAGCGGCAGGCCCCGAGCGAGTCGGCGTCACCTTCCCCCGCGCGCAGGGCCTCCAGCCAGTCATAGTGCCGTTGCTCGTCGGCGGCCAGCTTCAGCCACAGATCCTGGCGCGAGGGCAGAGTGGCTGCGTACGTCTGGTAGAGCTCCTTGAGCGCCAGTTCGTGGTCTGCCAGCAGTTGCACGACAGTGCGGGCGTCTTCGTTCCGCATGGTTGCTCCTTTCCCCGTCCGGTCGCACGGGAATCCCGCCGGACACAGGGCCTGTGCCGGGCCGATTCGGCGTTGAGACGTGGCGGCATGATACCACGCCCCGTCTGCGACCGTCAATGAAGAGCCCGTGCGGAATCAGCTTGAGGCGGTGTGTGAGAAGTGGCACGGGCATCCTGCCCGTGGGGTTTCGACGGGTGGCAGCGTCAAGGCCGGAAGGCCTTGGCGATGGTCTCACGCATGGGAACAGCCGCCATCGCCAAGCTTCGCTTGACGCTGACACCCGGACAGAAAGGAGCTTCTCACACACCCTCTGAGACGGCAAACGCGCCGGGGACCGTCTACTTCGCCACAGGCGGCGTTTTGATCACGCGGATGTCGTCGATATAGAGCTGACCGAATCCGCCGGGCACGGAGTCGCCCTTGTCGCCCACGCGGAGGTAGATCCTCCGGATCCTGGCGACATTCACGCCGATGAAGTCGCCCAGCGGAATCTCCCATTCGGTCCAGGCGGCCGTCGTGACCGCCGCCGGATGGGGACACATCACCTGGGCCGTCTGCCGGGACGAGTCTTCCAGACCGAGGTACAGCTTCGCCGGGCCGTTGGCCGCTTTGCCCCGGACATTGAGGACCAGCATGCCGACGCCGTTGACCGTGAAGTCCCGGACCGGAGCGAATTCACGTTCCGCCTCGCTGTAGAAAGGCGCCTTCACGTTGCTGTAATCCAGGGGCATGGACTGCCTGCCCCCGCGCACGATGGTCCGCTCGGCGAAGGGGGCCTGGATGTATCCCACCGTCGAGCCGGTGTTGTTGGTCCAGCCGTCGACCCACGTCTCGTAGATCCGACTGCCTTCGTCGTCCGTATAGGCCTCGAAATCCTCGATCATCAGGAACGTGGTGAAGCTCCAGACCGGTCCCGGCCGGGCGGGACCGACGGCCACCGTTTCATCGACGCGCCAGTAGTAGGTCATCCCGGGTTGCAGGCCCGGCGTGTGATAGTACATGGGCATCGCGAGCCGCGCACCGACCAGATCCGCCTCCGTCAGTTCCGGGCTCGTCCCGAGGTACACATTGTGCAGCACGGCGGTCGTCCCGGCCTTCCACTGGAGCAGAGGGAGGCTGACGCCGAGGGTCCCGTCGACGGGCTCCGGCTGGTACGCGGTCAGTTGCGGAGGCACCAGGCCTTGGATCTCGGCCTCGGTCAGCGAGGTCTGCAACGCAAGGCCTATATGGATGATCCCGCACTCCCGCGCAGGGACATCAGGAGGAACGCCTTACGGCGTCACCACCAACGCGGGGAGGAGCTTCCCCCGTTAGGGCTTGACTATCGAGGTCGGTTCCGGTACATGAGGGCCAATGCGTGGGGTGAGACCTCACCCTACGGGTGCTCGCGCCCATGCTACGAGGCCGCACAGGGTCATGACACGCAAATATTCGGAAGGACATGGAGATGACAGAGAAACTGGCGATTCAGGGTGGACCGAAAGCGGTGACGAACAAATTGCCCCACTGGCCGAGCTTCGACGAGAAGGCGATCGAGGCGGTCGAGGAGGTGCTGCGGTCGGGCAAGGTCAATTACTGGACCGGGCCGCGCGGCATGGAGTTCGAGAAGCGCTTCGCGGCGTGGCAGGGCAGCAAGTTCGGCATCAGCGCCGCCAACGGCACCGCAGCCCTGCACATCGCGCTGAGCGCCCTGGGGATCGGGCCGGGCGATGAGGTCATCGTGCCCAGCTACACCTTCATCGCGTCGAGCTTCTCCATCGTCCAGGCGGGAGCGGTGCCGCGGTTTGCCGATGTGAATCTCGACGACCACTGCATCAGTGTTGAGTCCGCGGAGAAGCTCGTCAACAAACGGACGAAGGCGATCATGCCGGTGCACCTGTACGGCAACGTCTGCGACATGGACAAGATCATGGCCTTCGCCAAGAAGCACAACCTCTTTGTCATCGAGGACAACGCCGAGGCGTTCGGCGGGCTCTACAAGGGCAAAAAGACCGGCACGATCGGCCATATCGCCGCATGCAGCTTCTGCCAGAACAAGACCTTCACCACCGGCGGCGAAGGCGGCATGGTGACCACCGACGACGAGGAGCTGGTCTGGCAGGCCCGCAGCTTCCGCGATCACGGCTACGACGTCAAGACCCGCCTGAGCCTGCTGGAGCTGGAGCAGAAGCTGCCCTACATCCACAACGTGGTCGGCTGGAACTACCGCATGACGGAGATGCAGTCGGCCATCGGTCTGGCGGAGCTGGACCGGATCGACACCTGGAACCTGCCCGCGCGGAAGCGCAACGCCCGCATCATCATCGACGCGATCGAGGACCTGCCGCAGGTCCGGTACACACCGATCGACACGCCGGACCGGCAGAACGGCTGGTACGTCATGGCCTTCTCGCTCGACATCGAGACCATGAGCTGCGACATCAATCAGTTCGTCGCGGCCTGCGGCGCCGAGGGCGCCCCCTGCTGGCGGGTCTTCTGGCCCCTGTGTCACACGGAGCAGGCCTACCGCCGGCACAAGTCCTTCGGCCGCAGCGGCTTTCCCTTCACGTCGAAGGAGTACGCCGATCCGCAGAGCGTGGACTACAGCAAGGTCGAGGTGCCCAACGCTCTGTGGCATCAGAACCACACGTTCACCTGCTTCGCCTACCCGACCTACAGCGAGCAGGACTGCCGCCAGATCGGCCAGGCGCTGGCCAAAGTGATCAAAGCGTATTCCAAGTAGCATGGGCGTCCCGCCCATGAATTAAGCAGACCGCGGGCGGGACGCCCGTGATACTCATGGGCAGGATGCCCATGCTACTGCGAGGTGTCTTATGTCGAGCAGGATTCGATGGGGTGTGATCGGCTCGGGCGGGATCGCCCGGCGACGGACGATCCCGGAAGGGATCGCGAGCGCGAACAACGCGGCCCTGGCCGCCGTTTACGACGTCGATCCCAAGGCCAACGCCGAGGTGGCCAAGCAGTTCAAGGCCGCGCCGGCAGCCAGCTTGGACGAGCTGTTGGCCGACGATATCGATGCCGTCTATGTCGCGACGCCGGCGCATCTGCACTACGAGCATGTCAAGGCGTGCGCCGAGGCGGCAAAGCATGTCCTGTGTGAGAAGCCTTTGGGGATGACGGTCGCCGAGACCGAGGAGATGATCGCGGTGTGCGACCGCCGCGGCGTCAAGCTCGGCTGCGCGTTCATGATGCGATTCGTAGCCCAGCACCAGGAGGCGGCCCGACTCATCCGGCAGGGCCGGTTGGGCCAACCGGTCTACGCGCGGGCGCAGCTTTCCTGCTGGTACCCGTCTATCGAAGGCGCCTGGCGCCAGGACCCGACCACCGGGGGCGGCGGCTCCCTGATGGACATGGGCGGCCACTGCATCGATCTGCTGGAGATGTTCTTCGGAGACGTGGCCCAGGTGTCCTGCTTCATCGGCAATACCGTCCACGGCTACCGCTCCGAGGACAGCGCGGTCGCGACGCTGTTCTTCGAGAACGGCGCGCTGGCCACCGTGGATACGTTCTTCTGCATCCCCGACGCCGGCAGCAAGAACGTGCTGGAGCTCTACGGCTCCCAGGGCTCCATCCTGGCGCAGGGGACCATCGGCCAGGGCCCGGCGGGCAAGATGGTCGCGTTCCTGGAAGGCGAGGACCACGGGTACGACGCCCAGCAGGCGCGGGCCGCCGATCAGGGCCTGGCCATCGAGCCCGCGCCGGTGAACACGTACCAGGCCGAGATCGAGGAGTTCGGCAGTGCAGTGTTGAACAACCGCGAACCGTCGATCGGCGGGCGATTGGGCCTGCGCAGCCAGAAGATCCTGGCCGCCTGTTACGAGTCCGCGCGTCTGGGCAGAACCGTCGAGGTGGTCTGATGACGTTCGGAGTTCCGCTCTCTGGAAACGTGAAAGAGAAGAAGGAAGGCAGGACTCTTCGACCCGCGTAAACGCGGAACTCCAAACCGATGGACCGAGTCGTGCCACCGATTGTCACTGGATCGTGACGCTGGCCATGGATTTCACCGACGCCATTCCGGAGAACACGCGACGAGCCATCCGCTTTGAGCGGCCCGCGTACATTCCGGTCACCTTCTGGATCAATCCGGCCTGCTGGCATCACTATCCGCCGGAGGCTTTGCAGGAGCTGATAGCGGAACACCGGCTGCTGTTTCCCGGCCCGCCGCCGGTGCCCCAGTTCGCTCCCTGGGAGCGCGCCGGCCGGCCCTACGTGGACTCCTGGGGCTGCACCTGGGAGACCACCGACGACGGCATCACCGGCGCGGTCACCGGGCATCCGCTCGCCGACTGGGAGGCCCTGGAACACTACGCGCCGCCCGACCCGAACCGAACCAACGGCCTGGCGCCGATCGATTGGCGCGACATCGCCGACAAGATCGCGCGGATATGTCATTGCGAGGAGCGCAGCGACGAAGCAATCTCAACCCCTCGTCCGGGAGGTTGCATCGCTGGACCGTCAATGACCCGCAACGGTCACTCGCACATCACGGGCAGCCTGCCCGTGGCCAGCCTGGAGCACGGCCACACGTTCCTGCGGCTGAGCTACCTGCGCGGTTACGAGCGGCTTGTGTACGACATGGCTGACGCCGACCGGCGGCTGGGCCGGCTGATCGAGATGGTCGAGGCCTTCAGCCTGCGGATCGTGCAGCGGTACGTCGATCTGGGCGTGGCCCTGATGCGCTACCCGGAGGACCTGGGGATGCAGCGCGGACCGATGCTCGCGCCCGGGCACTTTCGCAAGTACATCAAGCCGGTCTACGAGCGCCTGATGGCCCCGGCCCGGGCCGCGGGCTGCCTCGTGCACATGCACTCCGACGGCGACATCCGCGACCTGGTGGACGATCTCGTCGTCAGCGGGGTGGACGCCCTGAATCTCCAGGACCTTGTCAACGGCCTCGACTGGATCGCGGCCCGCCTCAAGGGGCGCGTCTGCATCGACCTCGACATCGACCGCCAGTCGGTCACCCGCTTCGGCAGCCCCGCCCAGATCGACGCTTTGATCCGGGAGGAGGTCACGAAGCTGGGCAGTCCCGCGGGCGGCCTGATGATGATCTACGGCCTGTATCCCGGCGTCCCCCTGGAAAACGTCCAGGCCCTGATGGACGCCCTGGAAAGATATGCTACATTCTATGCGTGAGGCACGGCACCGCCCGCCGTGGCGAGGGCATCCTGCCCTTGCGTCACGAGGCCATCCTGGCCTTGCCGGGCCTGGTTCCGATGCGTGCGTCGATTGGAAGGGCAAGGGCAAGATGCCCTCGCCACAGAAGGACAAGGGCGGGACGCCCTCGCCACGAAGACTAAAGGAGACATACAATGGATAAGTTAGGTGCGGCGATTATCGGTTGTGGCTGGGTGGCGGAAGAGTACGTCAAGGCCTTCCAGAAAGATGAGCGGTCCGAGATCCGGGCCCTGGTCAGTCGCAACTGCGCCAACGCGGAGCGCTATCGGGACCGGTACAACCTCAAGTGCGCGATCGAGACGGACGCGGACCAGGCGCTCAAGCGCGAGGATGTGGACATCGTGGTCGTCTGCACGCCGCACAATGTGCATACACAGTACGTGGTCGCCGCCGCCGAGGCGGGCAAGCACATCATCATCGAGAAGCCCCCGGCCCTGACGCCGCAGGATGTCCGCAAGCAGCGCCAGGCGGTCCGCAAGAACAAGGTCAAGACCGTCGTCAGCTTCGTCCTGCACTGGAACCCGCTGCTGATGACCATCGACAAGCTGATCGAGCAGCAGGTGTTCGGGGACATCTTCATGATCGAGGTCGATTACCTGCACCGGATCTGGATGACGACGAACCTGAAATGGTACGGCAGCCGCGAGGTCAGCGGCACGGCCCTGCCCACCGCCGGCATCCACGCGATCGACGCCCTGCGCTGGTTCGCCCGCAGTCCGGTCGAGGAAGTCTTCGCCTACCACGCCCGGACGGACAACCCCGTCGAATACCCCGGGACGATCTCACTGAACGTGAAGTTCCAGGACGGCAAGATCGGCCGCAGCATGACGACCTTCGACGCCAAGATGCCCTACCGGTTCCCCATCGGCATCTACGGCACGGAGGGCTCGCTGCGCAACAACGAGCTGTTCGCCCCGAAGCTGCTGCCCGGCCAGAACGACTTCGCCAGGATCCCCTGCATCCTGCCCGACAGCGGCGACGTCAGCCACCATCCGTTCCAGGGCGAGGTGTCCCACTTCCTTGATTGCATCATCAATGACCGCCGGCCCTTCCCCGACCTGGAAGACGCCGCCCTGACGCAGGCCGTCTGCTTCGCCGCCGACCTCTCCGCCGAGACCGGCAAACCCGTCCGCGTCAGCGAGTTCGAGAAGCAGATGTGATCCCGACAGGCAGTAGCCAACTCGTACCATGCCCGTAAAGCCGTAGCATGGGCGTCCCGCCCATGAGTATCACGGGCGGGACGCCCGTGAATGGCAGGCCCGGAATGGTCCTGCCATTCACGGGCAAGATGCCTCATTGTTCCACGCATCTCGGCGGGTGGCATCGCCAAGGCCTCCGGCCTTGACGATGGCTTTCGCGCGTGCGGTCGAGGCATCGTCGAGCGCCTCAACCATCGTCAAAGGCGGAGCCTTTGGCGATGCCACCCCTCGCGACAAGGCGGAGATGGGTGGAACAACGAGGCGCGGGCCCTCCATGAGTCGCAGGGCCATCTTGGCCCCGTGTGCACGGGCGGGACGCCCGTGGATACTCATGGGCGGGACGCCCATGCTACTGGCGCCTGACGGCGTCACTGCGAACTTCACTTCTGCGTGACGAGGACTGTGCGGGCTTCGGCGTGGGCCAGTTGCTTTTCGATGTCCACGAGGTCGGCGTAGCCGGCGGATTCCAGGATGAAGGGGTCCAGATCGACCTCGTGCACGAAGGTCAGGACGGTGGCGCCCTCACGGGGCGCGGCTGTCTGGATCTTGTCTTGTCCTTCCAAGGGCGGGACGCCCTCGCCACGCGGCTGCGCCACGTGGACCTGCGCGGTGCCGCCGTTGGCGGGCAGGCGCCACTGCTTCTGGCCGGGGGCGAGGACCACGGTGGAGAATCCGGGCGGCAGCTCGACGGTCGTCGTGATTCGCAGGCTCTGATCGGCGCCCTGGAAGAACGGGTTCTCGTGCGTGTCGGAGCGCAGGCCGAAGAGGCGGCCGAGCGTTCGGGGCAGCTCGAAGTACAGGTAATCGCCGTCGCGCACGGCGTACCGTTGGACCTGGACGCGGAAGAACTCGACGCCCGGATAGGACGTGAAGTCGGTGGCCAGGTTGGCGTCGGCGACGGCGGCCTGCGAAATTTCCGCCACCATCTCCTGGTAGAACCGATGGCGTTCCTCCGGCGGCATCTCGTAGAACAGCTTGTGCCGGGCGCCGAACCACTCGCCGTAGTTCTTCCGCGTCACGGCGATGCGGGCATGGCCCTCCGGCGTCAGCGCGACGCGGTATTCATACTCCCGCAGGGTCTTCTTTTCGGGCGCGAGGGAAACCGTTTCCACCTTGTTCTCGGCCGGCGCCAGGACCAGGCGGCCGTCCGCCGGCGTGGTGCCCAGTTCCGCGTACTGGTTCGTGTCGTTCAGGTAGATCTCCATCGCGCCGTCGCGCAGGCGGACCAGCACGCTGTCGAACGTATTGACGGTCGGATAGCGGGTCTCGAAACGCTGGAGCGGTTCCACGGTGGAGCCGTAGTCGACCAGGACGAACTCGGGGCGCAAGCCCGCCGCTTGGAGCATGGCATGGAGCAAGACGGCGCGGTCGGTCATATTGCCGTAGCCGTCGGCCAGGGTCCGATCGGCCTTGGTGACGGCGCTCAGGGGCAAGGCCGCCAGGCCCGGCCCGGCGGGCCGGATATTCTTGGCGACGAAGTCACGGATGGCGACGATCTTCTCCCTGGAAGTCTTTGCCGATTGGACGATCTCCCGGGCCCGCCGCTCGGCCGCGGTCTGGCCGCCGGCGGCCTCGGTCAGGGCCGCCAGCACCTGCTGCGAGTACGTCCGCCAGTCGCCGGCCGTGACGCGCAGGACGGGGTTGAAGCTCTGCAGAGGGGGCAGCGAGTCTTCCCGTTTGAGAGGGGTTTGCCCCTGCGCCTGCCATTGCCATACGGTCTTGCCGTCCTGTTGCTGCGTCGTCTCCGCAATCACCGTCGGCGAGACCTCGTCGGGCACCGCCACGCCGTTGTCATCCTTCAGGATTTGCAGGGCCAGCGTGCCGGGGGCGGCCAGCTTCACGGTCTGCTGCTCGACGGGATCGAAGCCGCGAAAGATGTGCGTCACGCCGAAGAACGGCCGCTCGCGCCGCAGCCGCTCGTACTCGTATTCGATCACGCTGCCGACCTCGACCGCCGGCAGGCTGGCCACCAGCGTCTTGGCGGCGGGATAGCGCGGGGCCGAAGCCACCCACGCGGCGTCCATCAGGTTGATCTCCTGCGAGCTGACCGCCTTGGCTTGGCCGTTGTTGGTGACGGTAGCCTTGACCAGCTTCACTTCCTCCCAGACGGGATTGTAGTCCAGCTTCAGCTCGGCGTTGTCCTTCACGCCCTTATACGTGAGGACCTTCTTCGTGACGCGGTGCCTCTCGATCCAGTTGTGGGCATCGTTGAGGTTGTACTCGACCTGATAATCCAGCACGGCCACGTCCGCCGGGGTATCCGTCGCCATCTGGCGGGCCAGGACCGGCATCTTGCGCTCGTTGTACTCGATCTCCTTGAGACTCTCCTTCAATTGCAGGTACTGCTGCGGGTCCAGCTCCACCACCTTGATCAGAAACTCGCTTTGCCCCTGGATCGTGGTACCCCCGCCCGTGGCGAGGGCGTCCCGCCCTTGTTCTTTCGTGGCGAGGGCATCTTGCCCTTGTTCTTTTGTGTCGCGGGCATCCTGCCCGCGATTCGAGGGCGAGACGCCCTCGACACGAGAAGCAAGGCCAGGATGGCCTCGCGACGCAAGGGCGGGACGCCCTCGCCACGACGCTTGGTCCACATCGAGTTGCTGCTTCCAGGACAGCGTCGGGTCCTCGATCGGCGTGAACTGGGGCAGCGAGACGAACGAGTCGACGGCGGGATCGACGTGCAGGCTCAGCGTCTCGCGGACGCCGCAGGCGTAGTCGGTCTTGAGCGGGAAGCGGCGCTTCTGGAGGCCGGTCCGGCCGATGATGAAGTTCACCAGGCCCACCTTGGTTCCCACGCGCGGCACGGGCATCATCACCGTCGCGCCCTTGCCCACGAGGATGTCCTTGGCGGTGAACTTCATGTGCACGGACAGGTGGGCGGACGTGTCCTGCATGTTGGCGGGCTGCAAGTCGAAGTCCGTCAGCGCAGCGGTCGTGATGGAGGCCTTGAGAACGCCCTCGAAATAGCGCCGCCGCTCCTCGGGCTTGATTCGGGCGAAATAGCCGCGGTAGACATTGTCGTTGATCCCCTGGAACCGGATCTTGGACTCCCCGGTCAGGTTGCCTTGCGCGTCGATCGTACCGGTCGTCTCGACCAGCACCATGTTCTCCTCGCACGGGACGATGGGCGAGGTTTGCAGGGTCTCGCCTTCGGGGTGGGCGACGAGATAGCTGCAATCGCACAGGTAGCTGGGCAGCAGGTCCTTCGTGCTCTCGTCGGTGCTGTCCATCAGCAGGTACGAGCCGTCCTCGTTGCGAACGGCGGTGATGGCGTGATTGAACTGGACGTTGGGGATCTCCGCGTCCTTCTTGGGGCCGGCCTGGATGAGGACCGGGTACGCCTCGAAGCCGGCCAAGCGGAGCATTGCCGCCAGCAGCGCCGCCTTGTCGCGGCAGACGCCGTGGCGGTTCTCGAAGGTCATCTTGACGTCGTGCGGCTCCCAGCCCGGCGAAGAGTCCTCGGTGGTGATCCCCATGTAGCGGATCTGTTGCGAAACCCACTGGAAGATCGCCTCGATCTTCTTTTGGCGGTCGGTCAGGCCTTCCGTCAGCTTGTCCACCTGGGCTTTCATCTCCGGCGTCGTCGCCTCCAGGCGCGGTTGGCACAGCCGCCAATACCAACTTGAGACCGCCTTCCAGTCGGGCAGCGTGCTGACCAGCAGACGCTGCACCACCGTATAGGCCGGCGGCATCCCCGGCTCGGCGTAGAAACGCGGCACCTCCCGGACCTCCCAGCGATGGACGGTCCGCCCCTGGCGCTCGTGCTTCTCATATTTCACCGTGCCGGCCACGGCATCTTTGAGCACCGT
>Ga0194125_10003103_pt1 | contig 27107 bp, 26 predicted proteins | sample TA2KigC250mmetaG_FD_148626 | JGI IMG/M metagenome (GOLD analysis project Ga0194125, IMG submission 148626) | Freshwater microbial communities from Lake Tanganyika, Tanzania - TA2015034 Kigoma Deep Cast 250m | ecosystem: Environmental > Aquatic > Freshwater > Lake | place: Tanzania: Lake... | reverse complement strand
TACAGAACCCAGCCGCTGACCATACCAAAACTTAAACCCAAACCGGTGTTGAGGGTGTCGGTAGTTTCAGCAAATAGAGCCGAGACCGGCAGAATGTTCACCAGCAAAGCAGTGAGAATTTTAAATAAACTCTGCATTATTACCTTTTATGTATTTAACGCGTCTAAAATATCTTCAAATTCCTCCTCTCCAATCACTTTCACACCCAACTGATTTGCCTTATCCAGTTTCGATCCGGCGTCGCGCCCAGCCACCACATAGCCGGTCTTTTTACTGACTGATGATGAGGCTTTCCCCCCGCGCAGACGAATGGCTTCCTCAACCTGTTCGCGCGTCCAACGCTCTAATGTGCCGGTCAGGACAAAAGTCTTACCGGCTAAATTCTGAGGCATTTGAACGCTGGACTTGCCACTCTGCCCTAAACCGGCGCGGCGCAATTTCTCAATGACGCGTATCTCATTATCGTCTTTAAAGAAAGCCACGATAGACGCCGCGATGGTCGGGCCAATATCCGGAATTTGTGTTAACTCGGCTTCGGTCGCCGCAGTCAAAGCATCGAAATTGGGGTGGTTTTGCGCTAATATGCGTGCGACATTGCGTCCGATATGCCTTATCCCGAGCCCAAACAACAGCCGGTCGAAAGGACGGTTTTTAGATTGAGCAATTCCACGCAATAAATTGTCGGCGGAGGTTTCAGCCTGCCGCGGCAGTGCGCCGACCTGTTCCGCCGTCAAATAATATATATCCCCGGCATCAGCGATTAAACCTGCGTTATAGAGCATCTCGACGGTCTTATCGCCCAAGCCTTCGATGTCCATTGCGCCGCGGGCGGCGAAATGCGTTATGCGTCCGACAACTCGCGCTGGACAGCGCCAATTTGGGCAGCGCAGCGCGACCTCTTCGGCATCCCGCACCAATCGCCAGCCGCAGACCGGGCAGACTATCGGAATTTCAATCGGTGTCACATCGTTCGTCCGTTGTTCAGTCACCACCCGCAGCGCTTTGGGGATTATCTCGCCCGCTTTCTCAATTTCGATATAATCGCCAACCATCGCACCTAATCTCGCCAGTTCATCCGAGTTGTGCAATGTTGCACGTTTGACAATCGTGCCTGCCAACAACACCGGTTCCAACTCCGCCACCGGCGTTAAAGCGCCGGTCCGCCCGACCTGCCAGGTGACTGCATTCAGCCGGGTAATCGAACCTTCCGCGACAAACTTAAACGCAATCGCCCAGCGCGGTGATTTAGCCGTCGCGCCGAGTGTATCCTGTCCGTGTAAGTCGTTCAGTTTGACGACAATCCCATCTGCATCGAATGGCAATTCGTTATGATGCTCTTCCCAATAACGCCAATAATCCTCAACCGCTTCTATATTTGAGCAAAGTATAAATGTCGGATTGACCGGAAATCCCAGCCTTTTAAGACGTTCAAGAACCGTTGCCTGATTTGGTATTTCATCTATAATTCTTGAACCTGTAACTATCGTATAGGCAAAGAAACATAAAGGTCTTTGACTAACTTCTCTAGAGTCTAACAGTTTCAATGTTCCTGCAGCAGCGTTGCGCGGATTCATAAACGGTTTCAAACCTTTGTCGATGCGCTCAGTGTTCATCCGTTCGAAATCGGCTCTTGTATAATAAACTTCGCCACGCACTTCGAATTCATCGATCAATGCAGAAGGCATTGCAGTTGGAATATTTAAAAATAAAGTCCTTATAGTCCTCAAGTTGGCTGTAATATCATCGCCGACCATCCCGTCGCCGCGCGTTGCGCCTTGCACGAATACTCCGTTCTCATATCTTAAACTCACCGCTACGCCGTCGATTTTCAGTTCGCAGATATATTCAGGTTCTCTGCCCAGTAATTCTCTCACCCGCCGGTCAAACTCCCGTAGTTCTTCAAATGTATAGCAGTTCGATAGCGACATCATCGGAACGCGATGCGCAACCTGCATGAACCCGGCGAGCGGCGCGCCGCCGACGCGCTGAGTCGGCGAGTCCGGCGTCATCAGGTCAGGACGTTGGGCTTCCAAATCCTGCAGCCGCCGCATCAGCCGGTCGTATTCGGCATCGCTGATTAAAGGCTGATCTAAGACATAGTAATAATAATCGTGTTCGCGAATCGCCCGGCGAAGTTCTTCGATTTCGATGAGGATGTCGGTCATTGAAATTCGCAATTAGAACTTTAAATTTACAACTTTTTACTTGTGATTGCAATCGAAATCAGAGGAGGAATAAACACAGAGACACAGAAGACACAGAGATTCTCTGCGCTCGCTGCACTTTGTGTTTAAACTTACTTTATCAGATTCCCAATTCGCTCCCATCTGACTTTGCGGTTCATCCGGTAGAGCGGCTTGCCTGAGTCATAAGAGAAGTAGATGATGAGCGCTTTGCCGATGACATTATCGAACGGCAGGAAGCCCCAGTAACGGCTGTCGGCGGAGTTATCGCGATTGTCGCCCATCACGAATAGATGCCCTTTCGGAATGGTGACCGGCCCGTAGTTGTCGCGGTTGCGCATCTGCATATTTTTCGGCACGATGGATTGTTCGACATAATCGCGCGGGTAGTGCAGCGGGCTGGTGAATTTGGCTCTGGGCGGGTTGACGAATTCCTTGCCATCCACATAGACGACCTTATCGCGGATTTCGACGGTCTGCCCTGCGGTCGCTATGCAGCGCTTGATATAAGATAGATTCGGGTCGAGCGGAAATCGGAAAACGACCACATCGCCTGACTTGGGCTTGGCAAAGCCCGGCAGCCGGACGAACGGTATAAAAAATCCGGCACGCGTGAACGGAATACCGATCCAATCCGGCGTGCGGATACCGTAGTGAAATTTGTTAACTAATAAAAAATCCCCGACCAGCATCGTATCTTCCATCGAGCCGGTCGGTATGCGAAAGGCTTCCACCACCGCCAGCCGGATGACGAAAACTATCACTACTACGCTGACGATAAGTTCGACCCATTCGCGAACGGGACCCTTTTGCCGGGCGCGCTCCATCTTGCGTTCAATGCGAGCCTTGCGCCAAGCGAAAATACGCTGAATTAAATTCGACTCTTCTTCTGAATTCAACGAGTTGCTCTATTTTGAAAATGACTTAATTCCGACGCCAAATATTTGATTATTTCGCTTGTTCGGTGTAGGTGCGTTATGCAGAACCCTGTGAAGCATATCGTTTTGCGACAGAGGATTTTGAATCTACACTTCTTCAGATTTAAAACCGGAATAATAATTGCAGAATAACAGATAATCATAAATCACCGCCGGCGTCCAGATATTATCGAAAATCTTCGCGGTTGTTTTAACGCAGCCGTAGCAATATTTATTCAGCAAGAATTTATATATATATCCTTTAATGCCCGCAGTGGACATTTTAAGCGGACCCAACTCAGCCAGCAGTTGGGGGTGTTTGGCGGTCAAATAAGGCAGCGTCTTTGAGCCGTATTCATAAGCCAGTCGCAGAGAACTGGTTAAATCTCTTGTATGCAGATGTTTGATAGAAAGTTCCGGCGCGTAGGTAATCGCGGCGCCGGCAGCGGCAAGTCTGAGTCCCATATCGATATCCTCGCCGTAAAAGAGCAGTTTCTCATCGAATCCACCGACAGCATCGAACAACCGCTTGGACAGCGAACTATGTCCGCTTAAAAAATAGCGTCCCGGAACAGGCTGACCGAGGCGCAGTTTGGCGCAGCCGCGCGTCTCGAGATAGCGCGTCCAGGCGCGGCGGCCCAAATTGCGGTCGTAAATCACCCGCCCTATTATAACGGAATCATCGTTATGGTGTTTCATCGAATGTCCGGCGACTAAATCAGCAGAACACTCCATATCGCCATCGAGGAACAACAATATACGGCTTTCGACGCGCGCCGCGCCGCGATTGCGCGCCGCGCCTCGGCCTAAATTCACTCCGTTGAATATACATTCTAGGTCCAAAACACTATTATAGGCTTTCAGAAATTCAACCGTGCCGTCATGCGAACCGTCATCGACGATAATGACCTTAAATTCCGGCGGATGCGGACGCTGATTTTCTAGTGATTTCAGCAAACACCGCAAATGAGTCAGTTGATTATAGGTCGGAACGACGACTGTAATATCTTTAATGTCCACAACTTAACAGGGCGTGTTCAAACTTATCCGCCATCCGCTCCCAAGTCCAATTCGATGCGGTTTCCAAACCTCTTTCTCTGAGTCGGCGGCGTAATTCAGGATCCTCAATGAGTTTCTCGATAGCACGGGCTAAGGCGCGAGGTTGGCGCGGCGGCACAATCAGCGCGTTCTCGCCGTTTGTAAGAAACTCCCGCACACCGCCGCAATCGGTCGATATTACCGCTGCGCCGCAGGCTTGCGCTTCCAGCGGCGGCAGCCCGAAACCCTCAAACCAAGAAGGATGAATAAAAATATCGGCTCGTCGATATAAAGCCGCTAACGCTCCGTCGCCCTCAGGCTTAATAATCTTATAATCGAAATTCGCCTGCGTTAAATCCAAATTCTCCTGCGTGGCTATTATCAAATAAAATTGAAAACGCTGTTTATCTATAAAATTCAACGCGGTAATTAAGTCTGTCAAACCTTTCCAGCGCGCCCGCCGACCGACAGTCATCAACACTGTTTCTTTATTATCAGGATTTTTAATTTGCTCAGAAAAAAATTGAACCGGCTCGAAGCCGCTTTGAACGATGGCAAACGGTCTTTCGCCGCCTTCAGCCACAATCCGCGTCGCCGTCCAGTGCGAATTCGTCATAATTAACATTTTCCTAATACTGCGCCTAGCGGCAAATCTATATACTTTTAGCACCCAAGTGGACTTGATAAAAGAGCGGTCGTCGAAAAAATGAACATCGTCGTTGAGAACATAGTTCACACTCGGAATCTGTCGCAGCCAGCCAATCCAGCGCGCTAATAACGCATAAGGCGGCATCGAGCCGATTATCACATCGCATTGCGGGATCTTAAAGAGCATCGAACCTAAACCGACAAATACCGCTAATAGTGGATTTTTTACCTTAGGACCGCATTCGATAATGTTGATTCCTTCTTGAGCGCTCATTTTCCTGCGCCCGCGCGGAACAAACAGGTAAAAAGTATGTCCACGCTGCGCCAGCCGGCTTCCCAACTCCAGCGCCGCCCGCACTCCCCCGCCGCTATGCAAGTTCGGCAGCAGCCAGGCAATCCTCATATCAAGCCTGCTTCCCGATAGTATTCATAGAGACAATCCATTACCGCCGGCAGGCTATGCCGCGCCTCGACCCAGCGCCGTGCCTGCTCGCCTATGGCTTCCCGTAACTGTGGTTCTTCTATTAACTCGACCAGCCGGCTTTCCAAAGTTGTCGGGTCGGCTGCGATAAACGGATGCTCGCCGAGAAACGCCGCGACCTCCGCATTAATCCGGGTGATTGTCGGAATACCCATCGCCAGAGATTCAACCGAACTGGCGCCATAGCCCCAACCGCCCAAATCCGTGATTTGGTCGATGAAAATGTCGCACCCAGCCTTCATCCGCCGCGCTTCCCGATGCGTAACATTCTCTATCATCACCCAATCGAGCGGGTAGCGTTCAGACAAACGTTTCACGAGGTTTTCGATGAAATCGCTGCCCTTGAGTCTGCGGTTGCGCGCCGAATGTCCAATGCGAATCCGACCATCCGGCGTCCGCGGCTGCGGTTTGACAGCCTCGGTATCGATAGGCAGATAAAGATATTTCATTCCGGACAGCCGTCTGAGCAGGTCGATTTCTGAGGTCAAATTCAAACGCGACCACTTATGCACCGCTTCGATGACGCCCCGGTTTCTCAAGTCCGAACCGTGATAAAAACAGACGATGCCCTTGCCACAGCCGGCAAGTTCAACAATCCAACGTCCATCGCGAAAAGGGTCCACTCCTTGCTCAAAATGGTAGATGTCGAAATTGTTAAGACCATATTTATCGATGACCCGACGGATTTGACGGGCGTTCAGAGCGTCGCGGATTTTAAAGAAAGCAGCCTCAAGCCGGCCAGCCGGCTGCCAAAACGGTGGATTGCCCTTTGACTCGACCGTTTCATTGCCGTTTCGCCAGCGCTGCGAAATCGCCTTCAGCCAGCGAATGTGATTCAAGGTTGGCATCCACTTCAAATCGAAACAGATATCCTCCCCGAACTCGAACTGCGTGCGGAAAAACAACACATAGCGGGCTTCATTCCCCCTAAGACGGTGACCGGCAATGAACAGGTCGAAGCCGCCGGTTACATTCTCCGGCGCGATATACAGAACCTTCAACTTACAACGGGGCTAACTGAACGAACAACGGACTCAATGGTTCATCTTTAATTTCATCCGCCAGACGAAAAGGCTTAATCAAACCCCGCTCGCAGAAGAATTCGTCGATGTATCCCAACGGCACAAGTTCGTAATAAAGATTGATTACTTTGAGTGTTTCGCTACGGTCGGCGCCGATTTCGCGCGGATTCTGCGGCAGACACTTGAAATAAGGCTGCATCGCCGGCGCCAGCATTTTATCGGATGTTATGAAGGAAACGAATGATTTGCCATTGAATTTTGCCAGCATCGCCAGGGCGCGGCTGCCGACTTTGTTGACCAGACCATCGCGGCGCAGCGCATCCCCGCCGACCCAAACCGCATCGGCTTCTTCTATGCAGGACATCAAAGCAGCATCGGTGTAAGTTGTTACATCCAGTCCGGCCGCGGTTAACTTCTGCGCCATAATCAGCCCCTCCATCACCGGTCTTCCTTCACCTATGAGAACGCGCTGCGGAAACCCTAATTCATAGCGCTTCTTTATCATCGCCGCGACGGTGGAACTGTTGGAAAATACGAGCAAGGTTCGTATCGAATTCGGCAACTCGCCAGCACGCGCTAATATCTCGGCAGCGAAGCCTTCCCGTCGTCGGATTAAACCTTCGACACCCATATGGAATGCAATCCAATCCCCGTCTGCGGCTTCATAGATTCCGCAAGCGCGGTTCAACAAGTTCAGCACTGGCGCCATCGTCGGCTGCCCTTTGACCAGACACCGCACCGCCCGCTGGAACAACTGCTCGGCTGCATCCGAATTATCTTCAGCCAGCCCCCCGATCTCCATCAGTAGTTCAGCGATATCTTTGACAATTTCAGCCGCGCCGCGCTTATGGTCGAGGGCTAAACTGTCGATAAGCCCGTTGATATGCTCAATCAAGTCTTAACGGAACAGTTTCTGAAAGTCGAAGGTGTATAACTCCGACAAGCAGTATTGGCAGCCATTGAAACGCGGCACATGGTCGGTGTCAACCATCCGCTTGACCGTTGACAGGCTGAAAATCTTCTTGCGCTTATCCTGCGGTATGTCTCTGATTTTGCACTCGTAACGCACAAAAGACATATCGTGGATGATGTTATGCTCAAGGTCGGCTAAATACATTGTTTCGTCCCGTTTTTTATTGGCGAATTAGTTTCAGCATAGTAGGTAACGCACTCGTCCATTAAAACACCCCATAGTTTATAATGTCATATTGTCCATATAATCCCTCTCGGCCTTCCTAACTAATCTTAAACTTAAACACCTGCATATTTACATTTCCCACCCGGTCTTCGACGCGAATAGTATAGGTATGATTCCCCGGCGGCAGCGGTTTGGGCGGTTTATAGAAGACCCGCGCCCTTGGCTGGTCGTATTCGGCAGGAACTTTGCGCTCGTCGAGAGTCACCCTTATGCCAGCGTAAGAAATTCCCGCCAGGTCGTCTTTGATTATCGCTGAAAACAGCGGCTGCCGCCCGTTGATCATCTCGGCGGAAAACTTAGTGCTGATCGAAGGCGGGATTGTATCCCGCACCAGACCAAACCTCTCCAGGCTGCGGGCTTCGCTGATAAATTGTAGATTAAGACTGTCACGTCTCGTCAACAAATAGATCCAGCCGCGCCGCTCATTATAGTAAAACACTCCCCAGCCAGATTCACCCATTTCTTTGGCTGAACGCTTGAAGCGAACTTCGACCTTGTTCTTCAATGCTTGGTCGCGCGGCTCGACCCGATAAACCGACTCGATGAAACCGGCGTCTTCATAGTTAGGCTCCGGCTCAATCCTGACTATCGTCGCATCATAGACCGAACCCAGTAGAAAACGAACTGAAAATAATGAATCCTCTGAGGCAATGGTCTGTTCTATTTCGGGCAGGGTCCAGACAATGCGCAGCGGGCGTTCGCCGATTTCGCGGCCTCGCTTGTCGAAGGTTTTCACTAAGATGTTACCGTTAACACCCAAGGGCGGCGCCCAAGCCGCGGCGATGCCGCCTTCGACTAAACGCACTGTGAAAGTATCCTCATAGCCTACGATGCGAAATCCATTCATCCCCGGCGGCGCCGTCAGTCGCAGATAGCCGTCGAAATAATCTACGCCGATGCGATATTGGTCGCCGCGGCTGGAACCGTTCGTCCAAATCAAAGGTCGGCCGCCGACAGCCCGCGCTGTGTCTTCGATCTGATCGCTGACTAATTTAAAACAAACTTCGGATTGGTTGCCGTTGATATCATAAATTAAGATTTTCACATCGACGGGAAATTCATCGCTCGTCCCGGCGTCGATGACGCCTAACCCGCTGCACAACGGCAAACGGTTGCCGGCGATATGATAGAGCCGGTGATAGACGCCTCGACCGCGCCGCTGCAAGCGGTAATCCCGCTCAAGTTCGATTTGACGAATATCGGCATAGTTGAACCAATCATAGCGGGTTGACCAATAGGTTTCGCCGCTGACGACTAAATCCATCCCGTAAACCGCCAGTTCGTTAGTCGCGTTGTCGGTTTGGTCGTAAGCATCGATGGATACGCCGATGCGTCCACTGACGCCGATGGGGTCGCCCGGCTCCCATTTGCCGTCCGGACGCCGTAAAAGACGAGTATAAAGCCGCGGTTGGCAGTCGCCTTCGACGGTGGATGCCGCGTCCAGCGGCGTCAAGGCAATCGCCACCGGCGTCGGCGCCTTAGTATCCTGAACGAAAAAACCGCTTGCTAAAGGATTATAGGTCATATCATATCCGACACGCGTCTCAAAATGAAGATGCGGATGTTCCGTGCCGGTAACGCCGCTGTGCGCTACCACTTCGCCGCGCTTAAAAAATAGCGCCGACGCACGGTCAAACATCATATCGACCTCAAATTCGCCGGTTGCTTCCTGACGCTCGCGCACTAGATTTTCTACTATCGGCGCAAAACGGTCGAGATGAGCATAGACCGCGACCTTCGTGCTGTCGTAAGTCAGATACAACGCTCGTCCGTAGCCGGTCGATTGCACCTTGAGCCTTGAAACATAGCCATCGGCCACCGCCAAGCAAGGCACATTGAGCGCGCCCCAGGTTTTTATATCGATACCGGCGTGAAAATGGGCAGTGCGATATTCGCAATAACTCGCTGAAATTCCCGGGGCGGTCTTCAAAGGCCAATGTAAAGTATCCGCGGCTGCTGAATCACTGTAAAATAAATACACCTGAACAAACAGGAAAAGATAAAGTAAAAGTCGAACTTTTATCTGACCGCCTCCTTCGGTAGTTTGTCCAACTCGGCGCGAATCGAATTGATATGCCGGCTGGCTGGAAAATCGCGCATAAAGCGGCTGAGCTCCCAGCGCGCGGTTTGAATCCAATTCAACCGCGCACAACAGATGGCTGCTTTGTAGCGGGCGTCCTCTTCTTTGTTGGATTGCGGCGTGGATAGAACGCGCTCAAAGGTCATCAAAGCCCGCAGGAAATCCCTCAAAGCGAACCAGCACTCGCCCTCCCAATAGATGCAGTTTGGGCGCAACGTCCCGGCGTCGGCGCGTTTGGCTAACTGGCTGAAACCCGCCGCTGCCGTTTCATAATCCGCACGCGACTTCGAGGCTTGAAATTGCTTCAGCGTTTTATCATAATCCTCAGGAAAGGCTGCTATGGCAAGGTTAAGACCGAGTATTATAAATAAAATCGCCGCCAGAAAAAGCCATTTTTGGCTCAATTGCATAAAACCTCCGGTTTATTCTCGACGATGCAATCCGACCGATAATAAGAAACCTGTATTCACTATACAAGTCAACAAAAACGAACCGCCGTAACTTATGAACGGCAGCGGCAGACCGGTCACCGGCAACATACCTACGGCCATTCCGATGTTGACCATTGCATGATATGTAATCATCGATGTTATGCCTACGGCTAATAGACTCGCAAACGGCGTTTTGGCGCGCGAAGCGATGCGAAATCCACGCCAGCCGTAAATGAGAAATAAAATCAATATGGTCGTCGCGCCGATTAAGCCAAATTCCTCACCGGCTAAAGCAAAAATGAAGTCGGTGTGTTGCTGCGGCAGAAAACGCAGTTGCGTCTGCGTGCCTTTGAGATACCCGGCGCCTTGAATGCCTCCCGACCCGATGGCGACCTTGGATTGAATAATCTGATAACCCGAACCTAACGGATCTTTCTCAGGATCCAGAAAGGTCGTCAAACGGTCCTGCTGATAAGGTTCCAGATTATTCCAAACTATAGGCGCGAAATATGCCGAGGCTGCACATAGTAAAATCATCAAAATCGTGCCGACCCAGCGCATTCCGCTGCGCCATAAGAGAAAAAATCCGCCCAACATCAGCGGCAATGTAATATATGGTAAAGCCGCGGTGAACAACGATACAAACGGCAGCGCCACAATTAGAAAATACCAAATCGGCAAGCCCGACCAGGCTAACATCGCAATGGCTATCACTGGAAATACCGTCGAAGTGCCTAAATCCGGCTGCGTAATAATCAGCAAGGCTATCGGCAAGGTTATGCCGACCATTAATAAGATTGACCGCCAGCCCAGTTCGTCCGGTCTAAGCTGACCTAAAAACCGCGCGCCGGCTAAAATCACCGCCAATTTCGCCGGCTCCGAAGGTTGAACATTAACTCCAAATATGGTCAACCAGCGCACCGCGCCCAGCGTCTCCCGCCCAAATAGTTTCACCGCTAATAACGCTAATAAAATCAGACCATAATATAGAAACGTCCAGCCGTAAATATATCTTAACGGCGATAGAGCCAATATCAACATTAATATAATGCCGACTGTGGCAAATAACGCTTGTTTTTTTAAGTGCAAAGCATCTTCGAGAGCATAATCGGCGCTGTAAATGAGCGCTATTCCGATAGCGATTAAAAGCAAAGTTGTAATTAAAAGCGGACGGTCGAGCGCCGCCAACTTGCCGCCGCGTCCGACCTTCTCACTCATCCACACCCTCTTGCAAAGCCGCCGTTGTCGTATCCGGCGTGGTGGAGGACAGATAATTCGCCAGAGGTATCCCCAATCCAAAGGCCGAAGCGCTCAGCCATTCCAACGGTTGCGGACCGGGATACAATTCATATAGGTAAGCCTCCATCAACGCGCAGGCTATCGGCGCAGCCGCCGACGAGCCGTGTTCTCCGTGCTCGACCACCACGGCACAGGCAATAATCGGGTCGTCGAACGGCGCAAAACCTACGAAAAGAGCGTGGTCTTTGCCGTGTGGGTTTTGCGAGGTGCCGGTTTTTCCCGCCATCACAATTTGCGGTCGGCGCTGCCGGTAAGCCGTCCCGCCAGGTTCGTTCACTACCATCCGCATCGCTTCGCGGATTTTCACCAGCGTCGCCGGTTTTAAACCGACCGGCTTGACTGCCGGATCGATGCTTCGCCGTTCGCCGCTGATAGGATTCACAAGTTCCTTGCCCAACAACGGCTTGACTAAACTGCCGGTCGCGATCGCCGAAACATAAACGGCTAATTGAATCGGCGTCACCGTAACCTCTCCCTGGCCGATGGCGATGTTGGCAGCCAGAGCCTTGGTCCAGCCCCGTGCACCGTAACGTTTAGTCAAGTAAGCCGCTGTCGGCGCGATGGCTTTGATTTCCCCGTCGAGGTCGATGCCGGTGCGCGCGCCAAAACCGAAAATTTGGGCATATTGCCCAATTCTATCGACGCCCAGACGCAGCCCCACACTATAAAAAAAAACATCGCACGATTTCTGGAGTCCGCCAGCCCAGTTTAAAGTCCCATGCCCGTTCTTGTTCCAGCAGCGAAAATAGCGGTTGCCGATCTGCATTCCGCCGCCGCAGGAAGTATGATAAGCCGACATGGTTATCTCCTCTTCAATTCCGGCGGCTAAAGGCACCATTTTAAAAGTCGAACCCGGCGGATACAACCCTTGTATGGCGCGGTTGAGCAAGGGATGCGATGGGTCGGATTGCAGCGCGTTCCAGACCTCCGGCGGCAGCACGCCGGAAAAGAGCGCTGGGTCGTAATCCGGCCGGCTTAACAAGGTCAACACCCGACCATTGCGCGGATCCAGCGCCGCTACCGCACCGTTCTGGCCGGCCATTAGTTTCAACGCTAATTGCTGCAGCGTTGCGCGAATGTTAAGATACAGGTTCCAGCCGGCTTGCGGCGCGACCAGCGGCGGGTCGGCAACCTCGCCAAGGATTCTCCCACCCGCATCGACCTCCAAATAGCGCAAGCCCGGCGCCCCGCCTAACCATTGCTCATAAGTCTTCTCTAATCCGCGACGTCCCACCAGACCAAACCGTCCTTTAGTCTTCTTGTCATCCGGCGGACGCTCGCCAATGTATCCTGCAAAATGCACTACACCAGGCAAGGGATAATGCCGCTTGGCTTCCCGCTGAAATGTAACGCCCGGCAGATCGACCTTGTTGGCTTCCAAACGGGCTAACAGCGCCAGCGGCACATCGCGCATCACCGGCACCGGTTGAAAAGTGCGCCAACCGCGCTGTCCGATGCGCTTAAAGACCACGCCGGAGTCGAGTTCCAACTCGCGCTCCAGCAATTCTATCGCCGATGGATTGCGTTTAATCGTCCACGGCATCGCATAGACTGCGTAAATTGGCCGGTTATCGACCAACATCACGCCTTCGGCGTCGAATATCCGGCCTCGCGGCGGCTCGATGATATCCGCCCGCAGACGATTGGACTCGGCTTGCTTTAAAAAAGCCGGTCGGCGAATTATCTGCATTAAGAATAATCGACCCTCGATAAACAGCAGAGCTACCGCAAAAATCGTTATAAACACACCGTATCGATGGTCGCGCCACCAGTAATATGACGGCTTCTTCAATGCGGCAGCCTCATCATCCGGGAAGAACGCTGAATTGTGGGCTTGACCGCTCGGACAAAAGAACGTTTAAACGGCGCTAAAATCCATATAAAAGCAATCAAAGAAGTATATAGCGCCGACGGAACGGCGATCCACAACAGATAATTCAAATATTCCATACCGCTGACATAGAACAATCCAGCGATAATATTTTGAAGCAAAGCGGCGGAACTAACGAAAATCATCCACCAGCCAGCGCTCATCGTTCCAATGCGTCCCTCAAGCCAGACGGCAATCCAAAAACATATATTGCTCTTCAGGAGCGCAAACACGCCCAATGTGCCTAGCGACAGCGCATCTTGCGCCAAACCTAAAAAAAAACCTGCCCAAAGCCCGGTTCGACGGCCATAGCGTAAGGTGGCAGCTAATAGAAATATCAATAATATATCGGGCCGCGCTCCACCGATGGTCAATAATTGCGAGACCGTCATTTGTAAAATTAGAACGGCCAGCCCGGCTGCAACCAGTTTTAGAAAATTAATCAACGATAAATCTTCCGCACAACAAAGACTTCTTCTAAATGAGTAAAATTGACCGACGGCATTACTTCGATTTTGAACAGCCAGCCTTCGCTGGAAGGCTCTATTTTCTCCACCCAGCCAATGAGGATGTTCGGCGGAAAGATGCCGCCGGCGCCCGAGGTCAACACCGAATCGCCGATTTCCGGCGGCGTCGAAGTATGCACTCCATCCAGCCGCAACCGCCCGGTTGCATTGGAATGCAGAATTCCTCCCTCGCCGCCGCGCGCCAAACGTGCCGCAACGCCCATATTCGGATCCGTGAGTAGTTGCACCGTCGCGCTAAACTCGCTGACCCGGTAAATCCGGCCAACTAAACCATCGCAAGTGATGACCGCCATATTGTTGGCAAGTCCCTGCCCATAACCACGGTCGATAATCAATCCGACGATACCGATGTCGGTCGTCGCGGCTATCACCTCGGCTGCCAATATATTAAATGGGGACTTGACTTGAAATTCGAGCATTCGCCGCAAACGGTCGTTCTCTTGCAACAACTGCTCTATCTGGGCAGTTTCAAAAGAACGTTCAGCCAGAATCTTCCTTAGCCGACGATTTTCCGACCATAAACTGATGAGTCTGACGCTTGCAGCGGCCGGCCAGCCGGCAATTGATACTGCGTCGGATAAACGCGCGCCCAACGCGCCGGATGAATCTTGATGCGTTAGAATGAGTCCAACGGAAAATCCGCTGACCAGCAGCCAAGGTATGAAGCGTTTTATAACGCTGTTCATCGAAGGGAATTAGTGTCAATCAATGCAAGGTATTTACAGGTAGGACGGGTGTCTCTACCCGCTGTGCGTAAAATATATAAATGCAGCAGGCTGAAACGCCCACACAACTACTCGCTTTAGTAGTTAGTCAGCAAGAGATCCTGATAGGTCTCAAAATCATCTAATATCGTGCCTGTTCCCCGCACGACGCAGGTGAGCGGATCGTCGGCGAGATTGACCGGCAGGTTGGTCTCGTCGCGCAGCCGCTGGTCTAGACGTTTGAGCATCGACCCGCCGCCAGTCAGTATGATACCACGGTCACGGATATCCGCCGCCAATTCCGGCGGGGTTTTCTCCAAAGCCTCTTTGACTGCAAAAACTATCTGCGAAACCGGTTCCTTCAGCGCTTCCCTAACATCCTCCGAGCGAATTTCGATGGCTTTTGGCATTCCGGTAACAAGGTCACGCCCCTTGGCGATGAGGGTAATCTCCTCTTCCAGCGGCATCGCCGACCCAATCATACATTTAATCCATTCCGCCATCCGCTCGCCGATGAGCAGGTTGAAGTTTCGGCGGATAAACTGAGTGATACCGTCGTCCATCTCGTCGCCGGCGGTGCGAATCGAGTGCATTGTTACAATGCCGGACAGCGATATTATAGCAATTTCGGTCGTTCCGCCGCCGATATCGACAATCATCGACCCAACCGGCTCTTTAACCGGAAGTTGCACGCCTAGGGCAGCTGCCATCGGCTCGGCAACTAAATGCACCTCCCGAGCGCCGGCGTATTCGGCTGAGTCGCGGATGACGCGCTTTTCAGATTTTGTCACCCCGCTCGGCACGCAGACGATTATCCGCGGGCGCATCAAACGGTTGTGCTGGACCCGACGTATGAAGGCGCGAATCATCGTCTCGGCTACCTCGTCGTCGTCGATGACCCCGTCGCGCATCGGTCGGATGACTTCTATATCGATATGTGTTTTGCCCATCATCTCGCGCGCCTGTCGACCGATAGCGATGACCTTGCGTTCGCGCCGCGTCACCGCAACCACCGACGGCTCGCTGACTACAATGCCCATACCCTTGACATAGACGAGTGTGTTGGCAGTGCCGAGGTCGATCGCCATATCGCTGGACATTAACGATTGAAAAGCCGGACTCATTGGATTTTAGATTTTGGATTTTGGATTATATTAAGGGGTGCAGATTATATGATTTTTTAATTGAATTATGGGCGATGACAAGCATCGCCCGAACGGGCGAACCTCGTGTTCGCCCTTTAAAATACTACTATAAACTGACCCCATTAACAACAACAGACGGCAAAGACATAAATATACTCGATTTCAGTGCCTGAAGTGGCGTCGTCCGGTGAAGAGCATTACAATGCCGCGTTCGTCGGCGGCAGCGATGACTTCGGCGTCGCGCATCGACCCGCCGGGCTGAATGACAGCCTTGACGCCGGCGTCGCATAATACATCCAACCCGTCGCGGAACGGGAAGAAAGCATCCGAAGCCGCCACACAGCCGGCTGTTTCCAGTCCGGTCTGCCGCGCCTTCCATATTGCTATATGCGCCGCGTCTACCCGCGACATCTGTCCGGCGCCAATGCCCACTGTTCGCTTCCCTTCCGCTAATAGTATCGCGTTCGACTTGATATACCGCACGCAAATCCAGGCAAACTTGAGCGCTGCCAACTGCTCCGGCGCAGGTTGAACTTTCGTCATAACCTGTAAATTGTCGAATTCCGGAAATCCACTGTCGAATTTTTGCATTAATACGCCGCCCCACACTGAACGCAAGTCCAGACTCACATTAGATAAATCGCCGGCAAACTTGATGATGCGTAAATTCTTCGATTTGCGAAGTTCTTTCCACGCCTCTTCGCTGTAATCCGGCGCGGCTACAATCTCAAAGAAGCCTTCCCGCATCGCTTGCGCGGTCGCCAAATCCAGGGCGCGGTTGCAGCCGGCAATCCCGCCAAACGCCGACACCGGGTCGGTCGAACGCGCGTTCTTGAAAGCCTCGCATAAATCGCCGCCTAAACCCACTCCGCAAGGCGTCGTATGCTTGAGTATCGCCACTGCCGGTTCAACAAATTCACGCGGCAGTCTGAGCGCGATATCCAAATCGAGTAGATTGTTGAACGATAATGGTTTGCCGCCCAGAACTTCCGCTGCCGCTGCGCCGGCCGGCGCTGCGCCGCCGTGGGTGTAAAAACGCGCCGGCTGATGCGGATTCTCCCCATAGCGCAACTCAAACTTGCCTTCCAACGGAATGCCAAAATAGTCTGGAAAATCATTATTAGTTTCACGGCTCAACCATTTGGCTATGCAACCATCGTAAAACGCCGTCCAACGCAAAGCCTCAGCGGCTAATCCGCGGCGGTCCGTAAGTTCCACCCAGCCGTCTGTTACGAGTAGGAGTTTCCCAAAATCGGCGTATTGTTCAGCCCGGCTGAGAATGCTGACGCGCTCGAAATTCTTTGCCGCCGCACGAATAAGCGCTACGCCGCCGATGTCGATGAGTTCGACTGCGTCTTCGGCATTCTTATGTTGCTCAACGGCGCCGGCGAACGGATACAGGTCAACCACCACTAAATCGAATGGACGGATGTCAAACTTAGCCAAATCGGCGGCATCGTCTGCCGAACCGGCGCGCGAAAGAATACCGGCATATATAGCCGGATGCAGGGTTTTCACCCGCCCTTTCAATAGGTCAGCAAAGCCGGTGAATTTGTCCGTGCGCTCGACCGGCAAGCCCGCGCTCTCCAGCGCATCCGCTGTTCCTCCGCTGGCGACCAATGAGACGCCAAGCGTATGTAATATCCGCGCCAGTTCCAATGCCGCCGGCTTGCGCCAGCAGGATAACAGCGCACTCTTTATTCTGACCCGGTCTAACAATTAAATCCCGTTTATTTTAAACGCCTAAATAATTTTGCTAATACTTCTGGATAAAATTTATGCTCCGCAGCCAGCGTCCGCTGCGCTAAGGTCTCCGGCGTGTCGTCCGGCATCACCGGCACGGGGCATTGGGCGATAATCACGCCATGGTCGTAAATTTCGTCAACATAATGTATCGTAACGCCGGTCTCCTTTTCGCCGGCGGCGATGACCGCTTCATGCACAAAATGTCCATACATCCCCTTCCCGCCGAATTTGGGCAGCAGAGCCGGATGAATATTGACGATGCGCTTGGAGTAAGCCCTTATCACCGCCGGCGGGATTTTGCGCATATACCCCGCCAGAGCGATGAATTCGACCTTATGTTCATTCAACTTGTTCAGCATCGCGCCGGCAAACTCTTCGCCGGAAGCGAACTTATCGCGTTCGAATACAGCCGTCGCTATCCCGCGCCGCTCGGCCGTTCTCAAGCCCTGCGCATCGGGATTGTTGCTCACGACTAAAACAATTTTAGCATTTAAGCTTCCAGCGTCGATAGCGGCGAGAATGGCTTCGAAATTGCTGCCGCGGCCGGATAGATAGACGGCTAAGTTCATTTATCTAAGCGAAACTTTTAGTTCGCCTGATGTAGTAATCTCCGCTGCTAAGCCCAGTGGAACCGTCAACCTCGCGCTGAAATGTCCATAAGGCAGTCCGGTCCATATCGGCTTGTCAGGGAAATAATACCGTATCGACTCAATTACGCTTTCGGTTATTTCATTTTCGCCGAGGATAAAGCGGCCGAATATGAAACCCGCAATATCGTCAAGGACATTTGAATTCTTCAACTGCCACAGCATCCGGTCGATGCGATAAGCCGGCTCGCCGATGTCCTCGATAACTATCAGCCCGCCGGTAAGACTTGGCAAATACGGCGTCCCGACCAACGCCGTTAGAATGGAAAGACAGAGCGGGAGCAATACGCCTTTACCGGATGGGCGATTGAGCGCCTTAAGCCTTGTCGTTTCGCTTCCATTCCAATTTAGACTGCGGTTATCGCCGTTCAACCAGTCTTGCAGGTGTCGCATCGCCGGTCGATTGATATCGCTGCCGCCAAGACCGTTAGCGGTCAGCGGCGCTGAGAGCGACGCCCAACCGCAGCGCGTCCACAAGGCTAACTGCAACGCGCCAATGTCGCTGAAACCAACGAATAATTTAGGCTCTAACTTCTGAATTTCTAGCCAAGGCAATTTATCTAATAACCTCAGCGAACCATAGCCGCCGCGGCTGCAAATAACCGCCTTAACATCCGCATCCATTAGAGCCGAGAGCAGGTCGCTCAAACGATTTGCATCGCTGCCGGCAAAATATCCGTTTTTATCGAAGGCATACTGCCCGGCTTCAACACGATAACCCCAAGTCCGCAGACGACGCATACCTGCTTCGACAAGTTTAGGCTCGGCTGGTCCAGCCGGCGAAATCACCTTTATGAGGTCGCCTGCCTTCAGCGGCTTCCCTAACCGTCCGGGCTTTACTATTTCCATCTATTCACTTTCTAACTTGCCAACTTCTACCACATCGGTGAGACTAATTTATAATCCCCAAAACCATATTCATCCTGGAATACAAACTGACGATTCAGGTGGTGATAGCGCCAGATTTCGACCGTTCCGCTATGCACATCAGCGCTTCTGCTTTCGATTTCGCTCGGCGCGCCATACAAGACATAAATCCGGCCGCGATCGGTCTCCCAGCCGGAACGCGCATTGCTAAAATTAACGATTGCATAGTTAATTCGATTATAATATTCGACCATTTTACCGTTCACGGCTTCGTTGCCAGCCGGGAAATTATCGTTCCAAAACCGAATGAACCCGGCTTCTCGTTCGGAAGGAAATGCCCTTTGCAGATGTTGAATCTCTTCGGTGGAAGCAATATAACGGAGTTGTCGAATGGCTTGGTCGATATTTGGGATGCTCGCCGGAAGACCAAAAGGATTGATATGAAAAGTAGTTTTACGGACAACCTGCCGGCCCCCGGTCTCCGCTCGCGCAATCAATTCATAGCGTCCAAAACTCAAATCTGAACAATGGATAGGCAGCGAGTAAGTCGAGATGGAATCGCCGCCGACGATGGATAAACTGTCTAAAGTATGCTGCTTGCCAGACTGGTCGAGCAAGGTCAAATAGATAGTGGCTACCTGTAATGGTTCGTTGCGTAAAACATCGAAGAATAGATATATATTCCCGCTCGAATCCGGCGTCGTTCCGTTGATTGCGATATCCACCGGCTGCCGGTTGACTGGATCCAGACGATTTGACCGTGTCAACATTAGATCGGATAAATCAAAATCGCGCTTTATTTTGACTACGTTAAACTGCCGGTCTATGGACTCCCGGCGCAGCGATTCCCGGTCTAAGAGCAGCGTTTTCAATTCGTAATCCCCGGCCGGCAGATAATTCGTGAACATTGCTGCGAAGTATTTTTGCCGGGCGTTGGTCTCCTCATAGGCAGCGACCGACTTGCGGAAAGTGCGGATTTGGAGGCTGACTACATTCGATTTCTTGTCTTTAATGGACAGGGTTATATCGACAGTCGCAGTGAACTCACCATCGCGACGCACAAACTGCAAGAGGTCGTTGGCTGATTCGATGGCGATATCGACGCGCAGCGAATCGTCGGTCGTAGCCAAACGTTGATAGGGTTTAATATCGAACAACGGTTGCCCTAGTTGGGATTCCCGCCGTGCTTGCGGCGCTCCGGCCTGTATAGACTGTCCGAGAATGAGTTTTTCCGCTGCCGACTCGCCGTAGTCGGCAACAAAAGTTTCTAAATTACAATGTTTTGCCGTCAACTGCGGCGGGTCGACGGCGGATATTTTCGCATTCTCGGACAGCCTGTGTAAGCCGTGGGCCGGCTCTGCGCCCCATACCCGCCAACAGAGAACTGCCAAAGCCGAAAAGAATAATGATTTATATCGCGAGTAAAGCATCGACATAGACTTTAGCGTCGAAGGGCTGTAAATCATCCACCGCCTCACCTAATCCGATAAAGGCTATAGGCAGTTCGAGTTGCCGGCGGATAGGCACGACAATTCCACCGCGGGCGGTGCCGTCCAGTTTGGTCACAATCAATCCTGTAATCGAAGCCGAGCGCAGAAAGCCGGCGGCTTGCGAGAGTCCATTCTGTCCAGTCGTAGCGTCAAGCACTAACAGCGCTTCGTGAGGCGCGGACGCATCGAGTCGGTTCAGAACGCGGCGGATTTTGGCTAACTCCTCCATTAGATTCTGTTTGGCTTGCAGCCGGCCGGCGGTATCGACGATAAGAACATCTTCGCCGCGGGCTTTGACCGAGTTGTAGGCGTCGAATACGACCGCCGCCGGGTCGGCGCCTTGGGCTTGACGAATGACGCGCGCCCGACCGCGCCCAGCCCAGACTTCCAGTTGTTCGATGGCCGCCGCCCGAAAGGTGTCCGCCGCGGCTACAGCGCTGCGTTTGCCCTGCTGAAAAAAATAATATGCCAGTTTGCCGACGGTTGTAGTTTTACCGGATCCATTCACCCCGACTAAAAGAATCACCCACGGCGCCGCCGAAAAGCGATGCGGTGACGCTCCATCGCCATCCAGCAGGCGATTTAATTCTAACCTCAGCCTTTCACCTGGCGATAGGTTCGCGCCAATTTCATTGGCGCCAGCCGTCTCCATCAGGGTTTTCAACAATTGCTGGGTCGTGTCATAGCCTATATCAGCGCTTATTAATATCTCTTCCAGTTGTTCATATTCCGCGGCATCCCAACGGCTGAGACCCAACAAATTTCTAAGTTTATCGAGTGTAGCCTCGCGCGTCCGCGCCAAACCGGCTTTGAATCGTTCAAATAATATCAAAACGATTCACCATTATGAAAACTATTCGACAAAGACCCAAAATGTCCATCCTGCCATATTGCCCATTAAGGCCATCGCCCTTAGTAATGTCAACTCTCCTGGGCAGCCTGAATCTGCGTGCGCCATTGCAGTTTATTACGCAGCAAAGTGAAAAAAGTCGGCTGGTCAAAGATGACCACTTTAGTCGTCTTGGACGAACGTTGAACAATAACTTTATCGCCCGATTTTATTTGCCGTGCCAAATAACCGTCGGTCGCCAGATTGAGACTGCCAAACTCGCTAAAGCCTTCAATTTCCACCTTACGGTCGCCGCAGAGAACCAGAGGTCGATTGGCGAGCATATGCGGACAAATCGGATTGACGATGATGCCGTTCAAGCACGGTTCGAGAATAGGACCTCCAGCCGACAGCGAATAACCGGTCGAACCGGTCGACGTGGACAATATTAACCCGTCGGCGAAGAACTCATTTAAAAATTCGCCGTCCACCAATGTAACCAGCCGGATAGTCCGCGTAAAATCGCCTTTATCCAGCACGATATCGTTGAGCGCCGTATATTTTTGACCCTCGCTCTCGATGGTCGCCTCCAACATCATCCGCTCCTGAACAGCATACTGTCCGTTCAGCAAGTCGCGGATTCGATCTTGCAGCCGCTCGGTGCCAACCTCGGCTAAATAGCCGAAACCGCCTAAATTGACGCCGATTATAGGCGCCGATTGTTCTCCAATCAAGCGCGCCGTCTGGAGAAATGTCCCATCTCCGCCGAATGACAGAACAAAATCTACATCCCGGCCGATTTCGTGCGGCGCCGCCGTCGCGCAGCCGTTAAGGTCTATAATATCCCCTAAATCATCCGCGGCGACAAACGGTATCTCTTCCGCCCGTAGCCAGCGGATGAACGCCCCGACCACTTCCAGCGCTCTGGATTTAGTCGTGTTGGCTATGATTCCTAACCGGACGATGACTACTCCGTAGTAGAATGTTCACGCTTCAACATTAAAAATCATAAATCGAACTAATAGTTACAGTTTAATCAGATTTAATATCCGGCGCGGTTTAATCCTTTGCGGTTTGAAGAAATCAAGACAAACCTTCTTCAACGCGCAACGGTCTAATCCGACCTCTTTGAGCAGGCTGGTTCGGTCGCCGTGGGTTACAAATTCGTCCGGCAAACCTAATCGTTTTAAATCGATTTTTAAGCCGCGATCAGCGATGAATTCCAGCAGCGCTGAACCCATCCCCCCCATTAAAGCATTCTCTTCCACGCTCAACCAGCGCGGAAAACGCCGCGCTATTGCCTCCAGATACTCGACATCCAAGGGTTTGACGCAGCGCAGGTCGAGCAGCGCCAGATTTATACCGTTCTCGACGGCAAGTTCGTCGGCGATATCCCATAAATCGCACAATAAAACACCGCAGCCGACGATGAGTCCGTCGGCGCCGTCGCGTAGTAGTTCCGGCTGCCGGACATCGGTTATGACTTCCAGAGTGGGACGGAACGCGGGCGGATTGCCACGTGGAAAACGGATGGCGACAGGACCGCCGGCCATTTTTAACGCCGCTCGCAGCATCATCCGCGTCTGCCGCCCGTCGCGCGGCGCCAGTAGCGTCATCCCCGGTATTGAACGCAGATAAGATATATCGAACGCGCCGTGATGCGTTGGACCATCTTCGCCGACGAGGCCGGCGCGGTCGATACCGAAGACGACCGGCAGATTCATCAAAGCAACATCGTGAACGACCTGGTCGTAAGCACGTTGCAGAAAGGTCGAATAAATCGCGGCGACCGGCTTCATACCTCGAATCGCCAGCCCGGCGGCGAAAGTCACCGCATGCTGCTCGGCGATGCCGACATCGAAACAGCGCTGCGGAAATGTTTTCTGAAATTCGTTTAAGGCGCTGCCCTCGATCATCGCCGGCGTTATGGCGATAATTTTATCATCCTGCCGCGCCAGTTCCAGTAATTCTTCGCTGAAATGAGCGGCAAAAGTATTCTCCCCATTGCCATCCTGAATAGGACCGCAATCCGGGTCGAACTTGGAAACGCCGTGTAGTTTAAGACCATCGTTTTCGGCGGGCTTGTAACCTCGACCCTTCTCGGTCAATATATGCACTAATACCGGCCCGCTGATATCCTTCAACCAGCGGAACATTTTCACTAATTCACTAATATTATGACCGTCGATAGGACCTATGTAGCGGAATCCTAACCGTTCGAACCAGAGTCCCGGCACGAGCATCGCGCGGATGCCGGCATCCACACCGTGCAAGGCTTTACGCAGTTTGGAACCGCGTGGCAGTTGCCCTGTCAACTGCCACATACTATCTTTAAAACGCTCAAAACGGGTATCGGCGCGCAGCGAGGCTAAATAGGACGACAACGCGCCGACATTCGGTGATATCGCCATTCGATTGTCGTTCAACACGACTGTTAAATCGGTGGCAGCAATGCCGGCGTTGTTCAAACCCTCGAACGCCATCCCGCCGGTCATTCCGCCATCGCCGATGACCGCGATAACTTTGTGCTTGAGGCCGGCTAAGTCGCGGGCTTGCGCCATCCCCAAGGCGGCTGAAATTGAAGTCGATGAATGCCCGACACCGAATGTATCGTATTCGCTCTCCGATGGACGCGGAAAACCGGACAAACCGCCGTATTGGCGGTTAGTATGAAAGCGTTCGCGCCGGCCGGTGATAATTTTATGGGCGTAGGCTTGCGCGCCGACATCCCAGATAATCAAATCGGTCGGCGTATTATAAACATAATGCAGCACCAGCGTCAACTCGATAGCGCCAAGATTCGACCCCAAATGTCCGCCGGTCTGCGAAACGACGCGTATGATAAATTCACGCAACTCCGCCGCCAACTGATTCAGCTGCGGAAGCGAGAGACGCTTGAGGTCGGCTGGCGAATCGATGCTCGCCAACAGACCTTCTGTAAGCGCTTCAGCCAAGCGGCTCCTCCTTAAACTCGACGCCTTCGCCGCCCGCCTGCAATACTTTTATCTTGCGCTCGGCTTGGTCGAGCATCCGCTCACAGAGGTTCAACAGCCGCTGCCCCTCCTCGAATAGTTGAAACGATTCCTCTAAGGTTACCGCGCTGTCTTCCAAACGATTGGCGATGACTTCCAGCCGTTTGTAAGCCGTTTCAAAGGATTGTGAGTTTGTATTATATGTATTATTCGGCATTTAGAAAAATTTCCAAGACCTCGACCTTGGCTCGGTCGCAGGAAAAATGGAGCGTCAAATCTTCGCCCGGCGCAAGTTCCGCCGCGCTGCGCGCCAGGCTGTCGTCCCGTCGGCGCGCCAGGCAATATCCCCGCTCGAGGACGGCGGTCGGCGACAACGCCCGCAATCTTTCGCGCTGGTTGTCCAACCTTTGCCTATATCTCTCGGTTCGATACTTCACAGCCGTTTCGATGCGCTGACCGAGCGCTGACAATCGCATCCGCTCCTCGGTTACACGCCCAACCGCCCGGCGAAAACCGTAGCCGGTCGATAGAGATTTTATTCTCTCGCGCCAATTCTTGAGCGTCCGCTCCAAAGCGCGCGTCAACCTATAACGACTTAATTGCAGCGCTTCGAGCAGTTCCTTGCGGTCGGGGACGACGATTGCCGCCGCCGCCGTCGGCGTCGGCGCGCGCACATCCGCCGCCAAATCGCTTAAGGTTACATCGACTTCGTGTCCCACAGCGGAAACGACCGGAACAACCGAATTCACTACCGCTCGCACGACAATTTCCTCATTGAACGCCCAAAGATCTTCCAAGGCTCCCCCGCCACGGCCTATAATCAACACATCCACAAGATTCAGGCTGTTGAACAAGGCGATAGCCGCCGCGATTTCACGCGCCGCGGTCTCCCCCTGAACCGCGACCGGAACGAGGTAGAGTTTCGCCGGCGGGAATCGGTTCGCAAATCCCCAGGCTAAATCGTGAATCGCAGCGCCGGTGCGCGAAGTGATTATGCCAATGACATTTGGAAAACGCGGCAGCGGACGCTTGCGCGATACACTGAACAGACCTTCAGCCGCCAACTTATTCTTCAACGCTTCGAATGCGGCTTGCAGCGCGCCTAAACCAGCCGGAAGAACCTGATAAACATCGAACTGGTATCTTCCACCCTGTTCCCATACTACTACCCGGCCATATACCCGCACTTTAAGTCCGTCACGCAGATTGAAGGCCGGCTCCGGCCGCGTCCTCCACATAACCGCTGGAACCTGCGCGCCGACGTCTTTCAAAGTGAAATAATGATGCCCGGAAGTGTGTACTTTATAGTTGGATATCTCGCCTTCAAGCCATATTGGCGGCAGCCCCTCTTCGAGCAGCCGTTTAATTTCGCCTGTCAGCCGCGAAACAGACCAAATATTTCCGGTATTATTCAAGCCAAATTTAGTGTTGAGCCAAAATGTGAGCCGCAGAGTATGAACAGTGAGGCTGGCGTCGCAGACCGCCTCGCAAGAGAATCAAACAACGGACGGCTTGATAAGCCTGTCCGCTCGACTGTCTAATCATCAAATCCACTCTATGTGTTGACCAAAATTATTTCAGTCTGGAAATTTTGACCTTCTATCTCGATTATACCATAACTATTTGTCGCAGCAAACCTACGTTCGGTCGGACTGCCCGGATTGAACATAAGCACGCTGTCGAGCGTCTCGTTTAAAGGTTGATGAGAATGCCCGAAGACGATGATATTGGGCTGTTTGAAAGCCTGACGGGCGCGTTGAACGGTCTGCGCCGGCGAGCCTGAGCCGTGAATAAGACCGACCGAAACCTGTTCGAAAGTTACAAGCTGTTTCTGCGGCAGACGGACGATTATCGCCGGCTGGTCCATATTCCCGTGAACTGCATAGACCGGCGCCAAAGACTCAAGCCATTGCAAAAATTCTAAACTCGTAAAATCGCCGGAATGCAGAATGGCGTCCGCCTCACGACATTGGCTTTCGACGGCTCCCGGCAAGCGCCAAGAGGAGCCGTCGATGTGCGTGTCCGCTAAAACGACCAGTCTCATCGTCAAATATCCAGTTTAACGATTCTTCTTCTTATGCCGGTCTTTGCGCAAACGCTTCTTGCGTTTGTGCGTAGCCATTTTATGGCGCTTGCGTTTTCGTCCGCAGGGCAAAATTACCTCGTAATTTGTATTTTGATTATTGAGCTAATTGCAAAAGTGATGATTAATCCAGAAAACTCAGACCATGGCAAGGCGGACGCCCTCGTCCGTCGAAAACCAAGCCTAGAATGCGGCGGACGAGGGCGTCCGCCTTGCCATCAGTTAATAAATTCAACACTTTTACAATTACCTTTATTGTTGATTTATTCAAAGCATCATTTTTAACCATCGTTTCAGTCCCAATTAGTCGCTTGGCGCAGTTTAGGCGAAGGCTTGAAGACCGGGATGGTTTTCGCCGGCACTTGCACTGGCTGGCCGGTGCGCGGATTAACCGCCTGCCGCGCCGCGCGCTTAACGCAGCGAAATGTCCCAAACCGCCGCAGTTCAACTATCCCCCCTTTCGCCAGTTCATTCTCTATCATCTTTAATATACCCTCAAACACCGCTGCAACTTCATTGCGCGTTAGTCCCGTGGCTTCGGCGACATCGTGAATTATTCCTGCCCGATTCATTGTTGACTCCGTTAATTTGTGGTTAATTAAAAATTGTTAAAGTTGAACTCCAATGGTTCCTCGCTATTTCTTGTGAGTAGCAGTTTGCCTTATTTCTTGCAAATGAGCGCGAAATAGTGAAGAACCATATAATCGCGCTTATTAGGTGAAACACATCTGTAGTCAAAAAGAATTCGATTTAAAACAATAAGATATATCTTAATGCTAATATATGCAATATATTTACAGCGAATAGTTAGATATATACTAAAGATAAGCCGCAAATTTCATTTCAACGCGGTCAGTTTCAGGCTTTGACACTGCCCTTCGGCTGAAATCCGCAACATATAACCGCCGCCCGGGATAAGACTTATTTCAT
>Ga0194125_10003102_pt1 | contig 27109 bp, 21 predicted proteins | sample TA2KigC250mmetaG_FD_148626 | JGI IMG/M metagenome (GOLD analysis project Ga0194125, IMG submission 148626) | Freshwater microbial communities from Lake Tanganyika, Tanzania - TA2015034 Kigoma Deep Cast 250m | ecosystem: Environmental > Aquatic > Freshwater > Lake | place: Tanzania: Lake... | reverse complement strand
GAATGCGGACTCGAGGCCGGGGGATGATCGTCAACCTCGGGTCGCTCTCCGGGACTTTTCCGCCGCCCTTCCAGTCGGCCTACGCGGCCTCGAAGCGCGGCCTCGAAGCCTTCAGCGCCTCCCTCCGCGGCGAGGTCGGCCGGTTCGGGATCAGGGTCGTCCATGTCGTTCCCGGATACATCAAGACGGGCATCGAACCGCGGATGGAGGCCCGTCCGGGCTCGCCTTACGAGGCCGAGTTGCGGCGTTTCCGGAACTTCCGGGACAAGAAGATGGCCCGAGCGGCGCCGCCCGAAGCCGCCGCCGAGAAGATTCTGAGAATCTTGGAGAAGAAGAACCCCCGGCCCGTGTATTATGCCGGGCGCCGCGTCCCGCTCATGGGCTTCCTTCGCCGTCTCCTCCCCGAACGGGCGGTTCTCCGGATGATCCGGAGATTCTACGGGCTGCCTTGAGGCGGCGCGGCCCCAGCCGTTCGCTCCCGGGTCACAAGAAGAACATGACCAGGAGTTCGGCGACGAAAGCCGGTTTGGCCGCGCCTTCGACCTCGACCGTGTTGTCGATCCGGAGGAGAAGCCGGCCGAATCCCTTGCGCCTGATTTCCTGAAGAACGGCCCGATGGCGGATCTTGTCTCCCGGCCGGACGGCGTTCAGAAACCGGACCTTGTTCAGGCCGTAGTTGACGGCCATCTTGAACGGGAAATCGAAGACCGTGCTTTTCTGCAGGAAATGGGGGAGAAGGGAGAGGAGAAGAAAGCCGTGGGCGACCGTGCGTCCCAAGGGAGTCCGGGCGGCCTGCTCCCGGTCGATGTGGATCCACTGCCGGTCTTCGGCGCAGCCGGCGAAGGCGTCGATCCGGTCCTGGGTCATCTCGAACCATTCCGTCGGGCCGATCTCCCGGCCGAGGAGGTCCTTGAGCCGGCGGGGGATAATGAAAGCGTTGAGCATGACCGTCCCGCCACTATAGTCGTCCCGGTCCGGACCTGTCAAGAAAATCCAGGACGGTCGGCAAGAAAAGGGCTTGACAAGAAGGGTGTTATCAAATATACGTATACGTATAGTGTTTATTATGAAAAAAAGCAATATTTACGTTGAGGTATGAATATGGGCAAGGATGTCTTTACCCGGGAGGAGTTCCTCGGGAGGGCCGGGGCGGCGGAGGCCGACCTCGAGGCTTGGCTGAAAGCCAAGCTCATCAAGCCGGTCGGTTTCGCCGACGAAGGCCTTCCCCTCTTCGGTCCGGCCGACATCGGCCGCGCTCTTCACATCCGGAAGCTCTCGGAGCTCGGCTACGGCCCGGCCGAAATTCAGAAGATCGTCAAAAAGTTCGGCTGGCCGGTCCGGGACGACGAGGGGCCGAAGCCGGAACGGGGAGACAAGTTCCTGACCGTTGGCCGGCTCGCCGAACGGTCGGGGGTCAGTCCGAGGACGATCAAACACTGGGAAGAGATGGGCATCATCGAGCCCGAGATGAGGAGCGGGGGCGGTTTCCGCCTCTACGCCGCGGTGTACATCCATCTCTGCACTCTGATCCGGGACCTTCAGCTCTTCGGTTACACGCTCGAGGAGATCAAAGCCGTATCCGGCCATGTCCGCGATTTCCTGGCGTTGTCGTCCGGGCTGGAAAAGATTCCTCCGGGCGAGGCGGGCCGGAAGCTCGAGGCGCTCGGCGAGGCCGTCGAGAAATTGAGGGCCAGAATGGCCGAGCTCAAGAAGGGGATCGAGCGCTGGGAGGATCTGTTGAAACAAAACAAAAAAGAGATCGCGGGGTTGAAAGCCCGGAACGCCAAGCGGTCCGAGGCGAAAACGAAGAAGGATTGATCCCGTGCCGAAGCTCGTTCTCGTCGAGCCGCGCGCGTCCAACCTCCATATTTTCTCCCAGTTTCCCCTGCCCCGGCTCGGGCCCCTCCTCCTCGGGACGATCATGCGTCGGCGCGGCTGGGACGTCGAGCTTTATGTCGAGGAGCTCCGGCCGCTCGACGCAACCGCCCTCCGCGGGGCCGACGTCGTCGGGATCTCGACGATCACGGCCACGGCCCCGCGGGCTTATGCCATCGCCGACCGGGCCCGGGCCCTCGGCAAAACGGTCCTCATGGGGGGACCCCATGTCACGTTCCTGACCGAGGAGGCCCTCGGTCACGCCGATTTCGTCCTGCGGGGCGAAGCCGAGTCCACCCTCCCGGCCTTTCTCGAGGCCTGGCGGACGGGCGGAGATCTTTCTGCCGTCCCGGGGCTGAGCCGGCGGCTCGAAGGACGCGCGGTCCATAACCCTCCCGCTCCCCTCGTCCGCGACCTCGACGCCCTCCCGGTCCCCGATTTTTCCCTTTTTCGAGTCGGACGCCCGCGGACCCGGGGCCGCCGAATCATCCCCGTTCAGACGTCCCGGGGCTGCCCCTTCGATTGCTCGTTCTGCTCCGTGACCGGGATGTTCGGAAAAGCCTACCGCTTCCGCTCGGTCGGGCACATCCTCGGCGAGCTCCGGAGATACGATGACCGGAAGAACATCGTCTTCTTCTACGACGACAACTTTGCCGCCGACCGGAGACGCTGCCGGGAGCTTCTCGAGGCGATGACCGGAGCGGGAATGCGGTTTCGCTGGACGACCCAGGTCCGGGCCGACGTCGCCCGGGACCCCGAGCTCGTCGCCCTGATGAGGCGGGCCGGCTGCCACACCGTTTTCATCGGCTTCGAATCGGTCAACCCGAGGAGCCTCCGGGAGATGCGCAAGGCCCAGTCCGTCGAGGAACTCGACCGGGCCGTCGGCGTCCTCCGCCGGCACGGGATCCACATCCACGGGATGTTCGTCCTGGGCTTTGACCAGGACGACTGGGAGACCGTCCGCGAGACCGTGCGCTGGGCGAAAAAAGCCCGCCTGACCTCGACCCAATTCCTCATCCTGACGCCCCTGCCGGGATCGGAGTTCTACGACCGGGTCGCGGCCGAGGGCCGGATTTGCTTCAAGGACTGGTCCCTTTACGACGCCCATCACGCCGTCTTCCGGCCGGCCCGGTTCAGCCTCTACGACCTCCAGCGGGCCCAGATCGAAAGCCACAAGAGCTTCTATTCCTGGCGGGCCCAGCTCCGGCGTTTCGTCGGCGGCCGCTGGCTGTCCCTGAGCCTGGGCCAATATGCCCGGTCGCTCAACCGGATGTGGCAGAGCCGCAACCGGACGTTCATGAAAGCCCTCGAGCTCCTCCGGCCGCGGCGGGGGGCCGAGGTCTCGGTCGATTACCGCGAAAACGTCGTCTTGGACGGCTCTTTCCAGGGATGACGCGCGGCCTTGACATCGCTTTGCCGGCGGCGATAGACTCGGCCTCAACCATGCTGAGAATCCGTTATTTCACCGATGAGCAGGTGCGCCTCATCCACGAGAACGCCCTGGGACTTCTCGAGCGGCAAGGTTTCCGGGTCGACCACCGGCGGGCCCTGGCCATCCTTGCCGACAGGGGCGCGGCCGTCGATTTTGAGGCGGGCCTGGTCAAGGTGAAGCCCGACCTTGTCGCGGCCTGCCTCGCCTCGGCTCCCAAAGAAGTCGTCCTGGGGGCCAGGGACCCGGCCAAGGATCTCCGGGTCCTATGTGACCCTCCCGTCCCCCTCACCCGGAACGGCGGAGGAGTGGACAAAATCATCGACCTCGGCTCGGGCCGGCTCCGGGACATGTCCCTCGAGGACACCCGGGGCCTGTACAGGGCCCTGGAGGCCATGGACGGCATCTCCATGGTTTCCCCCCTTTACCCCCAGGATGTCCCGGAGAGCATCCGGGACCTCAAGACCCTCGAAACGCTTTTGGCCAACACGGCCAAGCACGTCAACATCCGGACGTTCAGCCGGAGGAACCTCGATGGCCTTGTCGCGATGGGCGAAATCGCCGCCGGCGGCCGGGAAGCCTTCCGGCGGAAACCGGTCTTCAGCCTCTTCGACTCCCCCCTGAGCCCGTTGAAGTTCCCGGAGCTCGTGGTCGACGTCTTCCTGACCGCGGGAGAGCACGGGATTCCGGTGTTCCTCGCCAACCTTCCGATCGCCGGCGTCTCGGGGCCGCTGCCCTTGGCCGGAATGGTCCAGCTCCTGCACGCCGAACTTCTGGCCGGGGTCACAATCTGCCAGTCCGCCCATCCCGGCGCCCCGCTCATCCTCCATCCCTTGGCGATGACGATGGACATGCGCTCGGGACTGGCCTTGTCGGCCTCGATCGAGTCGACGATGATCACGGCCGGGATTACCCAGGTCGCCAACGCCGTCTTCGGCCTGCCGGTGGACGCGCACGGACCCTGGTCGGACACGTTCCTGGCCGACTCCCAGTCGGCGATGGAAAGGACCTTTCAGACGCTCTTTCCCGCCCTCTCGGGGGCGGCGATCATCGCCGGCTTCGGCGACGTCCAACAGGGATTGGCCTTTTGCCCGGTCCAGCTCGGCCTCGACGAAGAGCTCATCGGTCTGGCCCAAAGCGCCTTGAAGGGCATTCCGTTCGACGAGGAGCGCCTGTCCGTCGCGGCGATCGAACGGGCGGGCTTCGGCGGCGATTTCATGACCGACATCACGACCCGAAAGTTTTTCCGGACGGATTACCACTGGCCGACGATTTCAAACCGCCTCTTCCGGGAGGAGTGGGAAAGGCGGGGAGCCAAGGACATGAACGCCCGGGCCCGGGAGCGGATCGAAAAGCTGATGGCCGTCCCTCCGGCCCGGCCGCTCGAGGAGAGCCGGGCCCGCGAGTTGGGCCGGGTGGTCGACGCTTATCGATGAAAGGGCGGGGCCGGGTTTTCAGCCGGCCGCCTCGTCCGTAGGCAGCGCGTTCCATTTCGGGAGGAGGAGGAGCCCGGCGGCGAGGACGCTCGCTCCCAGGACGGCGAACAGCGGCCCCCAGCCCCAGGCCTTGGCGGCCAGGCCCGGGAGAGAGCCTCCCAAGATCGCGCCCGCGGACCCGCAGCCGTTGATGAAGCCGGAGGCCGTCGAGGCCCCCCGGGGTCCTCCGAAATCGACGGCCGCCGTTCCGCTGACCAGGGAGTCCGGAAGATAGAGAAGAAAACCGACGGCGAAGAGAAGACCGGCGATAAGGAGAGGACTCGGGGCGGATGCCAGCCGGCCGAAAAGCAGCAGGACGAGGCCGAGAAGGAACAGCGAAACGACGGAAACCGGCATGCGGCGGGAGCCGAAAAAGCGGTCGGAGACATACCCCCCCGCCAGAACGCCCAGCGGACCGCCGACCTCGAAGGCGACGCTCAGCGCTCCGGACTCCGCCATCCCCGTGCCCAGGGTCTCGTGGATGTAAAGCGGCCCCCAGAAGAGGATGGCATAGCGGGTGGGCTTCAGCAGGAAATACACGCCGGCCAGCCGGAGGACGACGCGGTTCCTGAACACGGCCGCGATCTCCGTCCATGAGGATCCCCTTGGATGCCGTCCGGCCTCCGGCGGATCCGGGGGGGGTCGAAGCGGCTCGATGTCCGGCAGGCCGACGTCCGAGGGCCGGTCTTTTTGGAAAAGGACAAAGAGGGCCCAGACGGCGAACAGGGCGGCCGCCGGCCCGAAGAATCCGAAACGCCAGCTCGTGAAGACATCGGCGCAATAGCCCGCCAGGGGAGAGGCGATGATTCCCCCGACGATGTAGTTCGTCGACCACCAGCCCATGACGACGCCGCGTTCTTGTCTCGAGAACCAGGCGCTGATGTTCTTGGCCAGGGGGGCCCAGCCGGTGGACTGGAACAAGCCCTGGAGGCTGAAAAAAACGCCGAAGAGGATGACCAGGGACGAGAGCCCCATGGCCACGGCCGCCAGGATGGATCCCAGAAGGCCCATGAGAACGAGCTTTCGGGCGCCTTTGCGGTCCCCCAGGATACCCCAAAGGAACTGGCCGGCGGCGTAAGAGGCGAGATAAGCCGCGTCGATCGACGTCATCTGGGCCTTGGTCAGGAGAATCGCCGGGTCCTCGGCCATCCCGATCTTGGCCACCGAGAACGATTTGCGGGTCAGGTAGAAACCGGCGTAGGCCAGCCAGGTGACGAGGAATATCCGGATTCGCCAATAGCGGGAGCGGCCCTCGGCTTTTTCGGCGGGGGTCATGGCCCGCAGTTTACCTTAAAGAGAATCCGCCCGACAACCGCCGGACGGGCCCCGGCCGCCCGCCCGCGGCCTCAACGGCCGACGATCTTCGGCTCCAGGACACCTTCGGCGACTTGAACGGTCAGCCGGTTAAATCGGAGAAAAAGGCCGTAGCGGACCGGCTGGGCGAGTTTCCAGAGGGGGACGCCCTGGACGACCGTTCCGAAGGCCGTGGGTTCGACGCACTTAAGAACCGCCTCGGCCGTTTCTCCGGGAGCGAGCCGGAAGATCCTGGCATAGGCCCGACAGCGAAACCCGTCCGTCCCTTCGAACCAGGCCCTGAATTCAACGTCCTCGGCCTGTTGCGAGGCGGCGTTCGAGGCGATGACGGACAGCGTCGGGACGTAGAGATCGCGGCTCCCGAAGGGGATCTCAAAGAAATGTGGTAGGATGGAGGCCGAGGAGAAGGCTTGATGGAAAATATCCGGACCGAAATCTTGATCGTCGGGTCGGGGCCGGCCGGTCTGACCGCGGCCCTCTACGCCGCCCGGGCGGGCCGGTCGACCGTCGTTCTCGAGTCCGAGCGGGCGCCTTCACGCCTGTCTATCGGCTACGAGCTCGAAAACTACCCGGGCTTCCTGTCGATCGACAGTTCCGTCCTTCTGGCCAAGTTCCGGGAACAAGCCGGGCGTTTCGGGGCCCGGTTCGTCCGCGGGGACGCGGTCTCTTTCTCCCTTCAAGGGTCGCCGAAGTTCGTCAGCACAAGCGGCGCCTTCCTCGAGGCCGAGGCCGTCATCCTGGCCTTGGGCAAGCCCTTCGCCAGGGAGCGCCTCATCCCCGGCGAGGAGCGCCTGCTGGGCTACGGCGTCAGCTACTGCGCCGTCTGCGACGGGCCGCTCTACAAGGGGCGGGAGGCGGCCGCCTTCGGACACTCCGGGGAGGCCGTCGAGGACGTCCTCGCCCTTCACCAGATGGGCGTCAATGTCCACTGGATCACGGGGAGGATGAAGGACGCGGCGGCCCTCGAAGCGGCCATGACCCGGGTCGAAAAGCTGGGGATTCCCGCGTATGCCCAGGCCGAGATCAAGGAGATCGGCGGCGAGCGGAGCGTCGAGCAGGTCGTTTTCAAGACGATGACGGGCGAGCATTCTCTTCCCGTCCGGGGCGTCTTCATTTTCCGGGAGGTGCCGACGGGCCCTCTTCTGTCCAAGGCCGGCCTCGATCTCGACCACAAGCAGTGTCTTTCCGTCGACCGCCGCCAGCGGACGAACCTCGAAGGAGTCTTCGCCGCGGGAGACATGACCTGCGGAGGGCTCCAAGTCGTCTCCGCCGCCGGGGAGGGCTGCGTCGCCGCCCTTCAGGCGATCGCCTATCTCCGCCGATAAAAGACCCGTATTTGTCCTACTTGATGGAGGCGGCCTGGGACTTCAGCTGCTCGGCCTGCTTCTGGATGACCGCCTTCATCGACGCCGGCGCGACCTCGAGGGCCTTCTCCGCGGCCTTGACCGCCTCCGGTGCGTTTTTCAGCTTCACGTAGACGTTGCCGAGGGTGATCCAGTTGGCCGAGGTGTCCGGAGCCGCGGCGACGGCCTTTTGAGCGGCGGCCAGGGCGCTGTCGAGATTCTTTCCCTGCCGGGCCCAGAAAGACGCATAACCGCCCAGGGCCGTCGCGCTCGCTTCGTTCTTCTTGGCGTAGTCCGGCCCGTAGAGAGCGAGGGCCTTGTCCTCGGCCCCCACTTCGAGATACGTCTGGGCGACCGTGGGCAGCATCCGAGCATTGTCGCCGATTTCCTTGGCCGCGGCGTCGATCGTATCGACGGCCTTGGCCTTATCGCCTTTGAGGCCGTAGAGCCGTCCGAGGTTGAGTGCCAGATTCGCTCCGGGCATCATCGGCACGGCTTTCTCGGGCGGAGGGCCGGACGGCCTGGGCACCGCTTTTTGCAGTTCCATGGCCTTCAAGGCCAGCTCGATGCCCTTGTCGATGGGTTCCTTATCGAAGAGGATGCGCTGGACCCAGGCGGTCAAGGGGGCGACGTCTTGCGGGTATTTCGCCGTATATTCCTCGAAAAATTTCGCGGCCTCGCCCTTGGGCGCCGTCCGGCCGAAGTAGCCGCTCATCCGGCCGTAGGCGTCCTTGGTCATCTGGCCGTCGGGGTACTTCTTGAGGAAAGCCCGCATCGGGCCGGGATCGGGGGGCCGAGCGCTGAGGGCCGAGACCCCGATATTGAACTCGGCGTATCGCGTGTACGACACCTTTTCCGCCGAACCTCCCCGGCCTCCGCCATATTCGGTCGTCCCGCCCTTGCCCTCGGGGTCCAAAGCGACGATCTGCTTGTAGAGCTCGACGGCCTTCTCGGTCCGGTAGCGGTCGTCCTGCTTCCCGGCCAGTTTAAAGATGACCTCGAGGTTCTTGGGGTCCTTGGCGTAGAGGTCGGACAGGCTCTTGAATGTGTCGACGCCCTTCAGGGACTTTTCGATTTGTTCCTGGTATTTCTCGGGCGGCGGGCCGTAGCCGACGTGCCAGTCGACCTCCGAGCCGTCAGGAGTGAAGAGCATGACCGTCGGGTGCGCTTGGATGCCGTATTTGTCGAAGACGGGCCGCCCGTCGGGCTCCTGGCTGGTGGCCTGGAAGACGACGAAATTCTTGGTCAGGAAATCCTTGAACTTGGGGTTGTCGAAGAACTGCTCACCGAGCAGTTTGCAGCTCCCTCAGGTGTAGGAGTTGAAATCGAGCAAGACGAGCTTGTTGTCGGCCTTGGCCTTGGCGAAGGCTTCATCGAGAGTCCCTTTGAAGCGGATATCTTGGGCTGATGCCCCGGCCGCGACAAGGGACAAGGCGAGCAGAACAGAGGTCTTTTTCATGGCGGCCTCCTTCCGGAGGGAGATACTACCCGCCTGGCCGTCCGAAGTCAATCCGGCCCGCGGGGCGGAGACTATTTCTGGCTCTTCAGCCGCTCCAAGGCCTTCTGGTAATTTTCCTTGACGGCCTCGGGGGCGAGCTCGATGGCCTTCTCCGCCGCCTTGATGGCCTCGGGATAATTCTTCAGCTTTTCGTAAGCTGAACCGAGCCCCATCCAGTAGGAATAGCTGCTGCCCTTGAGCTCGACGGACTTCTTGGCCGCGGACAAGGCGCTGTCGAGGTTCTTTCCCTGCCGGACCCAGAAGGAGGCGTATCGATAGAGGGCGCCGTCGTCGCCGCCGTTCTTTTGGGCATAGGCCGGGCCGAAGATGGCCAAGGCCTCGGCCTCCCGGCCCGCCCGGACATACGTCTGGGCGGCTTGTTGGATAAAATAGGCGTCATCGGGCATGAGCCTGAGCGCCTGTTCGGCCATGGCCACGGCGCTGTCCAGATTCTCGTTCCGGCTCGCCCAGTAATTCGCGTAGCTCGTGAGCTCGTAGGCCAAGTCCTCAACCCGGCCGGTCATGAATTCGGGCCCATAGAGCCGCTCGGCTTTGGCCTTGTCTCCCTTGAGGCCATAGAATTGGGCCAGTTTCAGGTTGACGGCCGGAGACGGATTGGCCTCGGTCAGTTCGAGAATTTTTTCCGCCAGCTCGGCGCCTTTTTCCATCGGCCCCTTGTCCCTCATGATCCGGTCGAGCCACATCCCCAGGACGGCCGGGTCGGCCGGGTATTTCCCGGCGTATTCCTCGAAGAACGGGACGGCCTCTTCCCTGGACGCCTGGCTCGCATAATAATAGCCCATCGTCCTCCAGCCGTCTTTGGTCATCTTCCCGTTGGGATACTTGGCGATAAAGGCCCGAAGCGCCGAAAAATCGGGTTTCTCCCCAGGTTTCGCCGGCCGCGCCTCTTGGGCGGCCAGGGTGTATTCGGCGAACTCGGTGTAGGGAACGGCGATCCCGGTGCGCTCGTTCGTGTAGGAGCCGGTCTTGCCCTCGGGGTCAAGGGCGATGACCTGCTTGTAGAATTCGGTCGATTTGGCGTCGTCGAAGCGGTCGCCCCACTTCCGGGCCATCAGGAAGACAACGGCCGCGTCTTTGGGATTCTCGGCATAGGACGCGCTGACGGCCTTGAAGGTGTTTTCGCCTTTGAGGATCTTTTCGAGCTTGGCCCGGAAGCTTTCGGGGGGGGGCCCATAGCCGATGAACCAGTCGACCTCGGCCCCGTCCGCCCCGACGACCATCGTCGTCGGCGTCGCCCGGATGGCGAATTTCTTGAAGGTCTCATCGCCGACCTTCTCGTCGCGGTCGGCCCGGAAGAGGACGAAATTCTTGTCGAGGAAAGGCTGGAACTTGGCGTTGGCGTAGAACTGCTGACCCAGCAGTCGGCAGCTCCCTCAGCCTCCGGAGTAGAAGTCGACGAGAACGAGCTTGTTCTCGGTCTGGGCCTTGGCCACGGCCTGGTCGAAGGTGCCCAGGAACCAGTTCTGGGCCGCCGCCGCCGAAGCGAGGGAGATCACGAGCAGACATGCGAAACCGATTCTTTTTTTCATGGTTGCCTCACGCTAACGATAGACGGTCGCCGCCGGAATGTCAATCGCGGCCGTTTGCTGACCATCATCAACTTTCAGCGTTAGGCCTTGAGCCCAGGGCGCGGCCGTGTCCCCCGGAGCGGAGTGGGACCCTCGTCAGGGTGACGCAGCGAGGGGGAAGCGGCCGCGCCCTGCGGCAGCGATGCGGAACGGAAACTTTCGTACGGTTAGGATCGGCTGTCAGGCGGACTCGAGGACGACCTCCGAAGACACCTTGACAGCTTGCTTCATCATCGCCCAGACCGGGCAGTATTTCTCCTCCGAGTAGCGGACGGCCTTGTCGACGGCGGCCGGGTCCAACCCGACGCCGGCGACCTTGAAGACGAGATGAATGGCCGAGAACACCTTGGGATGGTCGTCGACCTTGGTTCCGACGGCCTCGACCGTGAAGGCCCGGACGTCCTGGCGCATCTTCTGGAGAAGCGAGACGACGGTTTGACCGCTGCATCCGGCCAGGCTGATGAGGACGAGCTCCATCGGCCGGAGGCCGTTCCCGTCTCCCAGGGGCGGGTCGAAGTCCAGGGGAATCGTGTGGTCGAACGGGGCTTTTCCTTCGAGATGGAGCTTCTCCGTCCAGCGGACGGTCGCGGTCAAGGCTCCTTCCATGGCGTTATTTCTGCCCTCCCTGGTCGGCCGCTTGGAGAGCGGCGAGGTCGATCGTCTTGACCTTCCCGACGCTCGATAGAGGCTTGTCGAATTTCTTCTCGTCCCCGACGATGATGATGATCATCTTCGCCGGGTCGATATGCTTCTTGGCCGCCTCCCGGACGTCCTCCTTGGTGATTTTCCGGATGTTGTCGATGTAGGTCTCGTAATAATTATCGGGAAACCCTTGGAGCTTGAGGATCATGAGCTGGTTGAGAAGGGAGTTTTTCTGCTCGAAGTTGAAGACGAAGCTGTTGATGATCGAGTTCTTGGCCGTCTCGATCTCCTCGTCGCCGACGAGGTTCGTCTGGAGGTCGGCGATGATCCCTTTGATGAGGTCCAAAGCCTCAACGAACTGGGCCGCCTTGAGCTGGGAGCCGACCATGAACCCCCCCCGGTCGAGGCCGGCGGAGACCTGGCCGTAGATCCCGTAGGTCAGGCCCCGGTTCGAACGGACCTCCTTCATCAGCCGGGCCGTGAATCCGCCGCCGCCGAAGATATTGTTCATGACGTCGAGCTTGTACTGGTCGGGTCCGTTGCGGCGGACGCCGAGATGGCCGAGGAACATGTTGGCTTGGGGCGTGTCCTTGTAGGCGTAATAGATCGTTCCGTCGGCTTTCTCGGCGAGCGGCGGAAGAGCGGGGAGCGTCACGGTCTTTTTCGGCCAGCCCTTGAAGGCTTTCTCCAGGGCGGCCTTGACCTCGGCCAGGGGGACGTCTCCGACGACGCCGATCGTCATGTTGTTCGGGGCGAAGAAGCGGGCGTGGAAGGCCGCGAGGTCTTCCCGGGTGACCGTCTTGAGGGTCGCCGGCGTCGTCCGGCGCCCCCAGGGCGTATCCGCTCCGAAGATCCGCTCCTGGGCGAGCATGTTGGCCACCTGAAACGGCTGGTCCCACCGCCGCCGCATGCCTTCCAGGGATTGATTCCGGGCCAGGTCGAGCTTGTCCTGGGGGAAGGCCGGGTTCATGACGAGGTCGGCGTAGATTTCGACGAGTTTCCCGAAGTCCTTTTTCAGGCCGTTGGCGCTGACGGTCAGGTATTCCGACCCGCCCGCGGCCTCGATCGACGCGGCGATGAACTCGAGCTCCTCGTTGATCCGGTCTCCCGTCCGGGTTTTCGACCCGCCCGTCCGGAGGACCGTCCCCGTGAGCCCCGCCAATCCGGCTTTCTCGGCCGGCTCCCAGAGGCTTCCGCCCTTGAAGCGGCCCGCCATCCAGACCAGGGGGAGTTCTTTGTCTTCGAAGTAAAGGCCTTGGATGCCGTTGGACAGGGTGAAGGATATCGGTTTGTCCGGCTTGAAGACGAGCCCCGGGGCCTGGGCCAGTTCCCGCGGATGTTTCTGGCCGATCCCGGGAAGGGCCAGGAGAAGGAGAGCCGCCGCGACGGCCGCCGCCGAGATGCGATATTGTCTTTTCATCTTCGTCCTCCTTGCCTCAGCTCGTCTTGGCCTTTTTGACGAGGACGGCCACGGTCCGGTTCTCGGCCGTGAGATGCGTCTTGGCGAAGTCCATGACGTCGGCGGCGGTGATGCTCCCGACGAGGTCCTTGTATTTCAGGAAGAGCCTCCAGTCGCCGAAGAGGAGCTGGTAGCGCATGAGCGTTCCGGCCAGGCCCATGTTCGAGCTCATCGCCCGAATGTATGAGGCCTCGAGGTTGTTCTTGACCTTCTGGAGCTCGCGCTCGCTGACCGGCTCGGTCTTGACCTTCTCGACATGTTCGAGGACGGCCTTCTCGAGCTCCTCGACCGTGTGGGGGAAGCGCGGCGTCGCGTAGAAGGTGAAGAGGTTGGGGAAGCGGACCCCCGGGCCGGAGCCGGCGCTCACGGAAACGGCGATCTGCTTGTCCTGGACAAGATCCTTGTACATCCGGGAGGTGCGGCCGCTCGTCAGGATGTAGGACAGGACGGTCGCCGCGGCGTCCTCCTTGGCCGGGAAGTTGGGCTTGTGGAAGCCCATCATGAGGAGCGGCTCGGCGTCGAACTCGAACCGGACGCGCCGCTCGCCGAGCTGCTTGGGCTCGACCGTCCGGAAGGGCGGAGGGTCCGGGCCGCGGGGGATGTCCCCGAAGTACTTTTCGATGAGGGGGATGGCCTTGGCCGGGGTCACGTCGCCGGCGATGGCCAGGACGCAGTTGTTGGGGGTGTAGTATTTTTCCTTGAAGGCCGAAGCCTCTTCCAGGGTCACGGAGTTGATGTCCGAGGCCCATCCGACGACGGGATTCTTGTACGGGTGGGCGAGGAAAGCCGCCCCCATGAACATTTCAGAGAGAAGCCGGGTCGGGACGGCGTCGGTCGTCTGCTTCCGCTCCTCCTGGATGACGCTCCGCTCGATGTAGAACTCGCGGAGGACGGCGTTCCGGATCCGCTCGGACTCGACGAGGCAGAAGAGCTCGAGCTGATTGGCCGGAAGGCTGATGATGTAAGAGGTTTGGTCGGTTCCCGTCCCGGCGTTGAGGCCGACGCCGCCGACGTTGCTGTAGATGAGGTCGATCTCGTCCTTGACGATGTGCTGGGCCTGCTCCTCCTCGAGCTTCGTGAGCTCGGCCCTCAGGGCGGCGACCTTGTCCTTGTCGGCCTTGTCGCCCTTGGCCGTCTCGAGGCTCCACTCGCGTCCGACCTTGGCGATTTTCTCCATCAGGACGAGCTCTTTCTCGTAATCCTTGGTCCCGATCTTGGGCGTGCCCTTGAAGGCCATGTGTTCGAAGAGATGGGCCGTTCCGGTGATCCCGGGGTACTCGTCGGCCGAGCCGACCTTGAAGCCGTACATCGTGCTGAAGACCGGGGCGCCGTGGCGCTCGGCCAGGATCACGGTCAGGCCGTTCTTCAGGACGTGGACGGTGACTTTCTCCTCGAGATTTTGGGCCGCCATGGGAGAAGCGGCGAGGAGCAGGAAAAAGCCGAAAATCGCGGAAAGGGTTTTGGCTGTTTTGGGCATCTTGTTATGACCTCCGTCTTGAATATTGTGACTTAGATAAGCCCTGAAATCAAATACGACGCAGGGCCGGCGTTCATTTCAGGACTTTCCGCGGGACGCGCTCGTCGGCCTGGGCGGCGTGCCAGGCGAAGACGGCCATGATGACCGCGTTCTTCATCAGGTCCTCGGCCTGGAGCGTGTCGAAAAAATCCAGATTCGTATGGCCGGCCGTCCAGGGAATCCGGTCCTGGATGAATTGGAACCCCGGCAAACCCGCCCGGTCGAAGGAGACGTGGTCTGTGCTCCCCGGGCTCTGGATCGAGATCGCGGTGAAGCCGAGGTCGCGGAGGGGAGCCGCCCAGGCGGCGAAGAGGCGGCGGGCATGCTCGTTCCCCTGGAGATGGATGCCTCGGAAGGCGCCCGCCCCGTAGTCCTGGTTGAAGTAGGCCGAGAATTTCTCGTAGGCCGGCGTCGGCGGATGCTTGGGGTCCTTGGGGTCGCCGAAGTGCTTAAGGACGTACTCGCGCGAACCGTAGATCCCCTGCTCCTCGCCGCCCCAGAAGGCGACCCGGATCGTCCGCCGCGGCTTGGCCCCGACGGCCTTGAGGATCCGGGCGGCCTCGAGAGCCACGGCGCAGCCGGCCGTGTCGTCGCTGGCGTTGGGGCTGGCGTGCCAGGTGTCGAAATGGGCCCCGACGATGACGACCTCGTCCTTGAGGTCCGTCCCGGGAATCTCCCCGATGACGTTCGAGGCCCATTCGTTCTTCTCGCCGATGCGGTTGCGGACTTCGACCCGGACCTTGACCGGGATACCCCGTTTCAGGATGCGGTACATCCGGTTGTAGTGCTCGGGATTGACGGCGATGATCGGCAGGGAGCCGAGGGTCGCCTCGCGCGACCATTTGTCGTCTTTCGTGCCGGGACGGGCGAAACCGCGAACCAGACCCGGACGGCCGCCCTCGCATTGAAAGACGGCGAGGGCCCCTTCGGCTTTGAAAAAGGCCATTTTCTCTTCGGGGCGGAGGAGGTCGGGATTGGGAGGGGAGGGGGGCGTCGCCGGCCGGCGCGGCGGGCCGGGGAGGGTCTCCTCGATTTTTCGAAGATCGTCATCGGTGTAGCGGTTGACGGGTTGGTTGAGGGCGTTCGGATCGACGGCGAGCGGCGGGGAGGCCAGGACGGCCATGCCCTTGAGCTTCCCCTTGAGCGGAGCGAGGGCGGTCTTGGTCTGGGCATCGGCGATGACCGCGGGAAGGGTGCGGGGGCCTTTTGTGCCGGGGGTGTGGGCCAGCGGAAAACCGACCATCGGCTGGTAGTCGGGTTCGAGCATGTGGAGCGAGAAAAACTCCATGTCCCAGGCCACGCCGTAGTCCATGAAGGGCTCGACGACCGCGTTTTCGAGTCCGAGGCTCGTCATCTTCTCCTTGGCCCATGCCTGGGCACGCTTCATGTCCTCCGAGAGGGTCAGGCGCGGACCGAGGACGTCGGCCATGTAGCCGGCGAGGTCCATGACTTGCGAGCGCTGAAGCCCTTCCTCGCGGATTTTGGCGATCGTTTCGTAGTCGACCTTGGGCGCGTCCGACCGGGCGAAGAGAAGAAGGGGAAGGGCGGCGAGCATCGCGGCCGCGATTTTTCGGCGAGCGTTCATCCGAGCCTCCTCGATCAGGATGGGCCTATTCTTACGGATTCGCGCATTTTGTTCAAACGTTTCAATATTCGAACGGCCATAATGGACGTCTTCTCCGGGCCGGAAATGGAATATAGTTGAGGCCACCGCGTCGGGCCGAAAGTCCTTCTCATCCGACGCGGCCCGTTCGGTGATTTTTCTGCCGGCGACAAAGAATTTCCCCCTGAATACCGAGATCGAAGCCTGGGTCACCTTGGCCGGAACGAATCCCGGGCCCTTCCTTCCGGCGCCCCGATCGGGACGCTGGAGGAGATTCCGTGATCACGAAGATGGGGGACGCGATCCCGAATCAGGCGATTCGGGTCATGTCCCCTTTTTCCATCTGGGCAGATTGCGGCCGGGGGTCCAGGGGGCCCCCGCGGCCTCGAGAGCGTCGCCGAGCTTGCGGAGGTCGCCTTCGATGAGGCCGCGCATCTCCTCGAGAAGTTTCTCGAATCCGGCGGCCGCGATTTCGTAATCGGCCTTGGCCGTCTGGGTGATCGGGGCCGTGGCGTCGAGCTGGGCGCCCACCCGCTCCAGGAGCGACGGAGCGGCCGCTTCGTCGCGTCTCCGGATGGTGCTGTCGCCGGCAAGCCGGCGCATCGCCTCCCGGATCTTGACCTCGAGAGCGGCGACCGCTTCGCCGAGCTTCGGGTCGGCCTTGGGCGTATCCTTGAGGGCTTTTTTCATGAAGGCGATGTTCCTCAGGGAATCCTGGGCCGCCGCCGATGCGCCCATCATCGCCCGTTGGAGCTCTCCGGCTTTTTTCTGGAAGGCGAGGAGGGCCGCCCGGTCCTTTTCGGCGAGCGTGGCGAGGCCGAGCGATTCGACGACGAAAGCCTGCGGCTCGCCGAGGGGCGTCAGGGCGCCGCCGCCGCGCTTGGCCAGCGAAATCGTGAACTTGCCGGGAACGACGAGCGGACCTTGGGGCGCGGACTCCCATGACTCGCGCCACGGCTCTTCGAGAAGGGTTGGGTTGACGGCCGGATAACGGAGGTCCCAGGCGATGCGATGGATTCCCTGCGTGACGGGACCGTTCAGGCGACGGACGATCTGGCCCGCCTCATCCGTGACGGTCAGGATGACCTCCGGCTTGTCTTCGGCATCCTCCCGCCGGAGCTTGTCCCAGCCGGGGAAAGGGATCGGCTTTCCGGCCTCGGTGAGCTTTTGCTCCTCGTCCCGCCGCGCCGCCGCTCCCGGCTTGACAGTTTCCTTGAGATAATACGTGAAGACGGCGCCGAAGGGCGGATTGGGGGCCGTGTAGAAATTGTCGCCCAGGCAGCCTTTCTCGTTCGAATCGATCGGCCGCAGGGGGATGTACATCAAGGCTTTCTTGACGGGGAAGAGGGCGGCTTCGCGGCCGAGCATGTCCTCGTTGACGAGCCTCAAGGGCGAGTAATCGTCGAGGACGAAGAAGCCGCGTCCGAAGGAGGCGCCGACGAGATCGCTTTCCCGCTCCTGGATCTCGATGTCGCGGAAAGAAATCGTCGGGACCCCGCCGCCGAGCTTGACCCAGCGCTTCCCGCCGTCCACCGTCGCGTAGATCCCGAATTCGGTCCCGGCGAAAAGGAGGTCTTTCATGATATGGTCCTGGGCGACGGACCAGATGAGCGTCCGGGCCGGAATGCCGCCGGCGATGTTCGTCCACGTCCTGCCCCGGTCGTCGCTCCGGAGGAGATAAGGCTTGTCATCGCCCGCCTTGTGGTTGTCCACCGCGGCGAAGACCGTGTCCCTGTCGTGCTTGGAGGCCTTGACCTCGTTGACGAAGAAGAAGTCCGGGACGCCGGCGATTCGGTCGATCATGCGCCACGTTTTGCCGCCGTCCTCGGTGACCTGGATGAGGCCGTCGTCGGTCCCGGCGTAGATCAGGCCCTCCTGGAGCGGCGACTCGCTGAGCGAGGTGATCGTCGAAAACAGCGACATCGCTCCGTGGTCCCAGAGGGCGTCGACGCTCCAGGTCCGGCCCATGATCGGCTGCTCGAGGCGGAAGATGCCGCGGGTGAGGTCGGGGCTGATTTTCGTCCAGGAGTCGCCTCGGTCCTCGCTCCGCCAGACGAACTGCGCGGCGTAATAAAGACGGGTGTGGGAATGGGGGCTGATGAGGACGGGCGAGTCCCAGTTGAAGCGGAGCGGCGGCTCGCCCTCGGCGGGGCGGGGGCTGATAGAGACCGTCTCGTGGCTTTTCTTGTCGTAGCGGAGAAGGTTGCCGATTTGCCATTCGACATAGACGATGTTCGGGTCGGTCGGGTCGATGGCCGTGGCGTAGCCGTCGGCGCCGTAGGTGATGAGCCAGTCCATGTTGCCGATGCCGTGGGCGTTGAGGGTCCGGGAGGGGCCGAGCTGGCTGCCGTTGTCCTGGGTTCCGCCGCTGACGTTGTAGAAGGGGAGGGCGTTGTCCAGGGCGAGCTTGTAGAACTGGGTCACCGGGAGATTCTCGAAGAAGCGCCAGGTTTTCGCCCCGTCGCGGCTCTCGTAGACTCCGCCGTCGCTCCCGTTGAGAATGTAGTCCGGGTCGCCGGGGAGGAAGGCCATGGCGTGGTTGTCGCCGTGCTTGTTCTTCTCGTTGACCCGGCGCCAGGTCTTGCCGCCGTCGTCGGTCGCCATGAGGGGCGGGGCCATCTGCCAGACGCGGTCGAAGACGTTCGGGTCGGCGAAGATTTCCTGGTAGTAATGCGGGCCCGTCCCGCCGCTGATGAAGGAGTTTCGCTTCTCCCAGCTTTCGCCCTTGTCCGTCGAGCGGTAGAAACCGCGCTCGTCCGGGCCGGCCTCGACGGTGGCGTAGACGACGCGAGGGTCGATCGGCGAGACGGCCAGGCCGATTTTCCCCATGTCGCCGGCGGGGAGGCCGACGGTCAGCTTGCGCCAGCCCTTGCCGGCGTCCTCGGACTTGTAGATTCCGGACTCGGGGCCGCCGCCCATGAAGGCGGCCACGGACCGGCGGCGATGGTAGGCCGCGGCGTAAAGGATGTCGGGATTGGAGGGGTCGAACTCGGCGCTGGCGACGCCGGTGTCCTTGGAGATTTCGAGGGAGAGAGCCCACGTTTTCCCGCCGTCGGCGCTTTTATAGAGGCCGCGCTCGCCGCCCGGCGACCAGAGCGGCCCTTCCGCGGCGACATAGACGACGGCGGAGCTGCGGGGATCGACGAGGATGCGGGCGATGTGCTCGGAGTTTCGGAGGCCCATGTTCGTCCAGGTTTTTCCGCCGTTGAGGCTCTTGTAGACGCCGTCGCCGTAGCCGACGTGGCGGCCGCTGACGTTCTCGCCCGTCCCGACCCAGACGACGTCGGGATTGGCGGGATCGAGGGCCAGGCAGCCGATGGAGTAGGAGGCCTGGCCGTCGAAGATGGGCGTCCAGGTCGTCCCCGCGTTTTCGGTCTTCCAGACGCCGCCCGACCCGACGGCGACGTACCAGACGTGACGCTTTTTCGGGTGGATCACGATGTCGCTGATCCGGCCGGACATGATCCCCGGGCCGATGTTGCGGAAGGCCAGCCCCGAAAGGATTTCGGAAGTGAGCAGGTTTTTCTTTTCGGGTGCGGCTTTTCCGATGGGCGCGATTTTCGATCCCGGGGCCGTTTGGGCGGCTTCCGTTGAGGCCGAAACGAGGGCCAGCAGGACCATCAGGGCGACGGCTTTTTTCATGTCTCCCTCCTGAGTTTTTCTTGGATCGCCCGGGATTCTTTCCCCCGAGAATTTCAGCCCGTCGATCGTGTCTTTTCCATGATCATGCCGGTCAATTCCTTAAGGATTCCCCCCTCGTTTCCCCCGTCCGTCCGGAAAAGGAAGATCGGACTGGACGGCGAGGCCGGCTTTACGGAGGCATCGTTCGATCGCCTTGCGATCGCCGGTTTCCCTCCAATACTTCAGGGCGGTCCGGTAGTCTCCGGCATGTTCCAACGTCCGCGCGTACTTCGTCTTTGGAAACGGGACGTGCCGGGCGTACATCCTCAAGGCGTTCGGATAATCCGCGGCCCGATCATAAGCGTCGCCCGCCTTCCCGAATTTGCCCGCTTTTTCATAGAGAGAGGCGGCGCGCCCCGGATGTCCGGACCTGAAGTAATATTCGGCGGCGAGGCTTGACTCTCCGCCCCGATCGAAGATTTCCGCGGCCCTCTCAAAGAATCCCAGGTCGGCCAAGATTTCTCCGGCCTCCTTCGAGAGCCCTTGAGAAAGAGACCAGGCCGCGCCTTTTTCGAATTCGCGATCGGAGGCGGCGAGAAAGATTCCGACATTTCCGCGCCGAAGCGTCAGGCGGGGGAGGACCTCCTCGAACCGCCGGATATCTTCAAGGGCAAAATATCGAACCGCCAACCCTTCCCAGCGTTCCTCTCGGAGGAGAACGGGGATTTCCTTCGCCCATTTCTTGAGAATCGAATCGCGGACTTCGGGATAAAAAACTTTGTGCCGCGTCATATAGATGAGAATGGCGTTGACGTCCCCGCTGCTTTCCAACAAAGAGAGCGTTTTTTCCCACAGGATGCCGCGGTAGTCGATCGCGGCGAGAAAGCCGCCCCAGGCGGCTTTCGCCTCCGGATCCGGGCTAGCCGAAAGGAAGTTGTCCATGAAGGCGATGATCCGGCTTGTCTTCAATTCCGGCCCGATCGGCCAGCCGGGCTTTTTCTTCAAAAAGTCCGTCCGGCTGATGATGAACCGTGCGACCGCATCGGACGCCCCGACGGCGAGGCCGATATCGATCAAGCGTTCGTAATCCATGAGGCGGTCCAGGCCGTTCCATATGAGAAAAGCCTTCTTTTCGTCCTTCAGGGCGGCGTGGCATAAACCCAGCTCGGGCGTGTGTCGGCCGAAAGCCGAAAAGAGGGCGGCGGCCTGCTCATACCGGCCTTGTTTGAACATCTCGCGTCCCATGCCGTAGACCATTTCGCCGTCCCGGATATGACGCAGAGTCCGCTTTGTCCCGGGAAATCCCTCTTTTCGTTCCCGTTCCGATTTGAGGAAACATTCCAGAGCGCTTCGGTAGTCCTTGCGCTTGAGGTGGAGGTCCGCCGCCGAGTCGAAATCGCCCGCGAGTTTGAAATGGCGGAGAGCCTCGTCTTCCCGGCCCAACCGGATATAGCAGGCCGCCGCGCGGGCATGATTCTCGATGGCGAGATACCGGACCAACGCCGGAAAAGCCTTTCGCCGGGCGAACAAGGCGTCCGCTTCCCGGGCGGTTTTTTCCGGGTCCTTCATCTGTTTCAAGCACCGGACGGCTTTCTCCGCGTCGTTCTGGCTCTCGTAGAGACCGACCAACTTGTCGAAGCGACGATGCTTCTCGTAGAGGTTCAACAAACGCGGGATATTCCGCGTTTTCTTCCAGAGCCCTTCGGCGTTCAAGAAATCGCCGCCGCGGTCGAAAAGCTCGGCCGCTTTCTCGGCCATCCCCATCCGCCGGTAAACGCGGGCGGCGGTCGGATAGTCCCGGGCGAGTTCGTAGTGGGCGGCCGCCTGGCGGGGGTTCTTGAGGTATTTATGATAAAGGACGGCCAGGCCTTTATGATCGTCCGCTTCGTGAAAACAGCGGAGGGCGTCGTCGTATCGGCGTCGCTCGAGGTAGAGCCGCCCGGCCTCGGCGGCTTTTCCTTCCTGCCGGAGAATTTCGACCCGGCAGCGGAACATTCCTTCCCGGTCTCCGAGCTTTTCCCGGAGCGGCAACGCCTGCCGGAATCCGCCTCCCCGCTCGTAGGCGGCGGCCGCCCGGCCTGTTTCGCCGATGTCCTCGAAATAAGAGGCGGCTTCAAGAAAGCGGCCCGCCTTCACGGCTTCCTGGCCCGCCGCGAGGGCGTAGAGGCGCCTTTCGCCCCCGTTCTTGAAGCATTCCATCGCCGCCCGGGTGAATTCGCGCTCCAAATAATACCGGCCTTGCTCGATCCAGTCTTCGGGCGTCGTCAGGACGTTCCAGACCTCGCCGATAAACGCGCGGTCGTCGGTCGCGTACACCTTCTCCCGGAACCGCGGATCCTCCCAGATCACGGAGGGCCGTTCTCCGTCGTAAATGATCAGGTCTTTCTGGGAGCGGGTGATGCCGACATAGAGGAGGTTGATCTCATGGCGGATCCGGGCTTCGTGAACCGATTTTCGGCTCTGGTCCAGAATGACTTTCCAGATGTCGGCCTGGGCCCGGTCGGCGCAGAATTTCCAGAGAACGACCGTCTCGAACTCCAAGCCCTTGGCCTCGCCGATGGTGAACACGAGTTCGGTCTCGAGGCGCTCGCTCAACGCCCGCTTGTCATCCTCGGATCGGACGAGAATCGTCCGCCGGGCGCCCGCCGTTTTGAGGATGTCGAGCATGGCCGTTTCGCCGATCCCGGCCACGGCCGTCGGCGGACGGCCCTTGTATTTCCAATCCTCATGGGCTTCGTCCGATCGGATCCCCAGGTACTTTTCCTTGAGGCTGAGGAGGGTGTTGGACAACTCGACGATGCTGCCTGAGCTGCGGAAATTCAGAGTGAGGAATTTCAACGGAGGGACGGGAAGCCCTCTCTCGTGGAACATCCTCTTGACCTCTTCCCAGCGGAAGCCGCTGGGATTGATCGTTTGCTTCGTGTCGCCGGCGAAAAAGACGTTGCGCGGATCGGCGGTCAAGGACAGGAGAAGGTCGATCTGGATATCCGTGAAATCCTGGATTTCATCGCAGAGGAGAATGTCGTAGACGGGAACCTCCCTCTCTTTCTCCGCGGCCGCGGACAGGATCTCCCGGATCAGGTCCAGTTCATCCCACAGTTCGCCTCCGTCGAGCCGGCTTTGGTACCATTCGATGACCGGATACAGCTCTTTGCGGTTATGGGGAAAATGGGGGGCCTTTTTCCTGCCCAGGAATTCGTACTCGAGAAAGGACAAATATTTTTGCGGGGCGGCCTTTTTTTGCCGATGAATTTCGCGGAGAGTCAGGTCGAAGACGGCGACGACGCCGGGCCGGCGGCTTTCGTCCTCGATAAATTTCTCCATCCGGGCGCAAAAGGTCGGGATATCCGTCCCCAAATTCTTCTCCACGAACCGTCCGACGGCCGCCAGGGACGCCAGGTTGGCGTAGCCTTGAAATTGGCGTTTCAATTTCGACAGAATGCTGAGGTCCGCCTGACGGTCGCGGACCGCCCGCAAACCCCGCTCGAGGATGCCGGTGTCGACCTGGGGAAGGCCGCCCTTGAGGATGGAGCGGATTTCCTCCCAGACGAGGGCGGCGTCGAATTTCTGAAAAAGGGGATGGGAAGCGAACATCCGGACGAATCGGTCGAAATCGACCTCCTTCTCGGGGGCGAAAGATTTTTCGAGACGGCCGGCCAAGGAGAGGGCGAAATCCTTGAAGGCGAAGAACTCGGGCGCCCGGATTTCGCTTCCGGCCTCCGCTTCGTTCAGAAGTCCGGAGTACAGCCGCTCCGCGAAATTTCTCAGAAAGCGGTTGTACGTAATGAACAGCTTCGTTTTTCCTCTCAGGGACTTCCGGAAAAGAGAATAGACGGCCAAGGTCGTCTTCCCGCTTCCCGCCGTCCCCGAAATCAGCAGGGGAAGAGGGGTTTCGAGAACCTCTTTCTGCTCGGGCGTGAGAAGGAGGAAGAGTTCGAATTCGTCGCGGGCGAAACGCCGGATCCGCCTCCATTCCGGCTCCTCGACGGGATACCATCTCTGCTGGCCGGACTCGTCCCGCGCCCTTTCCGTCAGGCGCTCCTGGGTCAGATATCCGGAATCGAGATCGTCCATGACGACGTCTTCGAGCACGGTTTCGTCGTAATTTCGGAAATCGAGGAACAGGGCGTTCTCCGGCGCGACCGTCAGTCTTTTCCGGTCCAGATTTTCGTGGGTGGCGAAGCCCCAGACATAGACGACGAGATCCTTCGGGGACGTTTCCGGCGGCCGGCCGAGAGTGAAGAGGAGGCGGAGGTTGTCCTCGATCGCCGCTTCGAAAACGCATTGGGAGGAGAGACCCCTGAGCTTTTTCGCCCTCAGCCGCCCTTCCCAGATCCCCGATTCAAAATATTCGAACTTCTCCCGAACGCGCTCGCGAAAGCCCCGGGGTTTCCGGAGAAGATATTTCTTCACCGCGTCGTTGATCAAAACGATGGCCATCGGGCCTCTATCTTAACAGATCGGGACGTCGAGGGCGACCGCCCGTTACCCCCGTCATCGGCGCCGCCCGGCCAGCGGGCGTGATATCATCGGGCGTTTCCGATATCGGGTAGGTTTCATATATAATATCTCCCATCGAGAAAAGGCCTTGGAACAAAATGAATTGAAAAGAGACGTTTAGGATGGAATGAAGGAGTAGGCCCATGTTGAAAAAAAGACGCCTCCGGAAACGGATCGCGGGGGCCGGTCTTAGTCTAACCCTTCTGATCCCCGGCGGGGCGTTCGCCCAGCCCTGGAGCCGCGGACCCGGACGGGACGTTTCGGCCGAGTTCCCGCGGTTTTCCTTGTCCATGCAGGGCGGAGTCGGGACGCTCGAGCCCGGCCGGGAGATGATCGACCTCAAGTTTGAAGCCCAGGTCGGCCTGTCCCGGTCCCTTCGCCTCGGGCTCGGGATCGGCACCATGCATCGCGGCCGGGGGGATCGTGACGGGAGGGACGCCTATGACCGGGACCGGCGGATGATGGGCGATTGGGAAACGCAGAGAGGATGGGCCGATGGCCCGGCCGACGTCTTTCGCGACGTCCGGATTCATCCCCTCAGCGCGAATCTCTATTATGCCCTGCCCCTCGGCCGCCGGGCGGACGCCTTCATGAGCGCCGGGGGAAGCTACTATTTCGGGAGGTTCGACGGCCTGTCGGGCCGGCAGAAGAAAAACGCCTGGGGCGGCCAGGCCGGCCTCGGTTTCGAATACAGGCTCGCGCCCCGCTTCAACTTGATCGCTGAAGGGAGCTACCGGTTCGCCGAGTTCCGGGGATTGCGGGCCCCGCGGAACGAATCGTTCATCAACTTCTTTCCGGAAGCCATCACCCTGAAACCGGAGCTGAACCGGATCTATCGCAGCGTCGTCCGAGCGATCGAGGCCGCCTTGGCGCCGCCCCCGCCGCGCTCCGTCGATTTCGACTTCAACGGCTTCAGCTTCCGGGCCGGAGTCAAGTTCGGGCTCTGAGAATCACTTCTTTTTCAGCTCCTTGATCCGGTCCTGGGCGATTTCCCGCATGAAGTCGACGTCCTCGTTCCCCTCGGTCTTCTTCAGGAACTTCTCGTACCAGACGACGGCGTCCTTCGTCCGGTCGGTCTTCTCGAGGGCGGAAGCGTAGTCGAAGAAATCGTAAATCGCGAATCCGGCCTCCTGGGCGGCCAGGCCGTCGTAATAGGCCGTGATCTTGGCGTGCTGGCCCGAATCCTCATAGGCTTGATGGAGGCTCTTGAGGGGCGAGAAGACGAGCATCTCGTCGGGATATTTCTTCATCGAGACGACGGGCGAAGAATTGTAGCGGGCCAGGAACTGCTCCAGGATCTCGATGATTTCGGCATTCTGGGGCTCTCCGTAAGCCCGGCCGTAGAGGTTGGTCAGTCGCCAGTAGGACTCGTGGGCCCGGTTAGTGTCCGGACAGCGATCCATGACGATCTTGTAGTAGCGTTCGAAGAACTCCGGCGCGGCGTCGTCGGGGGCGTCGGCGAGTTTGGCGAAAATCGCCTTGGACAGGGCCTCCTGGTCGTTCGTCGAAAGGGGCCGCGGTTTTTTCAGGAGGGTCTCGATTTTCGGGTCTTCCTTCTCCTGGTCGGCGGTCCGGCAGGCGGCGGGAGAGGCGAGCAGAGATCCTCCGACGGCGACGGCCAAGATGGCGCTCATGAGGACGGAAGTTTTGAATGTTTTCATGGGCTTCACTCCTCGTAGGGCACTATAACGGCCGGCCCGCCCGCTGTCAACGTTGTGCCCGCGACACGCCCCGAGAAGCATGATCCGGCCTCCGCGGCCCGCCGGGATTGACGACGGCCGACGGATGGACTAAATTGCCGGAGAGCATGCTCGAAGACGCGGTCATCATCAACGCCGCCCTCAATATCGGCTTGATCGAGGAACGCCTCGAGCCGCTCCGCGAGGCCAAGACGGATTGGAGCTGCTACGCCGGCCTGGCTCTGGGGCTTTCCGTGGCCGTGGCGTATTGGCTGTAGCCGAAAGGAAGGATATCCGGATGAGAAAAATCCATCCGCTTCGTCAAAGGGCCGTCGACTTCGGGGGCGAATACGTCCTCGGTCTGCGGGACCTCAAGACCCATGCCTGTTACTTGATCTATGGGGAGATGGCGCCCGGCGAGACCGGACGCAAAGTCTCTCCGGGGGAGGGGCATGAGGAGATTCTCTTCGCCGTCCATGGGGATCTCACCGTCGGCGAGGGGACGGAGACGGCCGTCCTGCGGGAGGGCGAGGCCGTCCATTTCGTCGGCGAGGAAAGCGCCCTCCTCTCGAATCCCGGATCGGAGAAGTCGGTTTACATCCTGGCCGGGGGCCATTCCTCCGGCGGCCATTAGGAGAAAAAAAGGGGGGAAACCGGTCATCCCTCGGGACCGGTTTCCCCGGGAAGGGAGAGAAGCGCTATCGGACGTTTTTTTCGGGCTTGGAGGCCTTGAGGCTTTCGGCCTTGGCCTTCAGTTCGACCTGCTTTTGGTGGATTTTCTGGAGAAGAGTCTCGAGTTCGGCTTTCTTGCCGGCGTCCTTCTCTTCGGCCAGCTTGGCCCGGACGTCGGATTCTTTCTGCTGGAGTTTCAGATATTCTTCCTTGAGGGCCTCGATCGTGACTTCCTTGCCGACCTTGGGACCTCCGTTTCCGTTTGATCCGCTGTTGGCCTTGAGCTCGGCCTGCTTGGCCAGGACGACTTCCAGCGTTTTCTTGAGCTCGGTCTTCTTGGCCGCGTCCGTCTCGGACTCAAGCATCTGCCGGACCTTGGCTTCTTTCTCCATGAGCTTCCTCATCTCCTGCTCCGGAGCGAGGGGGGAAGGCAGGGGGCCGTTGGCGGCCAGGAAGGCCTGGATCTCTTCCTCCTTGGCCAGGATGTCGGCGAGCTTGGCCATGAGCTGTTTCTTGAGCTCGGGATCGGTCGTCTCCGCGAGCTTCGCCCGGACCATCGCCTCTTTTTCCTTGAGGGCGGCGAGCTCCTGGACGGCGTGTTCGGCCTTCTGTTTCTTCAGGACGATCGTCTCGCCCGCCGCGTTTTCCTTGGATTGCTGAGCCGGGGCGGGCCTCGGGTCGGCGAAGGCCAGGGCCAAGAGGGCCGCCAGGGGAATGGCCAGGAGGAGCTTCAGTTTGGCCGCTCCCCCCGAGTGGGTCTTGGACATCATCAAGATTCTCCTTTTGATCTGGGATTGTTTGAAGTTGTTCGCGAACTCGAACAACTGGGCGCCCACGTGCTGCTCGAACAGGAGCAGCCGGTACGCGGCCGGGCTGAAGCCCTGCGCAATGACT
>Ga0194125_10003097_pt1 | contig 27118 bp, 11 predicted proteins | sample TA2KigC250mmetaG_FD_148626 | JGI IMG/M metagenome (GOLD analysis project Ga0194125, IMG submission 148626) | Freshwater microbial communities from Lake Tanganyika, Tanzania - TA2015034 Kigoma Deep Cast 250m | ecosystem: Environmental > Aquatic > Freshwater > Lake | place: Tanzania: Lake... | reverse complement strand
GTTTGGTGGGGTGGGTGCGGGGGGGGGGGGGGGGGGGGGGCGGGGGGGGGGGGGGGGGGGGGGGGGGGGGTGGGGGGGGGGGGGGGGGGGGGGGGGGCACCAGGGGAAGGGGAAGAGGCAGGGGCAGGGACAGGGACCCGCGGGCAAGATGCCCGCGCTCCGTTCTTGGCCGGCGCGCAGGCTGGAGCGGGGTCAGAGGAGCCGAGGGCGCAGGTGCGGGTGCGTGAGTGGAAGGAGGTTGGGGCGGAGTATCGGCGGCGGTTGTTTGTGCGGGGAGGGGTTTCTGGGAGCAGCGGGAAGGTGGCGTTGAGCCGGGAGCAGATTAGGCGGGTGTTGGAGAAGGGTGGGGAGTTGAGTGTGGGCGAGGTGTTGCGGTTACGGATCCGGCACATGACGGACGGGGTGGTCTTGGGATCCAAGGGGTTTGTGGATGGGGTATGGTTGGCGCATCGGGATCGGTTTGGGGCCCAACGGCGGAGTGGGGCGCGGCGGATTCGGGGCGGGGGTGCCCCATTGTCGGGGTTGAATTCCTTGAGAGACTTACGGGTATCGGCCGTCTCGTGAGTCAGCTCAGATTGGCCTGAGGCCCCCGGTAGCGGGAGAGGTGGGATCACAGCGCTACCCGAGGAGCGGGACCGCGCCAGTGCGCGCGCCGAGACACCGGTGTTGTCTTACCTCCGCGGGAGGGTTGCCGAGGAGAGAGTTGCCACCGAGACCGCTTTGGCGCACGCTGCGGGCGTGAGTGATGCAACGCCTATCGCTGCTCTTGCCGTGGCGCTGGCCTTGCTTGCCGGGTGCGACCCACCCGTGCCAGCCAACGCCGACGACTCGCCCGCCGATACGGACACGCGACCGCTTCATTTAGAGCGGGCCCTGCCCAAGTTACCGACGGTCAAGCTCTGGGTAGGTGACCAGGAGCTGTTGGCGGAGGTGGCGCGTAGCGTCGCCGAACTCTCGACGGGCATGATGTACCGCACGAACCTGGCTGAGGGTGAGGCGATGCTCTTTGTTTTTGCGCGACCGCATCGCACAGCCTTCTACATGCGCAACACGACCGTGCCGCTGACGGCCGCCTATATTGACATCGAGGGAACCATCCTCGAACTGCACGACCTGGAGCCGCTGAACGAGACCCCGGTGCCGGCCGAGAGCGACCAGGTCCAGTTCGTGCTCGAGACGCCGCGGGGCTGGTTTGGGCGCCATGAGGTGAGGCCGGGAGCCGTCCTCCGCACGCCCTATGGGAGTCTTAGAGAGCTCGATTGGAGGACGCTCCGGCCGCGGGCGATCCGTTGACCGATGCGTGTTGCCCTCGCCCAACTCAACACGACAGTCGGCGACCTCGATGGCAACGCGGCGAAGGTCTTGGCCGCCTATGAACGCGGCGTTGTCGCAGGGGTCGAGTTGGTGGTGACGCCCGAGTTGGCGGTCACCGGCTATCCGCCGCGCGACTTGTTGTTACGGCGGAGCTTTGTGCGGGGCAACTTCGAGGTCTTGGCTCGGCTCGCTGCGGCCACCGGCCCGACCGGGTTGATCGTTGGGTACGTCGCGGAGAATCCGAACCGTCCCGGGCGTGAGACAACGAACTCGGTGGCGCTACTCCAACGCGGCCGTGTGCAGGCCACGCGCGCCAAGACACTCCTGCCGACCTATGATGTGTTCGATGAAGACCGCTACTTCGAGCCGGCTCAGGGCAACGATCCCGTGGTTTTCAACGGCCGCAAGCTCGGATTGACCATCTGCGAAGATCTCTGGAATGACGAGGATTTCTGGCAGGACCGCCGGTACCGGCGCAATCCGGCGCTCGAGTTGGCGGCGGCTGGGGCGGAGCTGATCGTCAATGTGTCGGCTTCGCCCTGGCACCTGGGCAAGAACCGGGTGCGGCACGCGATGTTGGCCAGCCTGGTGGCCAAGCTGCATCGCCCCCTGCTCTACTGCAATTTGGTCGGTGGCAATGACGAACTGGTCTTCGACGGCTGCAGCCTGGCGTTCAACGGCAACGGCGAGTTGAACGCACGCGGCAAGCCTTTCGCCGAGGACTTTGTCCTCGCCGACCTGGGTGCGCCCGCCGCCGCGCTGGCGGCGGAGGCGCCTTCCGACGAGGAGAAGCTCTATGGGGCCTTGGTCTTGGGATTGCGCGATTACCTGTTCAAGTGCGGGTTTCACTCGGCGGTGCTTGGGCTCAGCGGGGGGATCGACTCGGCGCTGACGGCTTGTTTGGCCGCAGCCGCTCTCGGGCCGAGCCAGGTGCTTGGTATTTCGTTGCCGTCGCAATTCTCCTCGGCGGGGAGCTTGGCCGATGCGCGGCAATTGGCCCTCAACCTAGGAATCCGGTACGAGGTCGTGCCCATCCAAGCGGCCTTCGAGGCGGTGAAGCGGCAGCTCGGGCCGCTTTTCAGCGGGTTGGCGGAGGACGTTACCGAGGAGAACATCCAAGCCCGGTTGCGCGGGGTGTTGCTGATGGCGCTCTCGAACAAGTTCGGCTCGCTTCTGTTGACCACCGGGAACAAGAGTGAGATGGCGGTCGGCTACTGCACCCTGTACGGCGACATGTGTGGCGGTCTGTCCGTCATCAGCGACGTGCCCAAGACCATGGTCTACCGGTTGGCGCGCTGGATCAATCGGGAACGCGAGATCATTCCTGCCGCCTCGATCACTAAGGCCCCGTCGGCCGAACTGCACCCCAACCAGACCGACCAAGACTCGCTGCCGCCCTACGAGGTGCTCGATGCCATTCTGGACGCCTACGTGGTCGAGGGCCGGCCGGTGGACGAGATCATCGCCCGCGGGCACGACGCGGCGCTGGTGCGCAAGGTGGTCCGGTTGATCGACACTAGCGAATACAAACGGCGCCAAGCCGCGCCTGGTCTCAAAGTCACCAGCAAAGCGTTTGGCCTTGGCCGGCGCATCCCGATCGCCCAGCGCTACCGCGAGGGCTGATGTGGCTTCGGCTGTCGAAGGACCGGGAGCCAGCGCTACGCCGCCATTCGCCGGGCTTGCCGACAACGGCGGCTGGTGTTAACTGGTCTGAGATGGCCATGTCACCAACCCCACGGCTTACCGATCGGATCGGGCTCGCGTTGGTCTTGGTTCTAGCCGCGCGGGCTGCGCCCGCCGACTGGCCGACCCTCCGCGGCAACCCGGCCCACACCGGCTATGTCCAGGCGGAGCTACGGCCGCCGTTCCGGCTAGCGTGGGCCCGGGAGTTCGCGGGCGAGCGCCTCGGAACAGCCCTCGAGCCCATCGTCGCGGCCAGCCGTGTGTTCGTGGCGACGCACCAGGGGAGCCTCTACGCCCTGGACGCTGCCAGCGGCCAGTGCCATTGGCGACTGGCTGCGCCGGCACCCATTCTGCAATCCCCGGGCTACGGGGAGGGCGTAGTGGTGCTGGGGTGTGCCGGGGGGCCGCTGTTGGGTGTGGCGGCCGAAGACGGGCGAAGGCTATGGAGCCAGTCGATCGACCCCGCCGGTTACGCGGCTGCACCGGTCGTGGCGGGCAACTGGGTCTATGTAGGGAGTCGCGGCGGGCAATTCGTGGCGGTCGAAGTTCGCAGCGGGAAGTTGCGGTGGCGCGTTGACTTGGGAGCGCCGATTCGACAAACGGCGGCGGTAGCGGACGACCGGGTGTTTGTGACCGCCGAAGATCTTCAGGTCCGGTGCTTCGCCGCCGACACCGGGCGACTACTATGGACCTCGGAGCCGCTCACGGGCCAAAGCGCGCGGGACTATTATCCGGTCGTGGTCCAATCTGGGGATCGGACCTACGCGATCGTGCGGACCAATCCAACGATCGACATGGCGCAACGGATCGCGCGTGACCGGTCGGTGTTGGCGCGCAACGCGGGCATTGACGACGGCGACTGGCGCAAGGTCGAGGCCTGGACCCAGAGCGAGCAGGCGCAGGGCGATCCTTCTCTGTGGGCCCAAGAGCAACGTGCCATCCTAGCCCACCTCGAGACGCACCGGGACGCCCGCACCTGCTTCGTCCTCGACGGCCGGACCGGGGAGGCGGCGGGGCAAGCGCCGGTGCTGTGGGTGGCCGGCTGCCAGGGCGTGGGTGCGCCGCCAGCGCTGACTGCCGAGGGCGACCTCTTGATCTTCAACCGCAGCGCGTACGGCAACTGGAACCGAGGCGTGGCGCCGTTGGTGGGGCTGGGTTTACTCACCTTGGGCGAGCACCGCGTCACGCCGCTGTTTCATCGCAATGGCCGACAGCCGCCTTGGAATACCTTCTGGGGCACGGCTGACGAGAGCCAGAACTTCGTCGTGGCTGGGGACACGGTGCTGATCGTTCACCAGGGGACCCTGAGCGGATTTGACCTGCGCACCCGGGAACTGTTTCGCATCCACGGTGAACGCGACACCTTCGGCGGCTTGCCCAGCCCAACCTGGGCGCGCAACGAATGGCACGGCCCCGGTCGCGGCGGCGTGGCGGTGGTGGGCTCGCGGTTGTACTGGCTAACCGGCAGCCGGGTGCTCTGTCTGGCCGCCGGCGAGGCAGGCAAGCCGGCTCTACCCGAGCGAATCTCGAGTCCGGCCGCTGTTGCCGAGCCGCACGACGCCTCATCCGGTCCGGAGCGGACCGCGCTGCGCCAACGGTTAGCCGCGGCGGTGACCGAGTTTCTCGAGGCACGCTGGGCGCCGTTATACGTCGAGCCGGGCTTGGCGGGACGCGACTTTGTCTTCGATCACAGTGGCGAGGCGTTCGAGACTTTGGCGTGGGCTTATGCTGAGTTGCCGGAGGCGCTGCAGTCGAGGGTGAAGGCTTGGCTGGCGGAGGAATGGCAGGCGCACCCGCCCTACTCCCAGCAAGGGTGGTACGCCCTGAACCGCGGGACACGCCGGGAGCGTTTCTGGATTCCTGCCGAAGTCTTGACGCGGGTGGGCGCGGACCAGCCGCATCATCCGTTTGGCAACCTGCACGCCGTTGGGCGCTACGCCGGGCGGTGCGCCGAGTGGCCGCGGGTCTTGGCGGCTTGGGCTGACTTGGCCTCGTGCTACCGTGGGTTCGTGAGCACGGGTTGGCGGCTCGAGGCCACGCGCGGCGACCTTCACGCCAACCGTTACCTGGCCTCGCTGTTGGCCTTCGAACAGATCGCCACGCGGGCTGGGGAAACCGACCTGGCCCAGCAGGCGCGCCAGCAGGCCGAAGCCACCGGCGAAGCGTTAATGGCCTGGTGGCAACGTGCGGCTGCGACCGGCACGCTGACCGCCTTTCGCGGCGTGGGTGAGTTGGACCCGTTTATCGGGCGCGGCGACGCGTTGTCGTTTCGGGTCGCGCCGCACCGGCACCGCGTGGCGCTCTTGGCGGGTCTGACGCCCGAAGTGGCGACGCGCGTGCGAGCGGCCGCGGCCGCGGCCGTCGAGGCGGTATGGCAGACCTATGAACAACTGTATGCGACCTGGTGGTTGGCCGGCGAAGAGCGGCAGGTGCATTTCGGCGAGAACTTTGTGGACCCGCCGGACTTGGCCCTGGGCGGTTTTGGAGCGTTGGCGTGGCTACGTGCGGCGCCGGCGGCGGCGCTCGCTGACCGAGTCGACTTGCCATTTGGCCGCGCGGACCTGTATTACGTGCGCAAGCTAGCTGTGACCCTGGCCAGCCGATAGGCAACTGCGCAGTTTCCTCATCATGAGTCGGGACAACGAAGAAGCCGAGCGCGAGCGTTCAGACTGGGAGCTACGGACTTTCGAGCTCCCCTGGTACCAGTGGCCGTTTTTTCGCGGCATGATCAGTCTGCTGATGCCGCCGATCGGTGTGTGGTTGCTGTGGCGCAACAGCGTCTTGCCCTTGCGGCGCAAGTTCCTAGGGACCGCGGGACTGCTTCTTTATGGGTTGCCCTACGCGGTCCTGGTGATTCTCGCCCTCAAGTTGTTGGGCGTGGTGGACATCGAGTGGCAAGGCGGCCAAGGCCCCAGCCTAGTGCGCGAGAAGACCGTCCCGAATTTCCGCGCGCTGGAAGACAGCCGCGACGTCCAGCGCCGCACCCTGCCGGAAGAGCGCCTGGGCCCGCCTGCACCCTTGGTTTCCTACTGGACCGACTTCCGCGGGCCGAACCGGGACGGTGTCAACCGCCAAACCACGCCGGTTCTATTGACCAACTGGCCGGCCAAAGGTCCGCGGCTGCGCTGGCGCCAGCCGGTGGGCGGCGGGTATGCGTCCTTCGTCGCGGCGGAAAACCGGGCGTTTACGATCGAGCAGCGCCGCGACCGCGAAGCGGTGACGGCGTACGACTTGGACACGGGCCGCGAGTTGTGGGCGCTCAGCTACCCGGCGCTGTTCACCGAATGGATGGGCGGCGATGGACCGCGCGCCACGCCCACCTACCACGACGGCTTGGTGTACAGCCTGGGTGCGCAAGGGGATTTCTGCTGCATTGCGGCGGCCACGGGCAAGGAACTGTGGCGCAAGAGCATTCTCAAGGACAACCAGTCGGAGAATCTGCAGTACGGCATGGCCAACTCGCCCATCGTGGTTGACGAGAAGGTCATCGTGCTGACCGGTCAGGCCAGCGATGGCAACTCGATCGTCGCCTACCACCGTCTGACCGGCGAACGTCTCTGGTCCGCGCTTGACGACAAACAAGCCTACACCTCCCCCTTGCTGGCCACCTTGGCTGGCCAACGGCAGTTGGTCATCGTGGCTGCCCGGCGCGTGCTGGCCGTCAAACCTGACCGCGGCGAACTGCTCTGGGACTACTTGTGGCGCGTCGAATACGACAACTGCATTGCCATGCCCCTGGTTGTCGGGCCCGATCGGATCTTCCTATCGGCCGGGTACGGCACGGGTTGCGTCTTACTCGAGGTTTACCCGAAAGACAACGCGTTGGCCGTGCGCGAGCTGTGGCGCAACCGGAACATGAAGAACAAATTCAACAGCTCGGTGCTCTTCCAAGACCACATCTACGGCCTAGACGAGGGTGTCTTGGCCTGCGTCGCCGTCGCCACCGGCCAACGCCTCTGGCGGGATGGTCGGTACGGTTACGGGCAACTCCTGCGCACCGCCGACCAACTCATCATCCTGTCCGGCGAGGGCGAGTTGGTCTTGGTCCGGGCCAACCCGCGCCAACTGGAGGAACTGGCCCGTACGCCCGCCTTGAGGGGCAAGAGCTGGAATGTTCCCGCCCTGGCGGAGGGCCGGCTGCTGGTCCGCAATGGCTTCGAGATGGCCTGCTACGACTTGCGCCTGCATCCGCCGGACGAAGAGGAGGAATGAACGGCCTCCTGCCCACACTCAACTCGACTGCGGTCAACCTCAACTCAAATTATGCAACTGGATTACAGCTCCACCACTACGACCACCGCCCCCGCGTTGACCCCACGGGTCCTTCGCGTCCCTCATGGATGCCCCAGGTTACTGCTCGGCACCCTTGCCCTCGCCCTGATCAGCGCCGGCTCAGGCGCCGAGTCAACCGGCCGCCGTACCCTCTTCGATGGCCAAGACCTGGCCGGTTGGCGTTCGCCTGTGGGCGAATGGCGCACCGCCGCGGCGGTCCCGCTGGACCCGACCGACGCGACGAAGTTCGCGCTCGCGGCTGGCTCGGGCATCTTGGTGAACGGCGAGAAAGGCCGGACGGTGAATCTGCTGACTGAGGCCGAACACGGCGATGTCGAGTTGCATGTCGAGTTTGTGGTGCCCAAGGGCTCGAACTCCGGCGTGTACCTCCAGGGCCGTTACGAGATCCAAATCCTCGACAGTTGGGGCGTCGCCCAACCGAAGTCGGGCGACTGCGGCGGCGTGTATGCCAGTTGTAGCGAGCCGAAACCGGACTTCGCCGGCCGCCCCCCCGAGGTCAACGCCAGTCGCCCACCAGGAGAATGGCAGACGTACGACATCGTGTTCCGCGCTCCGCGCTTTGATGCCGCGGGCAAGAAAACCGCCTCGGCCCGTTTCGTCCAGGTACGCCATAACGGCAAGCTCATTCACGAGAATATCGAGGTGCCCCGCCCGACCTGCGCGGCGGCTTGGCTGGATGAGCGGCCGACCGGGCCCGTGCTGCTCCAAGGCGATCATGGCCCCGTCGCCTACCGCAACCTCTGGTGGCGGCCGCTGCAACTGCCGTGAACCTGCGCTCGTCTGCGCATCGCCAAGCGCGATGGGCAGAGGAGGCCGCGGCCTCGCCCTAGAGAGCCGTGAGCCTCCTCCCTTGACAAGCCACTCCGGGTGGGCACTTTCCAGCCATGCGCTGGAATCGTCGCAAGTTCATGCTGCTCGGGGGCGCACTCGCCGCGACGGCGGGTGCAAGCGGGGTTTGGGTGGGCACGTCGCGGTCGCGTTCGGCGCGGTGGCTGCGGCAAATGCTGGCCGACGCGCAGCGGCGCGTGACCCCTCCGGCGGTCCGACCGCAACCGCAGACTTGGCCGGATAACGCATTGACCGTCTGCTGGCTGGGCCACGCCACGGTGCTCATCAACTTCTACGGTGTGCACATTCTCACGGACCCGTCGTTGAGCTGGCGCGTTGGGATCGACGTGGGCATCGGCACACTCGGGCCCAAACGCTTCGTCGCCCCGGCCCTGAGCGTCCGCCAGTTGCCCCGCATTGACCTGGTCCTGCTCTCGCACGCGCACATGGACCACATGGATTTCCCCACGCTCCGGCGCCTGGATCCGCGGGCGACCTGCCTGACGGCGCGCGAGACCGGCGAACTCCTGGCCAAGACCCCATTCCGCGGCGCGGCCGAGTTGGGTTGGGGCGATCGGGTCACGCTGGCGCTGCCGGCGGGGTCGATCGAGGTCGAGGCGTTCGAGGTGAAGCACTGGGGCCGGCGCTTGCCGAACGACCGTGACCGCGGCTACAACGGTTACGTGCTCCGGCGCGAGGGGCGCGCATTGATCTTCGGGGGCGACACCGCCTTGACGCCGCGCTTCGACGACTTGCGTGCGCGTGGCCCCTACGCGCTGGCGATCATGCCGATCGCGTCTTATAACCCTTGGATTCGCAACCACTGCACACCCGAGGAAGCGGCCCTGATGGCCCACCGCGCCGGTGCGGCCTTTCTGGTGCCCATGCATCATCAGACCTTCAAGCTGAGCGATGAGCCCATGCACGAGCCCATCGAACGGTTGCGCGCCGCCCTCGAACACGAAGCCGAGCGCCTGGCTCTGGAGCGCGTCGGCGAACACTTCACGGTGGCCTAGCCAAGGGCGCCTCCCCGCCCCTCCATCACCCCTACGAACTGGCGCTGGTGTAGTGGAGGATGGACCGCCGCCAAACCCACTCGGACACCCAGAAGCAAGCCGCGCCCAGGCAGACCAGAAGCGCCAACTCCCAGGGCGTGCTAAGCCGATCTGTCAGCAGTTTCACGGGCACATTCGACACCAAGAGCATCGGCAGGACAAAGGTGAACACCACCTTGAACACCCCCGGCCGAAACGCCGCGTCCGGCAGGCGCGCAATATTGAAGAGGTTGTAATACCCCCACACGATGCCCTGCGCGCGCACGGTCCAGAAGCTGACCGTCGCCAGCAGAAACATGAGCGAATAGTGGATCAGGATGCCTGCGCCGCAGAGCAGTACGAAGCCCAACAGCGGCGCCCAGGTTGGCGTCAAACCGAGTTGCCGCCCTGCATAGACCATGACCGCCACCGCCGAGGCGGCGTTTACAAACGCCCCTAAATCGACCTGCCGAAACGAAATGACAAACCGCGTGTTCACCGGCAGCAATAGCAGGAAGTCCAGCCGGCCGGTGCGCACCAACTCCGAGAGTTGGCTGCAGTTGGACAAGAACAAGGCGGTGAACAACTGCTGGATGAAATGGCTGGCGCCCACCAACATCACCACCTGCCACTGGGTCCACGTCCCAATCCGCTCCGTATGCTGGTAGATCACCGCGATGAAACAAAGCTGAAGCGCAAACCAAAGCAACTCGACCACAATCCATAACAGGAAATTCGCCTTGAACCCCATCTCCCGCACCACCGAGTTGCGCCAGAGCGCCCCGTAGATCCGCCCATATCGGCCCAGCCAACTCAGCCGCGAGCGCGGCCCCACCCCGCCCTGCCCGGCCGCCGTTTGCCTGTTGCAGAATCCTCCCAGTTCAGTTTTCATCAGCGCCGCACCGAGCCATAGCCATCGTCATCACATGAGAATCCGCTCGATCCTACCACCCACCCGCCCTGGCGCCTGGCCGATGGCCATCGCCTGCGCCCTCGCCCTCGCGACCGTCGGGGCTGCCGCCCAACCGCTCGCTCCCCCCCCCACCGAACTGAACGACCTCCGCCTCGTCCGCGATTTCTTTCCGGGCACAACTTACCGCTCGAGCGTGCCCACCGTCCAGAGTCTGTTGGGTTTCCCCGCCGCCGCCCACGCCGCCACCGCGGCCGAGATCGAGAAGTGCCTGAAAGCCTGGGCCGCCGCCGCACCGGACCGGACGCGATTGGTCGAGTACGCGCGCACCTACGAACAACGCCCCCTCTATTACATGATCGTCACGGCGCCCACCAACCTGGCGCGCCTGGACGCCATCCAAGCAGGCCTGGATAAGCTCGGCGACCCCCGCACAACCACCGCCGCCGAGGCGGACGAGTTGATCGCCACACTGCCCGCGGTGGGATGGCTCGGATACACGATTCACGGGGACGAGACTGAAGGGTCCGACGCTGCCCTCGTCGTGCTCTACCACCTGATCGCCGCTGAAGACGCCGCCGTCCGCCAGTTGCTCGAGGAGGTCGTGGTCATCGTCGACCCGCTCATGAACCCCGACGGTCGGGACCGATTCGTCAAGATGATCGCCGAGCACCGCGGCGCCCACCCGAACGTCGATGATCAATCCTTGGTCCACGATGGCTATTGGCCTTATGGGCGCGGCAATCACTACCTGTTCGATCTCAACCGCGACTCGCTCTGGTGCGCTCACCCAGAAACGCGCGGGCGCATCCGGGCCATGACTCGCTGGCACCCGCAATTGGTCGTCGACGCCCACGGCATGGGCTCCCAAGAAACCCACCTCTTCTCGCCACCGCGCGAGCCCATCAACCCCAATATCCCGGCCGGCCGCGCCCGCTGGGCTGAGGTGTTCGCCCGCGACCAAGCGCAGGCGTTCGACCGCCACCAACTCCTCTACTACACCGGCGAATGGCACGAGGAATGGTATCCGGGCTACACCGACGGCTGGGCCTCCTACCGCGGCGCTATCGGCATCCTCTACGAACAAGCCCGCGTGGCCGAGGATGGTGTTCGGCGACCCGAAGGGCGCATCCTATCGTACAGCGAGTCGGTGCAGCATCATGTGGTGGGTTCGCTGGCCAATCTCGCCACCTTGAAAAACCACGGACGCGACTTGCGCCGGAACTTGTACGAGACCCGCCGAGCCGCCCTGGCCGCCGACGGCCCTTATGCCCGCCGCACCTTCGCCGTTGCGCCAACCCCCAATCGCTCGCGCCTGAAGGATTTCGCCGCCCTGCTCGAAATTCAAGGCATCGAGCTGTTCGTCGCCACCACCAACCTCGCCGTTCCCCAGGCCACCGACCAACTCGGCCGTGCGTACACGAACCTGACCCTCGCGGCCGGCACGCTGCTGATCCCCAACCGCCAGCCGCTGGGGCATTTGTTGGCGGCGATGCTCGAGTTCGACCCGCGCTTCTCGCCGGCGGTGCTTGCGGACGAACGAACAGAACTCCTCCGCAAGGGCCGCTCCCGAGTCTACGACGTGACCGCCTGGAACCTGACCATGATGTACGGACTCGAAGCCCACACCCTGTCGGGCGCGCTGCCTGAGGCTGTGCGCCCCTACGCGGCGCCGCCCGCCGACCCGCGCGGCGTGTTGCGCGAGCCAACCGTCACCACGGCTTACGTGATCGACGGCGCTGACGACCTCTCGGTCACGGCCGCTGCCCGACTCATGGAGCGAGGCCTCCAGGTCTGCGTCGCGGAAAAGCCCTTCCGCTTCGAGGAGACCGACTTCGCCCGCGGCTCAGTCCTGGTCACCGCTTTGGATAATCGCCACTTCGCCGGCGACCTGCGCCAAACCGTGCGCCACACCGTCGAGGAACTGGGGTTGTCGGGTATCGCCATCGGCGCCGGGCTCGGCGCGGGCGACCTACCGGACCTGGGCGGCAGTCACTTCCAACGGCTCGAGCGCCCGCGCATCGGGGTGTTCGGTCGGGAAGGCGTCAGCTCCACCGATTTTGGGGCGATCTGGTACGTGTTGGATCAATACCTGGGCATTCGCCACGCGCACTTGGACAACAGCGGCCGCCTGGATCTCGACCGTTACAACGTCCTCGTCGTACCCGAGGGCCGTGGGGCTTCCCTGGCGGCCAACCTCAAAGACTGGGTCAAAGCCGGGGGTACCCTCGTTGCCATCGGCAGTTCGGCCAACGCCTTCACCACCGAGAAGGCTCTGTTCAGCCGCGTGCGCCCTCTGCCCGAAGTGCTCGGGCGACTTGCCGACTACGAGTTGGCGATCTTCCGCGAGTGGCTCGGGCACACGAAAGCGGTGCCGCCCGCCGAGACCGTTTGGACCCACAAAGCCATGCCGAACGTGGTTTATCCCTGGCAAGCCGTCGATGGGCCGCATCCGGACGAGAAAGAACTCAAGAAACGCGATGCCTGGCAGAACCTGTTCATGCCTCAGGGCGCGTTGTTAGCGAGCCGCGTCGACACCAACCATTGGCTCACCGTCGGCTGTGGCGAGTTGCTGCCCACCCTCGTCAGTCGCCAGCCCGTCTTGATGGCCGCGGAGGGAGTCGATGCGCCCATCCGCTATGGTTACCTCACCCCCACCTTCGTCGTCACCAACGCTGCCGGCTCCCCCTCGGCTCCCCCCCCCCAGACCGAACCCGGCCGTCCCGCTGACAAAAAGGAGCCGGACAAGAAGGACAAGAAAGAACCTCCACGCATCGGCTGGTGCGCCTTGCCCGAGGGTACCGAATTGCACCTGCGCATGAGCGGTCTCTTATGGCCCGAGGCCAGCCACCGGGTAGCTAATGCGGCCTGGGTCACCCGGGAGTCCTTTGGCCGGGGCCAGATCATCCTATTCGCCACGCCACCCACGTTCCGCGCCGCGGCCCGAGGCGCCACTCGGGTCTTCCTGAACGCCATCACTTACGGCCCAGGCTTCGGCACGCCTCACCCGGTCCGTCCTTGAGGCCGATCCAACTCGACTCGACTCGACTTGCCCCCCCACTGACTCGAGCCCCAACCCTAACTCCTAACCCAACGCCAACCGCTGCAACCGCCAAGCGTCGCCTTGGCCACCCTCCTTATCCCCTTATCCCCACTCCACCCCGCCAGCCATCGCACCTGCCAGTCTCGCCGGCTTAATATGGCGGGCATTATGTCGTTGACAATCCAACGAGTCACCGACGGTGGGAGCCTGGGGGCCGAGAGGACGCCCCCCTCCGAGAACCGGGCCAGTGCGAATCGGCCAAGTGTCCAAGCATTTTGACATGTCAAAAACAATTGACACAGCCCACTCAACCGCCAGGTAGGGGAGGGCCGGCCCGCCAGGCCAACCGCTCGGGCCCGCTGAATTGCTCGGCTCGGCGCGCCCAGCGATCGCGTCCCACCGGTTCATGGCCCCCGTGTGCGCCAAGAACCTTGGCGCCAACACTTCCCCTGGGACTCGGCGCACTTCCATTCTCCATCCATCCTATCCTCCCCCGTTTCCTAAGGAGACTTACGGAGTCGCGGATCCCACCCCGGACCCACCACATCCCATCCCATCCGCTAACCCGCACCGCCCGTTCAGCGGTCTGGGGTCCACTGTTCAAGATCTGTGAGTCAATATGACGGGTAAGAAATCGTTGACGACCCGACCAGCTATCGACGGTGGACCTGGGCCTTGGTGGAGGGGAGAGGGAGAGACGCCCCTCCCTGCTCGGGTGAAGTGATGCAATGTGACGTGTAAGATATAGTTGACAGATCGCAGCGGCCGTCCGTATCGCCGTTCCTATCGCCGTGCGTATCACGGTCTTGCAGTTCGGCGCGAGTATGCCAGCATCGCGGCATGTCGACCCGATTCCTTGCCTATGCGATTGTGGCGCAGCTCTGGGTTTGTGGCGCGGGCTCGCGCCTGAGTGCCGCCGGCAACCCACCGCACGCGGGAGAGCGCTGCGAAAGCATCCTGGCCAGGCTTGCCCCCGGCGGTGCAGTGGGCTTGGGCACGACGCTTGCCTTCGAGGAACACGAGCACTTTACCTACGTCGTTCGCGACCTCGGCACAGCCCCTGCACATCCAGCACCTCCCCAGAACCCGGCCGAGGCGGGATCGGCGCGGACCTTTCTGCGGCGTTTGGTGTTCCTGAAACCCGACCTGTTTGTGGTCGAGGACGTTGTGCGGTCGAGCGCAGCGGCTGGTCCGGCCAAGTGGACGCTGCGTTGGCCCGGCCAACCGAGGATCGAAAGCCGACGGGTTGTGGTCCACGGTGCCGATGGCGACCTGGTCTGTGAGACACTGCTCCCGGAGGAGACCGACCTCGCCTATGTCCGGCTCGGAAACGAGGGTGGGCCCGGGGCGGAATTCCAGGTCGAGGTGACGCCGCGCGTCTCTTCGCGCCAGGTGAGGTATTTGCACCTCCTGCGAGTTCAGAGCGGCGGCGGAAGCCTGCTGAACTCGTACACTTTGACGGCAGAGGATGGACAACTCGAGCTCACGGTGGCTACGGGGGACCGCCGGTTTCGCCTGTGGCTGCCACCGGCCGCGATCGCGGCCGGCCATATTGCGATCCTGTCGGCCGGCGACATGCGGGTCCTGGCGCGTCGGCCTTTGCCCTCCGGCGTTCTCCCCTCGGGCCCCGAGGGGGTGCGCTTGCTCGATCGCTGGGATGCGGCGTATCGGGGCGGGAACCGGCCGGGCTGGGACACGGGTCGGCCATCAAGCAATCTACGCGCGGCGATCGAGGGAGGCGTATTGCCACGGGGGCGCGCGGTCGAGTTGGGTTGTGGGACGGGCGTGAACGCGATTTACCTGGGGCAGCAAGGTTTCGACGTGACGGCGATCGATCTAGCCCCGACGGCGTTGGGTTTGGCGGAGGAGAAAGCGCGGCAAGCCGGGGTGAGGGTGCGTTGGCTGCTGGCGGATGTGCTGGCGGTGCCGGAGTTGGCGCCGTTCGATCTGATTTTCGATCGTGGCTGTTACCACGGTGTGCGGGGCGCGAACGCGGCCGGTTACGTGGCAACGCTCCGCCGGCTGTCGCAGCCGGGCACGCGCATCCTGATTCTGGCAGGCAACGCCAACGAAGAGCGGCAATACGGCCCACCGCGCGTGACGGAAGCGCAACTGCGCGCCGATTTCGGCGATGGTTTCACCTTCGAGTGGCTGCGCGAAACCCGTTTTGACACGGCGAATCCGGACCAGGCTGGGGCCCTGGCCTGGTCCATCTTGCTGCAACGAACGGCCCCAAACACGGACCGCCCATGAGGATCTGAGTCCGTCTACGCCGAGGCGGACGAGGTTGCGTCTAAGAGACGGATCCGGGCTAGACGGTCCCCTGCCCTGGCGCGGTGGTGGTAACCGAGTCGTTGAGGGTGGCCCACGGCTTTGGCGCAACTGGCCCTGCCACCCTCAAGGTCTGGCGTGCAACCTGCCAGGCCACTTCGAACCGATCTGCGGTGCGTTGGACGGAGGGGATGCCGTTCGCGCGTAGGACGGCGGCTGGGCCGACCTCGAGCGCAAACAGGCCGAAGGCTTCCTTGAGGTTGGCCAAGTCGAAGTCGCGTGCTGCGCCTTCGTAGAGGACGCCGTCACACCAGATTGCCTGTTCGTCCGCCCCGGTCTCCCAGCGCCAGCGTTGGCCGTCGAGCGAATCGCCCAAACGATGGAGCCAAACGCGGCACGGTGGGTGAACGAGGCAAGCCGGCGCGTTGGGGGCGTCCGGCAGGGTCCAGTGCGCGCCTTGCCACTCGGCGCCAACCTCGAACCGCAAACGCAGGTCGCGGGCCTGGATGGTAGCGTGCTGGACCTTATCGAGGCTGGGGTGGGTATCGCCGTAGTCGGTGGCGAAGAGGACGGCGGACAGGGCGCAACCACGGGTCTGGGCGGTGAAGACGAGGGCGGAACAGAAGTCGTAGCCGTCGTGCAGGAACCTGACGCGCAGATAGACAGGCTGGGCAGCGCTGCCCCAATAGAGCAGGACGGGTCGGCGTTGGTTCCAGAAATCGCCGCGGTTAACCGTGCCCAGCGCGTACTGGGGATGGAGATAAGTGGTACCGACCACCGGTTGCGTCGACCCGCGCCGGCCCGGGTCGGGTTGGACGAACGTCTCGCGGACAGTGCGCGGCTCGGGCAGCGTGGCGAACAGGTCCACCAACGGCGCCGGGCATTCCAGCGGCAAGCGACAGGCATCGAGGCTCAGGGGCAACGGATCCTCGGCGCTGAGGCCGGCTCGCCCCGCGGTGGCGGCCTCGAGCCAAGCGAGGGTGCTGGGTCGACGGCGCAGGTCGGTCTCGTAGCGGCGGCTATGGGGTCCGGCCCATTGGCGGGTGGGTGGATGGAAGTGGGTAGCCACATGTCGCCAGGCCAGGTCATGGAGCGCGCGAACCTGGGCGCGCTCGGCCTCGCCTCGGACATCGCGCAGCATCCGGGTCAGTTCGCTGAGGGCGACGACGGAATAGGTGGGGCTGTTGTATTCGGAGAACGAGCCTTGGCCGAGGATGTGATCGTGCACGCGCCGGAGTCGGGCGCGGGCGTAGGCAAGCAAGGCGGGTTCCGCGAACTGCTCGGCGGTGACGAGCGTGACGTAGGCGCCCATGAGCGCGATGTTGGTGTAGCCGGGACCGACGTTGCGCCGTTCGATCGAGCGTGCAGCGTGGCCGATGGCCTCACCAATGCGCTCGGCCAGCTCCATACCAAGTCGCGGCCGATGATCGAGCCAAACCGCCAACAACTGCACGCCGCAGAAATCGGCCCAGTTCCAGTCCGGGGGGGACATTCGTTCGAGGGGTTCCTCGAGGTACCACGGCCAGATGCCGTAGGTGCGCTGGTCCGGTCGCTGGTCCTGCAAGGTAAGGACGGCCCGCAAGATCGCTTGCGCGCGCTCGAGCCGCCACGGTTCGCCGGCCTCGATCAGACCGACGGCGTAGGTCAAGGATTCCCGCGTGGGATGGACCGGCCCGGACTTGAGCGTGGTGTGGCAGCCGGGGCTGCGCAGCGGCACCCGCAGCATCTGCGCGTCCGGATCGTAGCGCGCGTCTTCGCCGACCAACGCCGCCAGGAGCGAGCGCCGCCGAGCGGCAGACAGCCGGCTGTTTCCAAGGCCTGGATCGGCCGCGCGGGGGAACGGCGCCAGGCTGAGGCTGAGGCTGCCCGCTGCCAGGATTACGCGCCTGATGAAGCTGCGTCGGCGAATCATGCGGCAGCTTACGACGCGTTCGCTCGGTTTGGCGAGCCGCAACGTGGCGGAGCCGCGAGCATGAACCGGCCGCAGGGAGCCATCTCGAGACCGAGGCAAACAGCGGCGAACCCCAGTTCGCCGCTACGCCCAAAAGCGATTCCCGCTCGCCAGCGAGACGCCCAGCGAACCTCCCCTCGGCGCGCAGACTTTCACCCGAGAGGCTTACTCTGGCTCATGAGACTCTCCTCGCCGAACCCTGCGCGGACAATCCGGCGCGTTAATCGGCGCGCCCCCAGATGTTCGCCAGCAGGTCGTGGAGGACGGGATCGTGCTCCTGGAGTTCCGCCCGGACGAACGGGTAGAAATCGTTGCGGTAGAAGTAAGCCTCGGTGCCTTCGGCGAAGTACTCCTTGTGATTGCTCAGCGCATAATGGCGCACCCGCTTGCCGGTGTAGAGCAACACCTGCTCGTAAGAGCCGGACCGCTTGGCCAGCTCGAAGGCCGCGACGATCTCCGGATGATCGAAACTGAGGAATTGGTCATGGTAGGCATGGGCCAGTTCGTGGAGGATCACCGCCGGATGTTTGAGCATCTGGCTGCGCGAGAGGAGTTCGCGGGCCTGGGTAATGTGGACCTTGCGCGCCAGGCGCGGGTCATGACCGTGCCTCACCAGCCAGCCTTCACTGGGATGATACTGCATGGCCCCGAGTCGCGGATGACTTCGCTCGATCCAGATCTCGATCTGCTGCAGTTTTGCCAACGGTTCTGGCGGGACGAGGATCTTGATGCGCTGGAGATGATTGGCCAACATCAGCAACGCCCGCGCGCCTTCCGCAGCCGATTCACCCTCCAACAACGCCGGTTCGACGTGCACGGCCCAACCTTCCAGGTCGCGAACGACCGGATCGAACTGGACCGGATCAGCCGCGGCGGGTTGGTCCGGCGCGGGAGCCTCGCTGCTTTGCGCGCGCGACAGCAGGTGGGGATGGAGCGTGAGCAGACCGCTCAGGACCAGCGCAACCGCCCCCGGCCAATGGCGGGAGACCGTAGAGCGCAGCCCGGTCTGCTGGCTGTTTGTTTTTGCCATACTCATGGGATCTACATTCATGGGACCTGCGAATAAACGTTGCGGGTCGGGCGCGCAGTCCTCTGCGCGCCGCTAATCGCTGTGGACACAGAACGCCGCGGCGCGCAGGGGACTGCGCGCCCACCAACACCATAGGGTAGGGCGGGTTGTCCCAGGACGCCGCCGCGGGCGACCCCTGCCTACGGCGGCGGTATCAGGCGCAGGAATTGGGCTTGGCCAGTCACTGGCAGGCTCACGCGATAGCGTCCGCCAACCACCTGTGGCTGCGCGCCACTGGGCGTCCAGACAGCGAGCGGCCCAGCCACCGCGGGCGACTGGAGCAGGACACAACCTGCGCACTCGAGCGGCCACTCGATGATCGCCAGGTTACCCACACGCTGGATGCTCAGCACCGTCGGCGCAAGGATGGAGGCAGCTCGGAAGAACGCGGCGGGACCGCTGGTCGGCCGCTGGCCGAGCGGAGTCTCCAGCGCCGTCGCTTGGACGTAGCTGTCGACCGTCCACGCGTCGGCGCCGCCCAAGCGGGTCCGACGTTCGACGGCATAGGTCGCATTGGGCAAGGCGTAGAGCGTCAGCGCAACTTGGCCACCTTCGACTCGCGCCACGTCCAGCATCGGTTCCGCGCCGACGACGAAGACCCGGCCGGCGCCGACTTGGCCTTGCGCAGTCTGGGCATCGGCCCGCACACCCGTGAGCGTCTCGCCACGCAGCACGACAATCGCCGAGCGATCGTCGGGCATGGCGCGGAAGCCGAGTCGGGCCACGGTCGAGCTGCCCTGCAAGGACGTGCCAGCCCGCCGCTCGAATTGGACACGGAATCGGTTCTCGCCCAGGGGCAGGAAGTTCACGGACCCGACCTGTGCGGAGAGGTTCGTCAGGTAGAGATCGGTGAGACGGTTGCCGCCGAGGGCGAGCACGAACTGCACTTGGTTCAACTCGGCACCGGACTGCAGCGTCAACGGTACCGTCCCGGAGGCGTTACCCGGGATGGCGGTACGGCCGATGCTGAGGAGGAAGTCGGCTTTGGTATCCAGAACCACGACGTTAAAGGTCCGGGTCGCGTTCAAGGGCGGTGTGCCGTCGTCGGTGACGATGATCGTCACCAAGTAATTGGTGCCGCCTTGGAACTCGGTGGGCCGCCAGGTGAAGACGCCGCTGGTGGGGTGGATCGAGGCGCCTGCGGGCGCGCCGGCGCCCAGGCTGAAGGTCAGCCGCTGCGCCGGCAGATCGATGTCGGACGCGATGGGGCTGAGGGTGAGGAGTCTCCCTTCCGCCAGCGTTTGATCAGGGACGGCGGCCAAGGTGGGCGGGGTGTTCACCTCGAGCACGATGATGGCGAAGGTCTGCGTGCTGGTGAGCGAAGGTGTCCCGCTGTCGCGCGCGATGACCGTGACGCGATTGGTGCTCGGCCCGTGAGCTTCGGAGGTGATCCAGGTCATCTGCCCGCTCTGCGCGTCCAACACCAGACCCGGAGGCGCTCCGGTCCCAAGTTGGTAGGTCACCGCGTCGCCGTCCGGATCGGTCGCGGTCGCGACGAGCGAGAAGGTGGTTCCTTCACCGATGACCGCGTCGGTCAACGCGGCAAGCACGGGCGGCCGGTTTTCCAGGGCGACCGTGGTCTGGGCCTGGGGCGCAGCCGGGGCGGCCTCGCGGTTGCCGGCTTGGTCCGCCGCCACGCTGTAGAAGGCGTAGGTCTTGCCCAAGGCGCCTTGGAACACCGCGCTGTTGGCGGGGGTGGCGGTGAGCCAGCGTCGGAAAGGCCCGCCATCTTCGCTGTAATGGATGTCGTAGGTGGCCACGCCGCTGCCGCCGGCGTTGTCCTGACCCGACCAGCGGACCAGGAAGGCGGCTCGGCTTTGGGCCGGCAACGATTCGACCTGGCTGCTCGGGGCCTCGTGGTCGAGGGCGGGCATGGTCTCGTAGAAGAGGGTGTATTGGCCCGTGCTGTTGTGGTCCAGCAGGTGCAAAACGTTCTCGCGTCGAGGCCGCTTGCCCTGGCCCAAGAAGGTCCGGTCCGTCACCCAAGCGTTGGTCTCGACGCCCACGATGACCTGGTCCGACCGGCGCACGCCGGCCAAACGATATTTGCCGTCGGCCGGATCGGCCGCACGGAGGTAGGCCCAGCCACCGGGCAGGGCGGCCGTCAATTGCACCTGGAGATTGGCCGGACCCAGCGTGCCCGTGACGACGGCATTGGTGACCACCTGGACCGCATTCGAGCTGCCGTCGCTTAACCAGAGTGTGTCGGGCAGATCGAGCAGGTCGGCTCGGTCGTTGACCAGGAAATCCGGCTTACCATCCTCGAACGAGCCGCCGGCCTGGACGAGTCGAATCATCTCGTGGATGCGCACCTCGTCGATAAGCGAGAGGCGCGGGTTGCCTTGGCCGTCCAGGTGCTCGAAGGTGGCCGTGTAATTGATGAAGAGCCCCTGGAGAGTCGAGGTCATGAGCCAACGGGCGATGCTAATGCCGCCGGCGGGGATGGTGCCGAAGTTGGCGGTCAGGGTGGGCGTCAGGTTCTGGCCGGCCACCTCGGTGGCGATGATCTTGAAGTCGATCAGGAGTCCTTTCTCGTTCTCGACGATCTCCGGTTGCGCCGAGGTGATGCGGAAGTTGCGGGCGTCCCCGGCCCCCTGGTTGCGGACCATCACCGCCAGGCTGAACGGAACGCTCGGCTCGAGCAGGTCCGTGAACGGATCGTCCGAGTACACGTCCCGCTGATGGAAGTAGTCGAGCGTCAGCCGCGCGGTCGGGTTGACTGTGATAGGCACCGGGGCCAAGGGGACGGTCACAGGCAACCCGTTGAGCGAGTAGCGGAATTCGCCGCCGACGTAATACACGGTGGGTTCGAGCGGCGCGGCATCCACGGTCGGCACCAGGGTCCACCGAGCCGTGCCCTTGGCCCCGCCCGCCACGCGACCGCCGCCGGCAACGTCGCTGAGTCCGGTCAACTCCGGCGCGCGAATGCCGAACAGGTCGTTGGCATCGCGCCCCGTTCCATCGGTGACGCGCACGGTCACGCGGATGTCTTCGAGGGCGTTGGCGGTGGCGTTGTCGATGTCCAGTGTGGCGCGGAACGCCTCGCGGCTCAGGACGGCCTCCTGGTCGAGCTTGATCTTGACGCGGGCGCAGACGCCGCCTTCCTCGCCGGCCTCAGATCGGATGCGCACCGTTTCGAACATGGCCTGGTACGGGTCGCTGTACCCTTGGGCTTCGATTTCCTCCTGATACGCGCCGATCAAGAGCATCTGGTCCCGCAGCGCAATCAGGTCGATGAAATCTTGGTTGGCCCCGGGAGGCGCGTCCGCCGGACGCAAGATCCCCAAGGCGATGTTCTCGTGCGTCCGATTCCAGCGATCCAGGAACCGGTTGAGTTCGGCGACGGGCACACCCGGCGGTTGAACGCCGCTCAATAGGTCGGCGCGTTCACCGGCCGCAATGGCGCGGCCGCCCGCCGAGCCATCCGCGGCCGCCGTCTGGAAGCGCACCCACCATTCGCCGGTGGTCGGGTCGGCCGCCGGATTCAGCCAAACGCCGTCCGGCGCGCCCGTGATGAGGTTCATGGCGTCGAGTTGGGCGCGCACGGCAGGTTTAAAGGCCTCGAGCGGGTCATTGGCGGCGCTGGCCATGGTAACGGTCGAGGCGAGGGAACCGCCGCTTGTAGGCGTGAAGAAGCAGCGCAACAGGGAGTAGATGCAGGCAGGCACTGAGGCGGGTGGGAAGGCGCAACCCACGATGCTGACGGCGCAGTCGAAAATGCCCAGCCCGCTGATGCCGCTGCTGTTGCCATAGATGCAACCGGCAGCCGCGGCACCCCAGCAGGCGGGTGTCCAGGGCACGCACCCCGCCAGCGCGATCACTAGACAGGCGGGATCGCATCCGATTCTGATCCCAATGGACGGCGCGCTGTAACCGGGCGCCACGCCACGACCACCGCCCGGACCGAACCCGCCACCCGGGCCACCCCAACCGGGCCCGATGCCCCCGATCCCAGGGCCTGCGCTCCCACAATCGCCCCGGACACCGCTGACCGCTACCGGCGCACCGCCGCCCACGCGGACCGGTCCGCACACGAACTCGAAGGAGAGCCCGCCCCCCATGCTGCAGGGCACACCGCTCGCCGCGCGGACCAAGCCGCCGACGGTGTCGAAGTCGCCAATCCGACGCAGCGTCACGGGAATGGTGAGCGTGGACTTGGCGGGCAACCGCCCCAGATCGCCGATGAGGGGCTCGATCGAGTAGAACGGGTGCGAGTCGAAGCGCAAGCGCGTGTCGTCTGCCGCGATGAGGCCGTGGTTGCGGATGGTGAGGTTGACCTGTTTGGTTTGCCCGACGACCAGCAGATCGCCCACATCCAGCGCGGCCGGCTCGATGGTGACCACCGGCTTCGGCACAACGGTCTCGAACTCGGTCTCGATGGTGATCTTGTAGCGGTCCTCGATCTCGATGCGCTCGACCGTCCAGGTATAACGCACCGCCTGGTAAGAGAGAAAGGCGGTGATCTCGTTGGTGATGCCCGGCTCGAGGAAGAACGTGCTCCGATGCCCAGTGTGTTGTTCGGCATCCAACTCGAGGTCATAGTAGCCCTCGAGTAGGTCCGACACGAAAAACCGCCCCGCCGTATCCGTGACGCCGTTGGTCACCACCGTCTGGCTGACGGCATCGCGCACGCGCACGGTGGCGTTGGTCAAGGGTGGCGCACCAGCGGCGTAGTAGGTGAATTCGTCCGCCGCGCTGATCAGCAACGCGCCTTTGGCTTCGGATAGGGCGCGGAAGGCGAAGGGCACAGCCACACCGGTGCCGACCCCGTTCACCGCAAGGTTCCCTTGGTGCAACGCCAAGGGGATGTCTTCCGGCGGGCTCAAGCGCAAGGTGACCGTGTTGGTTTCGCCAGGTGCCAACGACGGCAGCGGGTTCGGCGACGCCAGGCTCAGCCACGGCAGCGGCGGCAGCGAGACCGTTACCGGCCCGGTCTCGAGACCGCCGGTGTTGACGATTTGGAACGACACCAACCGTTGGGCCCCGCGTTTCATGCCCAGCTCGAGCCGGCCCGGCGATGCGACCAAGCGGGGCACCAATGGATCGATCGTCACCCGGATGAGCACCTCGAGCACCGCCCCTTCGGCACTGGTCAGTCGGGTTTGGATGTTGCCCCAGGTGAAGGAGGCGTCGCGCGCGGAGATCCCGTAGGCCAGTTGGGTCTGGGCCAGGCCGGCCAAGCGATTGGTCTGCACCGTGAGCGTCACGTCGAGGTTCGGCGGTTTGCTCACCAACTCGACCGCCAGCCCGGTCAAGGGCACATCGCTCAGGTTCTCGATTTGCACCGTGCCGCCAACGCTGCTGCCTTCGCTCAACCGCACGCTGGGCGTCGCTGGCTGCGCCCTCATCCCCAATAGGTAGAAGCTGTCTTGGGTGGCCGGGTCTGACACGCCCGGGTGACCGGCGGCAATCTCGTAGAAGCCCGCTTCGCCCGGGAGCGGCTGCCAGGTCGTGGCGAAGCGCCCCTGGCTGTCCGTGAGCGCGGCAATGGTGCGGGTCGTGCCCCGCACGCGAATGTGGATGCTCACCAAAGAGTGGGCGGCAGGCAGGCCACCCGCGCGGGTCGCTTGGCCAGCCAGCGGCACGGGGGTGTCGGCCGGCGCCGCCTCGAGTGTCGTCGACACCACGGCTTGATAGGCGGGCGCGACCCGGATGGGCGTGGTCGAGATCGACAGGTTGTTGTTCTCGAGCAACTCGACCACGTTGTTCAGGGCGTCGGTCTCGACGATGACCCAATAATCGCCGGCTGCTTGCGGCATGCGAATCGGCAGGGTCTGGCCGAACTGGCTGCCGGCCGGCAACGCGCCATTAAAGGCCCACTGCCCCATCAGCACGTCCCCGCCCACCAACGAATCGGTCGATAGGTAGATCCGCTGCACCACCGAATTCGTGGGCGAAGCGACCACGCCTTGATTGCGGATCTGATAGCCAACGTCCACGTACGCCTCGGTCTCGGCGCTCGCGGGCGCGGTCACCGCCCCCACGACGAGGTCCGGGAGGTTCACGTCCGTGACGGTGACCGGGAGCGAGCCGGGCGTGAAGCCAGGCGCAGTGGCGGTGAGGGTCACGACCTGGTTGCCATCGGTGACGCCATCGTCCACGGAGATCAGCGGGAAGTTGGCTGCCGCCGCGCCTGCCGGGAGCGTGACCGACGCCGGCACGCGCAGTTCGTTCGTGTTATCCGAGCTGAGCGTCACCACCAACGCGGTATGGGTGTTGGCGTTGCGCGTGAGGGTGCCCGTCCCGGCTGGATTCTGCCCCTCGGGCAGCACCGGCCGATCCACCGCCAGCCGTAGGGTCGGGCCATCGTCGTCGGTCACCGTTATGGTCGCCAGTGCGGCCTGGCCAAGCCGCGTCGCACTGCCGGAGGCGCGGAACCAGACGCGGACCTCGACGGACTTCGGTCCATCGACAAGGTCGTTGTCCACCGCACTGACCGGAAAGGCCACCGTCGTCTGGCTCGCCGGTATCGTCACGACGCGCGGCACGCGCAGGGCGTTGGTGTTGCTGCTCTCGAGCTCGAGGTCGAGGGCGCGCGGCGACACGGGGTTGCGCCCCACGGTAGCCAGCGCGGCCTGCGGGCCCGCGCCTTCGCTGACGACGTCGGGCGCCAGAGTCAACGTCAGCGCCGGCCAATCGTCGTCCTGCACGGTGACCGCGGTGGACGCGCTGCGATGGCCATTGGCCGAGGCCGAGACGGTCACGTTGAGCGGCGCCTCGACCAACGAATCGTCCAGAGCTTGCAGGCTGAACTCGACGCCGGCCTGACCCGCCGGGATCGTCACCGTCGGCGGGGCTGCCAATTGCGTCGGATGGGAACTGCTTAACGTCACGACCACCGCGACGGTGCCGGGGTTGCGTGTCACCACGACCGCCAGCGACTGACTCTCGCGCACGAGGTTCGTGGCCATGGTCAGGGTCAACTGCGGCAGGTCCACATCCAGGACGGTCACCTGCGCAACGGCCGCTTCATAGCCCGCCGCCGTCGCGCTCACCGTAACGGTCTGCGGACCATCCACCACGCCGTCCAGAACCGCGGCGACCTGGAACGTGGCGGAGGCCTGGCCGGCCGGGATCGCGACTTGGGCTGGCACGGTCAATTCCGTCGGATCCCCGTTGTCGAGCAGCACCGTCAGCGCAGCCGCGCGGCTGCCGCCGCGGGTGACCGTGGCCACGAGTGGCTGGGACGCGCCCTCACTGATTTGCGGCGCGGAGAACTGGAGGAGGAGCGCTGCCGGCACGAGCGTGCTTTGTGCGGCTACGCCCAGGTTGTTGGTTTCGTTGCTCTCGATCACATCCGCGCGGCTGTCCGCCTGCACGGCAAACCATAAGGTGCCCACCAGGCCGCCCGGGGGTATCACCACAGTTTGCGTCCGGGTGACACTCGTGCTGGTTGCCAGGGTGTTGGTGAACGCGAGCGTAGCCAGTTCGGCCAGCCCAGCCCCAACGCTGTCGGTCGCCAGATAGATCGTCTCCGACCACACCAATCCGGCGTTGGCGTTGCCCTGGTTGCGCACGGTGTACACCACCGCCACAGACTGACCCGGACGCGCGTTAGCCGGGCCGGCCACGCTAGCCACCGTCAGATCGGGTAAAGGCGGCAAGGCCAGCGTCATGGGTGTCGAGCCCAGGTTGTTGGTCTCGTCGGACTCCGCTACGGCCTGGCCATGGTCCGCCGCGAGCACCAGGTGGAAGGAGCCGGGGACCAGACCGCCGCCGATCGGCAGGGTGACAGAAATGGTGTTGGTCGAGCTGGCCCCGGGCGGCAACGGCACCTGCGGGGCATCGGCCGTGGCCAACAAGGTCCCCAACACCCCGCTCGAGCTGGATAGATAAAGGCGGTCGACCCAGGGAACCGCGGCCGCCGCAGTGCCGGCGTTGGTCACGACAAAGGTCACCGCGATAGTCTGGCCAAAGGCCGCATTGGCAGGAGCAGTCACCCGCGCCACGCGCAAGTCCGTCGCCACAATGTTCAACGGCGCGCTGGCAAAAGCCGTGTTGTTGGCCTCATCGAGTTCGAAGACCTGATTGCCGCTGTCGAGCAAGATGCCAAAGTAGCGCGCACCTGTGCCCACCGCCGGGACGATCACCTGCTGCGTCACGGTTAGCGTCGCCCCGGGCGCCAACCCAGCGGCGCCTGGGTTGAAGGCGACGGCCCCCAGGGACTGCGCACCCGAGCCGTCCGCGTTAGGGGAGAGCAGCACGGCATTCTGCCACGGCCCCAGGGCCGGGCCCAGGCCGATATTGGTGAGGACGAAGGTCAACGGGATCAAGGTGCCTGCCTGGGCTGAAGCCGGCACCGCCAGAGCGCCGGCCACCAAATCGGGCGCCGCCAGCGTGGTGAAGGTACGGTCTTCCGAGGCGGCCTCGTTGCCCGCGCCATCGGTCACGCGCACGCGGAAGTGGTGGAGCGTGGCGGGGGCAAGGCCGGTGAGCAAGAAGCTGTGCTGGGTGCGGAGCAAGCCAACGCTATTGGTGGCGCCGTAGGCCGGCGTCAGACCGTAAACCACCCGCGCGGTCGTCGGCTCGTCGGTGGTCCAAGTGAGGGTGGCGCTGGCCACACCGGGCGTGACCGTGATGGTCCCGAGCGTGGGCGGGGTGCGATCCACCAACTCGTAGGCGGCGACATAGTGCAGGTTGGTGGCATCGGTGGTGGCGAAGGTCTTTAGGAAGGAGGCGTTGGTCCCGAGGAACGCTCCGTTGAGAGTGAACTGTTTAAAGG
>Ga0194125_10003096_pt1 | contig 27128 bp, 24 predicted proteins | sample TA2KigC250mmetaG_FD_148626 | JGI IMG/M metagenome (GOLD analysis project Ga0194125, IMG submission 148626) | Freshwater microbial communities from Lake Tanganyika, Tanzania - TA2015034 Kigoma Deep Cast 250m | ecosystem: Environmental > Aquatic > Freshwater > Lake | place: Tanzania: Lake... | reverse complement strand
TCAAAGCCGTATGTTACTGTTAGTTCAGTTGCTTCAGTTCCGTAACCCTTGTTCCAATATTTCTTCTCACCGATGATGATTCTGAGTTCTGCTGACCTGCTTATCCAGTTTATCAGATATAACCCCACGTTCCCCAAGTGGATGTCAGTCTTCTTGTCTATGATTGCTAATACCACATCGTTCTTACTTTTGATGAGTTGCGCATATTCTTCTTCCAACCCCTCGATAGTATTTGGCATAGCGCCCATGAACATGTGGTGCGTCACATCCGAATCGTTGGCCCATTGGAACATATTGCCTGTCAAATCGTTTTTCTGTAGCCCTCTGAGATAGACTTTGTCGCCTAGAATGAAAGGATGATACATGGGTCTAATCCCTCCTACTTAAAGCTTCTTTGTAGGTATCTTTTCCCACGTGGCTTCTATTTATCTTCATGAGTTCCGGATGTTCCTTTAGTAGTTTCAAGATATCCGGCATCAAAAAGACGCTATCTTCTCTATATAGCCTTTGATATATTTCCCTGACGAAATCCAGGTCATCCTGATAGTCTACTGTCCAGCGCATATGGGACAGATCCTCAGAATTCTCTAAATTGGCAAGGCGATATCTTTCCGGGTGCTCAAAGAAATTCGCCGAGCCCCATTCCCTTAAGAAAGGATCTTGTATTTCGTTCCATACCTCTTTTAGGGCTTCGCAAGAGTATATTTCAACGTCCAATCCCTGAGGATAAGTGGCTTTGGGTCTTGAGTTGCTCACATAATCAAGAGGGCCTTTCTCTAGGTAGTACTTTACTACTTCATCAACAATAACAGGGTCTACCAAGGGGCAATCAGCAGTAATCCTTACAACAGCGTCAGCTTGAAACCTCTTGGCTGTTTGGTACCACCTGTCTAGAAGGTCGAGCTCACTCCCGGCGTAATAAGGTATGTTGCTTTGTTCGGCAAATTTGGTAATGGGGCAATCACTTGTTTTGTTTGAAGTAGCTATGACAGCTTGGCCTACCAACTTGGCGTATCTCAGCCGATTATGTATGTGCCAGAGCATGGGTCTTCCGCAAATATCTTTTAAGACCTTCCCCGGCAACCTGGTTGAGCCCATCCGTGCCTGGATAATTGCCACGATTTTCATGGTTAGATTTGCTCTCGGTACCGTCGCACTACTTTTTTGACTGCCTTAATTACATCCTTCACGTCTTCATCGCTCATACTCGGGAAAAGAGGCAGAGTGATTGCCCGTTCATAGTATTCCTCTGCCGTGGGATAATCGCCTTTCTTATAGCCAAATTTCTGTTGATAAAATGGGTGTAAATGTATAGGCATATAGTGAACACTAACTCCTATATTTTCAGCTCTTAAAGCTTTAAATATCTCTTTTCTCCCCGTTGTTAGCAACTCGGTTTTTAGCTGTATTGTATAGATATGATATACTGCTTTGACCCTTTTGTCCTCTACGGGAATCAAAATCTCATCCATCTCAGCAAGCTCTGCATTATACTTTGTCGCTATTTCTCTTCTTCTCTCTATGAAGCGGTTTAATTTGTTGAGTTGGCTGATACCGAGGGCGCATTGGAAATCTGTAATTCTAAAGTTGTATCCCGGGTTGTATATCTTATAATACCAAGAGCCATTATCTGACTTTTCCCTTACTATGCCATGATGTCTGAAGATCTTGAGTTTTTCGCAGAACTCCTCATTGTCGGTCAGAATCATGCCACCTTCACCGGTGGTAATGTGCTTTACTGGGTGGAAGCTAAGGATGGTCATGTCAGCCAAACTGCCTATTTTACGTCCCTCATATTCAGCACCCAGCGCATGCGAGGCATCCTCGATTACGACGATTTTTCTGGAGCGGGCTATGGCCATTATCTCCTCTAGGTCGGCAGGATGTCCGGCAAAGTCCACCGGCAGAATAGCCTTTGTCCTGGATGTCAGCTTTCTCTCGATTTCACGTGGGTCAATGTTTAACGTATCTTCTTGTATATCAGCGAAGACTGGCTTGGCGCCACAATATACTACAGCGTTTGCTGTCGCAGCGAAGGTGATAGGGGTAGTAATGGCTTCGTCGCCAGTTGAAATGCCAGCTACAGCACAGGCAGCGTGGAGGGCGGCAGTACCGCTAGATACCGCGACGGCGTATTTAACACCACAGTAGTTGGCAACTTTCCTTTCGAACTCGTCAACTTTGGGACCTTGAGTAATCCAGTCACTCCTTAACACTTCGACAGCAGCAGCAATGTCGCCGTCATCAATCCAATGATGTCCGTAAGGAAGGAGTGTGCTTCGTACAGGCACCCCGCCTTCGATTGCCAATCGCTTCATTCAGATAATTCACCAACCATTCTTTGCAGTTCCTCTCCAGTCAACCACCAGCTATTGTTATCGCTGGCATATTTGAAGCCATCGGGGAGAGATTTGCCGCCCTTAAGATTATCCTTTCCCCAGAAGGGATGCTCAGGTTCGATGGCAAAGTAGTCATCAAACTCCCGTGCATGCCTGGCTTCCTCCTCTGTCAAAAGAATTTCGTTCACCTTTTCTCCGGGGCGTATTCCTATGACTTCTCTTTCGGCTTTTGGAGCGATAACATCTGCCAAGTCGGTAACTTTCATGCTGGGGATTTTGGGGATGAAGGTTTCACCGCCATGCATCCTGCCGATGCAATCGATGACAAAGTGGACACCCTGCTCTAAGGTAATCCAGAACCTGGTCATCCGTTCATCGGTAATAGTAATGATGTTGTTTTTCTTCTGCTCAAGGAAAAGCGGAACAACACTGCCTCGGCTGCCAACGACATTGCCATATCGTACGCAGCTAAAACGTGGCTTTTGCTGCCCGGTATAAACATTGGCTTGAACAAAGAGCCGCTCCATGACCAATTTAGTTGCCCCGTAAAGGTTGACCGGCTGGACGGCTTTATCGGTACTTATAGCTATCGCCTTTTCAACTCCATTGTCTATGGCAGCGTCAACAACATTGACGGCTCCGTCAATATTCGTCCTTACCGCTTCAATGGGGTTATATTCAGCGGTTGGTACCTGCTTAAGAGCAGCGGCATGAACGACAATATCAACACCGCCCATGGCTCGATAGACTCTCTCCCTATCCCTTACATCACCGATAAAGAAGCGCAGCCTCTCATCGTTGTTGAATTTTTGAGACATTTCTTGTTGCAGCAGTTCTCCACGGGAGAAAATTCGGATCGCCTTTGGGTTATGTTGTTTCAAAGCTATCTCAGTGAACTTTTGACCGAAAGAACCTGTACCTCCGGTTATGAGAATTACTTTACCTTTTAGATTCATGCGAGGCTCCTATCTTGATTTTCTGTAACCATTTTAACAATCAAATCGGCAATTCTCCTAGCGGCTTTGCCATCCTGTACATAGGCATGTCGATGTACAAACTTGCTGGCAGCTTCTTTTGTTTCTTTGCTTAGGCCCTGGTAAAGGATTGCTTCTAGTGCTGGCAGCAAGTCAGCTTCAGTGCGTACGATAACGACTCCACTCTTTTCATCAAATATACTCGGCTCATTGAAAAGGTTAAATATGATTAATGGCTTGTCTGCTGCCATTGCTTCTATACCTGCCGTTGATGATACGGTGATTGCCAGACTGCAAGCATGCACCAGTTCCCACAGGGGAACATTTTGACAGATTATAGGTGGCTCAGAGAAGTCCTTGACTATCTCTTCATAGTCTGTCTGTTTCTCCATTAGCGGATGAAGTTTGATTACAATCTTGCAACGAGGCAGTTTTGATGCTGCTCTGCAAACAGCTTTAACAAATTGTTCTCTCTGTCTTACTGTCCATATCCCATACTCAACAAACCAATCGGTCAACAACAGGATAATTTTCGTGTCTGCAGAAATACCGAACCTTCGGCATACCTTAGATTTGCAATCGTTTTTGTTAGCAGAGGCAATATAGTCAAATTTGGGGTTTCCAGTTACCGCAATGCGCTCCGGTGCGATTCCTTCCGAGACGAGCAATTGTTTGTCAGCATTGCCAAAAACAGCTATTTTTGAGCAGCCGCCATGCCCCTCAAGCTTCGGTCTGTATCTAAAGCCATACCTCATCCAGAACCAGCCGGTTTCGAATAGACGGTGCCACGAGAAACGGTCAGGTTGTACCATTGTATGTATCCCAAGCCAGAGGTTCTTGAGGTAGCTTATCCAGGCATACGTGGCAATAGCCTTTGGGTTTCTCTTTGCCTCAAGTGCCATAATGGCGTGTAGAATTGACAGTGTTGGAATGTTCTTAGAGTTGGCGCAACTTATACTCATTTGATATAAAGGGCTTATTGCATCGCCACAGAGCACAAGCGCGTCTGGCCTGAATTCGTCAAGTATTCTATTTATGTTTCGGTAGCTCCGACTACCGAAAGTTTGATATTTCAAGCTAAGCCCCTGTAACTTTTGTTCTATTTCTGCTCTTCTCTGCCACTTGTCCGTGTTAATGAACAGGACATCGGAGTTGTTGGGGAGCTCTTTTACGATGGGAGCGAACATTTCAATGTTGGGGGTAATATTCACCATGAAGATTACTTTCATAGTTGGGTTCTGTAAATGAATCTCTTCGCAAGTGTTCATCTCTTCTGGTAATAACCGTAGTAGTGGTCAAAGAGAGGCAGACTATTCAATACAGGCATTGTCTCATAAAGTATTAAACTCATCCTTAGAGCGATGTTTAAGGGCCAAAAGGAGACCTGCGCCATCCCACCATCTGTATACAAAGTTTTGATTTTCTTAAAGCCTAAAGAATGCATAAGGAAATCTAGAGACTGAGCCGAGAAAAAATAAATGTGCTCTGGTTGGCGATACATGTGCCACCTCTTGGCTCTTTTCCTGGCTTTGTGGCTTGCTACATCACCTGTCATAACCACAAAAAGGGCACCAGTTTTTAAGATGTCCCTAAGCTTTTTAACCGTATCTCTTGGGTTGGGCAAATGCTCTATTGTGGCAAACATAACTATTATATCGAAGAACTCGTTAGGAAAAGCCGCTTCCTCTAGTGTGGCAAATGTATTTATTCCTTTTTCAGTAGCGACTTCTCTCGCATCGTCGGAAAGCTCTATACCAAACCTTTCCCACCTGTGGCTTATGTTATCGAGGAAATGTCCTCCACCACACCCATAATCTAGTATCCTTCCTCCCTTTTTGGGTACAAGCCTGCTTATAATTTGCCATTGCCTTCTGAATGTAAGCCACCCATATGAGCGATTGTGCAAAGTGCTGGCGCGGTTATTAGATTTAATGTAGTATTTGTCATAAATTATCCGGAGTTCCTTCTGAGACGGTACCGGGTCGATAAATCTAAGAGAGCAATTTCTACATTCATAGATGGTCCTATTACCCCCCATTTCAGTAGTCACATCAATGGCAGTTTGTATCTGGCTACTGTCACAGAGTAGACATTTTTTTTGCTTGCTTTTCACTTGCCTTATCTTGGTGCCACTTGATATATGTTTTAAGCCCTTGATTGAGGGGAGTTGTGGGCACCCATCCCAGTGTTTTCTTAGCCTTTGTGATGTCAGCAACTGTGTTCATGACTTCGTTCTCTCTTCGCTTGCGGCGGTATCTTACCCTTGCCCTTTTCCCTGAGAGATTGAGTATTGTTTTCACAATTTCATCAACGCTGTAGCTTACACCGGAGCCAATATTAAGAATTTCGAAGTCTGAGCCAGAATATTCTGCGGCTCTGACATAGGCTTCCACCAAGTCCTTAACGTAGAAAAAGTCTCTTCTAGGCTCAGGATCTTCGAGTTCGATTTCCTCGTTGTGAATTTGCTTCAGGATGGATGGGATTAAGAAGCTGTCTCTCTGTCTTTCACCATATACATTGAACGCCCTTAATATTATGCACCTCAGCCCATAATCTTGATTATAAGCACGGCAGATATCTTCGCTAATGGCCTTACTTCTGGAATATGGGTTGTTAGGCTTTATAGGATGGCATTCGTCAATAGGTATATACTCAGGGTGCCCATACACGTACGAACTTGCAAAAACAAAATTCTTGATTTTACTTCTTCTTCCCAATTCAAGCATATTAAGTGTCCCTACAAAGTTGATTAGGTAAGTTTCTCTGGGGTCTTCAACAGTGGCCGGCACACAGGTTTTAGCTGCCAGGTGATAAATAATGTCTATGTCCTTGTAATGTTTAACCTGCTCCCAATTGGCGACATCAGTGCCTTTACTTATGTCTACAGGTATTACCTCAGCCTCTTCCTGTCTTAGCCTGGGAACAAGATGAGAACCCACAAAGCCATCACTTCCGGTGACGACGATTCTTTTTCCCCTGAGATTCATATTTATCCTGTTCCTCCCCAGAGTTTTTCTAGTAAGCTCTGGTACTTTCGGCTGCTTACCGTCATTTAAGCGCCGCTCATTGCCATGCTAGAGTTTTAAAATCCTATTTAGTTCCTCTATTTCCTCGTTTGCCTTTTCATAATCTTCTGGCCTACCTATATCCAGCCAGTAGCCATCGAAAACAAAACCGTTTATCTTTTCGTTTTTTGATAGTAAAGTCTTGACAAGGTCAGGGAAATCCAATCTTTCATCCGGTTTGATGTATTCCAAAACTCTGGACTCGAAAACATAGACACCCATGCTGACGAGATGGTGGATTGTGGGTTTTTCAGTATATCCTCTGATGACATTGCTACTATCTAGTTCAACTATGCCGAAATCGATGTAAACCCCCCTTTTTTTCAAAGCTATAGTAGCTATGGCCCCGCTAGTTTTGTGGCAGTTGATGAGTTCGGAGAAATCCAAGGTGGTCAACGTATCCCCGTTTATCATAAGGAAGGTGTCTTTCAGCTCTTCTTTTAATAATCCAAGACCTCCTGCTGTTCCCAGTGGTTTATCTTCTTTAGAATATTTGATATTTACTCCTAACTGGCTTCCATCCCCGAAGAAGGCTATGATTAACTCGCTCAGATGTCCTGTTGTAATAATTATATCTGGCAGGGCGTGAGATTTTAGCTGGGAAACAATTATTTCCAAAATTGGCTTATCGCCGATTGGCATCAGGGGTTTGGGGAAAATAGCCGTATATGGTTTTAATCTTGTTCCTTTGCCTCCGGCGAGAATCACCGCCTTCATTCAAAATCTCCTATACATTATAAAATTTAGGTTTATATAAGCTAATGTTATCTGATATCCATGCCACCGTCATTTTTAGGCCATCGTCAAAGCCTATCTTTGGCTCCCACCCAAGTAGGTTTTTTGCTTTCGTGTTGTCGCACCATAACCTTAGGACCTCGCTCTTTTGTGGTCTAATGCGTTTTGGATCCGCTAGGACTTCCTTATCTTTGCCTATTATGGCGATTACCTTCTTGGCAATGTCGCCTATCGATATCTCGAAATTAGAGCCGATATTGATGACCTCTCCCATGGAGTTCGGGGACTTTGTTACCTTGATGAATGCCTCTACGACATCGTCTATATATGTATAATCTCTTGTCGGAAGCAGCGCCCCTAGATAGATGTACTCTTGGGTTAATGCTTGTGAGATGATGGCGGGGATTACTGCTCTTGCTGATTGCCTGGGGCCAAAAGCATTAAATGGTCTTATAATTGCCAGCGGAAGTTCAAACGAGCGGCAAAAGCTTTCTGCTATCATATCAGCTCCGATCTTGCTTGCAGAGTACGGGGATTGCCCTTGCAATGGATGTTTCTCGTCGATAGGAACATACTGTGCAGTCCCGTATACTTCACTTGTGGACACGTGAATAATCTTTTCTACGCCGTTTTCCCTCGCTGCCGTTAAGATATTGAGCGTCCCCATTATATTTGTTTCTATGGTTTCCCTGGGATGGATATAGGAGTAAGGTATGGCAATTAAAGAACCCAAATGAAAAATAATATCTATATCTTTGGCCGCGCTGCGAACTGCATCACCATCGCGCAAATCACCCATGATTACTTCAATTTCACCAAGCCTTTCCTTGGGTAGCATTTCGAGTAGTCCCCAGTCACTTCTCGAGTTATATCTTACAATGACCTTGACTTTGCTACCAAGCTCTACGAGGCGTTCTGCAAGATGGCTTCCAATGAAACCGCCAGCACCGGTTATCAAGACCTTCATTGTGTTCTCCTCTTGCTATTCTCTAACCTACGATATACTCTTAATATCTTCTCAGAGTTATCTTCGATCTTCAGTGCTTTCAGCTTGTCTTTGTAGAAAACATGATTGGCAAGTACCTGTTTAACCTTTGAGGTCAAATCGTCGGCGTTTCGGTTCTTGAATAGAACGGTTCCAGCAGGTCTTGGTACAGCATCGCTTGCTAGTGATGGTATCTTAAAGTATAGTGCTTCCCTGAGGGAAACGGAATCTCCATCTGTGTTTGTTGCCCTGACGAATACATCGCTCCTTGTGAGAATAGCAAGATACTGGCAAGGTTCGGTTATAAACAAAAAGTTTCCTTCTATGTTTTTTTCTTTAACCCACCGCATCATTTCGTTGAAGTAATCATAATCCCCAATAGTTGGCAGGCAGAAGACGAAGCCAATATCCGGGTGAGTCTGTTTTAGTTTAGCACATGAGTCTATGCACAAATCAATGCCATACAAGTCTTCATTGTTGTAGAAGCTTATTCGAAAGGCGTTGGCTGTAATGATGGGTCTATGGCTATTGACAAAACTCTGTATCTCACGAGGGAGCTTAGTAACGTCGTCTGCTCTTACACGAGGAGGAATGAAGCAGGGAATAATCTCGCCATTCACGTTTTCAGGCTTGATACCCAGAGACACCATTATGTCCTTTGACCTAAAGCTTTCCGCGATAAAGTAGATTCCAGAATGCTTGGCTAGCAGGAAAGCTAGTCTGTGGCCAATCCCTGGCCTATCACTAAAAAGGAAGCCACCCGGTGCGATGATTATTCTTCTTTTCTTGATGGTTGCGAGCAGAGATAGCGCAATGAGCGCCATTGGGCTATAGCCACAGCAGTGGATGGTACTGTCTGTATTGTGAAAGAGCTGACTCAAAAGCCATGTTGCTTTGTTCTTAATCATCACTACGCCGTTTTCACTTTTGTATGTGCCACTGTAGTCATAGACGGTGCAAGGTACTCCCCTTTTCTCAAGATTCTCTTTGAGTCTCTGGACATGGATGGAAATTCCCCCGTAAGGTGGTGGATAGGGGCCGAGCAGAGCTATTTTCATTTTACTCCTGTAACAGTATTTGTGCCCCGTCGTTATTGTAGATTTTGTCACCTCTTTCCAGTGCTTGTGTAAGCCAGGGATTATCCAAATCATCGAAGCTGACGCTTTGCCGCGCTGCATAAGCGGTACCGACAGTCCACGTCTTTGTCCGTGCATTCCAAGTTCTTAAATAAATATAGCTGGACGAGGCTAGCTCTCCAGCATTTTGAGCCGCTCTGTAATTATAAAATAGCTGGCAGCCGTGGATGTCGGTACGGAGAGGGCGGCTGCCTACAGTGGAGAGCCAGTCGGCGGCGGTAGTATCTTGCCTGGTAAAAACGGTGTTTAAGTCCAGCCTGTAGCTGGATAACGCAATAGAATAGGGCATATCGATAAAACGGGTAGTCTGGTTACGGCTAAGTTCGAAGATGGCTCCACTGTTGAAGATAAAGTAGGGTATTAATATAAAGACTATTGGGCACCACGTGAGACTTCGAGTATCAAATCTCATTTTGGAAGATGCCAAGCTCTTTCGGGATATGCTGGTTAATTTGGCTATCCCGAGAGCGATGGTTTCACCACCGAATATAAATAGCGGTGACATTAGGAGTAAGGTGATTTGCCATATTCGGACGGAGCCCAAGCCCCAACCTGTAGTTGGGAGGATATAGATGCCGAGTAAAATCAGGGTGCTTACTATGGTCAGTGATAGATATTCGGCCTTGAATTCACCAAGTGTCCCGGGGCGGAAAACGAGCCTGAAGAAGCCGATGATAAGGCAAAGCTCGACGAGGTATTGGAACACTCGCCATGCTTTCCCTCCTGGTGATGCTATGGAAAAATCAATGCCCAGGGCTGTTTGAGATAAAGGTTCTTTGGATAAGGGGTTGAGAAAGGGAAACATGGCAGTTATCTTCTGAACGAAGGCGGGAATTTGTGGGGTTGGTGTAGTGGTAGCTGGTGTAGTGGTAGCTGGTGTAGTGGTAGCTGGTGTAGTGGTAGCTGGTGTAGTGGTAGCTGGTGTAGTGGTAGCTGGTGTAGTGGTAGCTGGTGTAGTGGTAGCTGGTGTAGTAATACCCTGAATTGTTTGTTCGGCTGCACTATGCACGACCTCGCCAAAAATCCTGGGGCCCATTAAGCCTGCGGAGGTGACTCTGAAGTAAGCAAACATAAAAATTAGACTGACGACAACAGTGATGACCAGGGCTTTTTTGTTAAATGCTCCGGCTGAGGTTAAGTCAGTGGGTAGGCTGTTATGTTTTCCGATCAGCCATTGCCACAGAGCTCGACCGGGGCGGCTTTTAATAACGATAAGCACCAGTGAACCAAAAGCCAGATAACCGATAGGATAGGCAGTACCTAATCCGTAGTAGGAGACGACTATACCACAGCCGAAGATAAGGACCAAAGTAGTCCTCTGTATCAAAGTTAATTTACGGTCTATCATCAGCAGTATCACCAGGACGAAGAAGAGTTCAGATATTTGCTGTCTGACCAACTGTGGCATGTCCATAAAAAACATGGGCATGGTGATGAAGAAGGCGACAGCCAGAAAGGCATGCTGGGATTTCATTTGGAGGCTGAAGGTACGAAAGAGTGCCAGAGGTACCAGGGAAAAGAAAAGGGGATAGATTATCTTGAATAGCCAGACTATGTCCACATTCAGCATGAGCGAGTAGATAGGTGCCAATATGACGATGCTTAGACATGAATTCACAGCGCCAGTTCCGGGAATGTCAACATGCCAGTGGCCATCTTCTACTACTAGATTGCTGACGTAATGTTCGATGTGAATGTCGCTGCCTACCAGATAGTCGGAGATAAATGTGGTCTGATACAGGAGTGCCAGTGCCATCATGAATATCATGATGGGATAAACCCGGGGATGAATGAATTTGTTGAAGGCAGCCAGTCCTATTACGATGGCAATGACGAATATGAGAGCGAATATCGGAGCATTGTTATAGTAGGCGTTTATCAGGATGGCTCCCAGGATAGCGAGGAGAGGCAGCAGGGCAGCCAGCAGGTAGGGAGCAGGGTTAGCAGCACGGAAATTTTGCCAGGTTGATTCCGAAGCCTGTTTATCGCTCTGGCTGGATGGGCGGAAGCCTTTATCCCGTATATAGGCGAATAGACAAAGCAGCAGGAAAGCGGGGGTGATTACCAGTAACAGTGGTAACAGCGAAATAGGTTTTGAGATGCCCAGAGGTGGCAGGGCAAAGTTAGCCACTACGCCCATTATAATGACAAATGCCAGGCTCAGTCCTACCGAATAGAGCAGGCTTTCTATTATGTGGATATTGTGAATCCTGAGGATTCTGAGGATGAGGATGCCGGGAATGAAGGTCAGGAAAAAGAAGCCAGCGACTTGCCTGAGGACTGGGATATCAAAACCCAGAGCGGACAACCCCATTATTGCCAGAGCCGTTAATAATACGCTGCTGCATAAGGCTATGCAGTCTCTTATTTCCCAATTGTTAGGCGATTTCATTTGGATTCGTTGCCCTATTGCCCTGAGGGATTGGTGTATATCCATGCTTCAGAAACACGGCGCCATCGTGGGTGTGGTATTGTATCCGTCTCCGCATTTGTGATAGTGAGTGTCACCTGGCCGCTTTGCCAGTCTCTGTTGCCACATCGTAACAGGACAGGCTCTTGTGTGCCATGAAAATCATACTCGTTCTATTGCCCAAGTCAAGTGTTGTGACCAGGACGATAAACTGCATGCGACTGGTTCCAGAGGAATGCTCCTTCAATTTCAACTTGGCTATGGGTTGATGAGTCCTATAGTGATGGTTACTAGAATATGATAATATACTGTCGTATAACGCGCAACTACTATGGGATTTGCCAGCGTATTTGAACGAGTAGAGAAATGGAGGATAGTTTCTTATATCGTCCAGAGAAGATTTACAATCATTAAGTTCCTGGTTGTTGGGGGTTCTGCTGTAATACTATGCCTGCTAACGTTATTCATATTGGTGAATTATTTGGGATTCGATACAAAACTGGGGGAAAATGTAGCTAACGCCATCAGTATGGAACTGAGTATCATATATAACTTCTTCATGAGTCGGGCTATTACCTGGCGTGACAGACATAAAGAAAGTGGAGGTAGCTTAGTTGTTCAAATGCTTAAATTTCACCTTGCATTAGGCATAAGTATTGTTACGCGGTTGGTTTTATTTGCCGCTTTGCAGTTTCTGGGTGTGTTTTATATCATAAATGCGGCTATCGGGATGGTATTAGTTGCTGCGTTCAATTTTGTTGCTTATGACACCATGATTTTCAGGAAGAGGGAGTAGAGTGATGTACGATTTTGATATCGGCATCGTTGGTGGTGCGGGGCATGTTGGGCTGCCATTGGGTCTGGTTTTTGCCTCTAAAGGCCAGCGCGTTATCTTGTATGACGTGAATAAACAGGCTATGGAATTGATACAACAAGGGCAGATGCCGTTCATTGAGTATGAGGCTGAGCCTCTTTTGAACAAAGTGATCGATGAGACTCTCTTTTTGTCAGAAGATGTTAAATCACTATCTTCGGCACGTTTTATTATTGTAGCAATTGGCACACCTGTTGATGAATATCTCAATCCAAAGCTGCGTGCGTTGCTCGATTTGTTTGCAGAATTGCATCCCTATTTAAGTAGTCATCAGACAATCATCATACGAAGCACGGTTTTTCCACGGACGTGCCAGCAGGTATTGCGGTTATTGGAGAAGATGGGTGGTGGCCCGTGGCATATTGCTTATTGTCCGGAACGAATCGTACAGGGGTACGCCGTCCGGGAGCTGCAGAGATTACCTCAGTTGGTGTCTGGCCTGAGCGAGAGGGCGGTCAGGGATGCTGAAGAGCTGTTCTCGGTTATCACCCCCCATATCATTCAGGTGACAGTTGGCGAGGCCGAATTGGCAAAATTGTTCGCTAACGCCTGGCGCTATATCCAGTTTGCCGCTGCTAATCAATTCTACATGGTTGCATGCAATTTTGGAGTGGATTTTGACCGCGTGCGGCAGGCGATGATGGATGGATATGAACGAGCTACCGGTCTGGCTGCTGCTGGTTTTGCCGCAGGCCCATGCTTACTCAAGGATACGATGCAACTCCTTGCACTGGGTAACACCAGTTTCCCGCTGGGGCAAGCCGCTATGACTATCAATGAGGGTTTGCCGGGGTTTATTGTCGAGAATTTGCGACAGAAGTATGACCTTACCCGTACGAGAGTAGGTATCTTGGGCATGGCATTCAAGGCGGATATTGATGACACCCGTGATTCGCTCTCGTATAAACTGGGTAAGATATTGCGTTTTTATGGTGCACACGTTCTTTACTCTGACGAGTTTGCGAAAAATCCGACGTTCGTTAGCAAAGAAGAGCTAGTGGCATCAAGCGATGTGGTGATTGTTGGTGTTCCGCATTCGGCATATCGGCAGCTTAGTATGCCCCAGGGAGTCGAGGTAGTGGATTTATGGAATGTAATCCCGTCTGAGGCGAAATCGTGAAACCCACAGGTCCAGACAATTCTATAATTTGGTATCCTGGATTTCTTGCGGTTGTGGGGGATGCCATTTTTGATGATTACTGTTACTTCTCCACACGGGTGTGAAGCGGTACTTGTTCGCGTGTCGCTTAAGGTTGCAGGTAGCCAGAGGGGGCAACTTTCTGTTCCAAATGGGTGGTTACGATGACTTCCAGTAACATTCTTTTGACTGGCGGCTCGGGCAAGCTTGGAAGGCATATTATTAATTCCGGATTGATTCAAAATATACTCCATCCTCCGAAAGATGTTTTAGATATCACGGAACCAACTTCTGTCAAAAATTTCTTTGAACGTGAACAGATTAGTGTTGTGATACACTGCGCTGCTTTGGCACGGATGAGAATTTGCGAAGCTGAACCCTGCAGAGCTATAGCCATCAATATTGTCGGCACAAGCAATCTAGTAAAACAGCTTATTGAAACTGAAAAGAGATATGACAAAAAAATTAGGTTCATTCATATTTCGACAGACGGTGTCTATCCTGGTGTGAGAGGTAACTATTCTGAAAAGGACGAAACGATTCCCTATAATGTATATGGCTGGACCAAGCTTGGAGCTGAAGCTGCTGTGAATGCGCTCTCAAATCATTGCATAATTCGTACGAGGTTTTTTGATCCCAACCAAATTGAATTCGAGGAATCTGCTACAGACATTTTTACTTCTGGCATGCCGCTAGATGATTTGGTAAAAGCAATCCAGAGAATTCTCGCGATAGATTTTGTTGGGACAGTGAACATTGGGAATCCTCGCCTTTCTGATTATGATAGATATAGAGCATATAAACCAAGCTTAAAGCCTTGTACCCGTGAGGATATTGCTAAGTGCTTGCCTTTTGAGATTCCATGGGACTCATCAATGGACTGTAGTTTGTGGGAAGGCCTATCATTGCAGCGATGAACGCGAGTCCGATGCCACGAAACCCTTTCCCTCTAGATATTATTATTCCTGTGTATAATGAAGGTGATAATATCAGTGAGGTGCTCAAATTGTTAGACGAGAAGGTCAAGACACCTTTTCGATTGCTTATCTGCTATGATTTTGATGAAGACAACACATTGCCTGCCCTGGATGATTGCAAAGTGCGTTATGAAATAGTGAGGGTTAAAAATCGTGGACAGGGAGTTCATGGAGCAATTGTTACTGGCTTTGAGATGAGCGATGCTGACTGTGTAGTTGTTTTTGCAGCCGATGATACATATAACCAGCATATTTTGGATAAGATGTACAGGGAATTCAAGGATGGTTGCGATGTTGTAGTCGCAAGTCGATTTATGAAAGGTGGGTCAATGGAGGGATGCCCCTGGTTAAAATCAGTTTTGACACGTTTAGCTTCATTCACCCTTTTTAGACTGTCGGGTGTTCCAGTTCGTGATGCCACTAACGGTTTTCGGCTGTTCTCGCGCAGGCTTCTGGATTCGGTTCTTATTGAATCAAGAGTGGGGTTTACCTATTCACTGGAACTGTTGGTCAAATGTGAGAGGCTAGGTTGGAAAATTGGTGAAATCCCATGCCGTTGGCTTGAACGAGTTAAAGGAAAGAGTCGCTTTCGTGTAGTTCGGTGGTTACCCCATTATCTCAAGTGGTATGTATATGGTTTGGCTACAAAGTGGCTTCGCAGAAAACCGGAGACTGTCAAAATCAAGAGGGACTTGCGACTTTGCGGAAAGGTTTTTTGATATTCTTTTTGCGTAACAGATATGGTTCACTTGTGGTTACTTATACAAAAATAAGCAGGCAAAGGGCGTTTCTGGGATGCAAGGCAAAAAATATCTTGTTACAGGTGGCTCCGGCTTCATAGGTAGTGCCCTAGTTCGAGAATTGGTTAGAAAAGGAAATGCTGTCCGCATTTTTGACAACAACTCGAGGGGAAGTCGCAGACGAATTCAGGCTGTTATAGATGACGTTGAATTTGTCGAAGGCGATATAAGAAACAAATGTGAGGTCGAGGAGGCATGTAAAGGTGTGGATAGCGTCTGTCACCTGGCATTTGTGAACGGCACCAAGTTCTTTTATACCCAGCCCGAGCTTGTCCTGGACGTGGGAGTCAAAGGCATAGTAAACGTTATTGACGCTTGTATGAAACATGGAGTTGGCGAGTTAATCCTGGCTTCCAGTTCTGAGGTATATCAGACTCCACCGACTGTGCCGACAGATGAAGCAGCGCCATTGTGCATTCCTGATATTCTAAATCCACGTTATTCCTATGCGGCTGGCAAAATCATCGGTGAGGCGATGGCGCTTAACTATGGGCGGAGGCATTTTCAACGTGTGGTTGTCTTTCGCCCACACAATGTTTATGGCCCTGATATGGGTTGGGAGCATGTCATTCCGCAGTTTGCGCTACGCATGAAACAACTATGTCAGACGGCGGGAGACACTGTTCGTTTCCCAGTCCAGGGTAGCGGCAAGGAGACACGTGCCTTTGTCTTCATTGAAGACTTTATCGCTGGGTTGGGTTTAATCTTAGAGCACGGCGAACATTTAGGCATTTATCATATCGGCACGATGGAAGAAGTAACCATAGAGAAACTAGCGCATCTCGTGGGTGATTACTTTGGTCGGAAGGTAGAGGTTGTACCGGGTGAACCGGCAGGTGGCGGTACGCCACGGCGCTGCCCAGATATCGCCAAATTGGTCAAGCTGGGATATGGGCCGCAGTATAATTTACATAGAGGATTACCGATTGCGCTACGTTGGTATGATGAGAATGCCTATCTCAATCCGGCTGAATAGGTTCTTTGAGTATATACCGGCGGAGAACAACAAATAGCGAGGAGGCGCAGTGATGTCAAATCTACCCGAACTAGCAGCTGGGACTGGCTCCAGTGTTGTCATTGAATTCTGTCAGGTGTGCCGCAATGCTGATCTTGAGCCAATACTTTTCTTGGGCTACCTTCCGCCGGTCAATCGGATGAATCCTATCGGTGAGAAGCCACGTGAACAACCTAGCTATCCTGCACAATTGCTTTACTGTTCCCAATGCCATCTGGTGCAACTAGGCTTGGTGGTTGACCCAAAGGTTATCTTTCCTCCAGAATATCCCTACACTAGCAGCACCACAAAGATTCTTTGCGAGAACTTTGCAGAACTCTATCGCGAAGTCAGAGCAACGATGGATTTGGGGCCGCAAGACTTGGCTGTGGACATCGGTTCTAACGATGGGAATCTGTTAAGTAATTTCAAAGACAATCATCGAGTTTTAGGGATTACTCCCGAGGAAATCGGTAAAATCGCAATAGAGCGTGGCATTCCAACGATAATTGACTATTTCACCCCAGAAGTTGTTTCCACGGTTATTGCACAATATGGGCAGGCAAAGCTGGTTACTGCAACCAATGTGTTCGCGCACATCGAAGATGTCAATGGCGTGGTGGCATTGATTATGCAGTTACTTAAACCGGGCGGTGTGTTTGTTTCTGAGTCGCACTATTTGCTACCGTTACTTGAGACCTTGCAGTATGACACAATTTACCACGAGCATTTGCGGTACTATTCTTTACATAGCCTGAAGTATCTTTTGGAAAAGCATGGGTTGGAGATTTTCTATGCCAAGCGGATTCCTACTCATGGGGGTTCTATCCGTGTCTATGCCGCAAGGGCAGGGGATTACGCTGTCCAACCGACAGTAGCGGACCTTCTGGAGGGAGAAGCTCCGTTTGTGTTGAGCAAGGATAATTTGCTCAAATTCAAAGAGTGCGTAGTTGTCTCTAAATTGCAGTTGCACTCTCTGCTTCTGGCTATCAAGGAAAAGGGACAACACATCTATGGTATCAGTGCACCATCGCGTGCCAGCACGCTTATCAATTACGTTGGCCTGGATGATGGGATGCTTGACTATGTGCTGGAAGTCAAGGGGTCGCACAAAATTGGGAAATATATACCTGGCACACTGATACCAGTTGTGGAGGAGTCCTGCCTCTTTGCCGACCAACCTGAGTATGCGCTCCTACTTTCCTGGCATATTGCAGACGAATTAATGCCCAAACTTCGGAATAAAGGGTTCCGCGGCGGTTTTATTATTCCATTGCCAACACCAATGATTGTGCGTGATTAAATTGACTGGGCCTTCATCCGATAATTCAGCAGGTCTTGCGGTGTTTTTGCAAAAGGAGTTTCGGACTTCCCGTAGTGCTGGCGAGGAGATGAAGACATGATTCGCAGAATCAAATCACATAAATTTTTGATACTTGTTCTTATCCTAGCTCTTAGTCTTAGGGTGGGTATGCTAAGTTATACCTGCATTCCCAATCTTGATACCGGTATGATGAGTCATTTCATGTTGACGCCTTATAGTGGGATGACAAGTCAGTTTGATGAGGTGGCAAGAAACCTGTGTGAAAAGCGAGGATTTGTTACTGGGGATGGTGAACCATTTTATGATCTTCCCCCGGGGACCAGCATATTGTTGGCTGGGACATACTGGGCGTTTGGTGAATACAACGATATTTATCTCCGAGTGATTCAAGCAGTCATCGATTCTTTTGGCTGTCTGCTGATGTTTTTGATTGGAAAAGAGTTATTTAGCAGGAGAACTGGTTTAATTGCAGCCTTCCTATACGCGATTTGGCTCCCCATCGCATACCTATCTATATGGCCACTTCACGATGCTTTGATGCCATTAATCACGTTGAGTTCCCTATACTTCTTTGTAAAGGCGGCGCGAACGGGGGCAATGAAGTTCTATATCCTATCGGGTCTCTTTGCTGGTGTAGGTTGTTATTTTCAGCCGACTATACTGCTCTTGCCCTTGATGTTTGGCCTGGGTTTGTTCATATATAGCCTTCGGAAGACAAATTTCAGGGAATGTGTACTGAATGTTGCCAAGGTAACTGCTGTTATGATGGCAATGCTGGTGCTGGTTGTATCTCCCTGGATGGTAAGAAACTATCATGTTACCGGCGCGCTTGTTTTTATGCGTTCCACCTTGTGGCAGGGCATTTGGGAAGGCTTTGGCGAATTCGAGAACCCTGTAGGGGCGGTACTTTCCGATGCACATGCTACCAATCTGGCAAGGGAGGCGCTGGGTGAGGATATCAAACCATGGTCGCCGGAAACAGAGGCATATTTTCGGGGAGAGGTGTTGAATACTATCAGGGAATATCCTGGATGGTGGCTGAGCGTTTTGGTCAGGCGCTTTCCTAACACACTGGGTTACTCTAGCCATCTTGGACGGTATCTTTCTGACTTTATTTCTCCGCTTACAGGGAGTAGTCTCAGCGCCACATTTTGCAGATGGCTTGGAATACTGGTCGCTATTGTGCCCATATTACTTGGCATAGTTGCCATCTGGGCTATGAGGAGGGATTGGAGACCATTGATTTTGGTGGCGACAGTGCCAGCATATTTTTCCGTAGTTCACATGTTTATCTTTGCTGCGTCGTACAAAAGCATAGTGCCAGGAAGCCTAGGGTACATCATTTTCAGTGCCATTGCTCTGGATTATATCTACAGGCGAATAAGAGGCGCTAACAGCGAGGCTGCCGAATTTGCTACGCCTCCAAGTTGATGAGGCAGTGGGTATAGAAATCTGTGGCTAACCTGCCGCGATAGTAGAATTTCAGTTCATAGCATATTAATTTGTAATAAGTGCCGGTGGCTTCCCGATTGGCCAATCGTTAGTCGGTGTCATGAAAATGCCTTCCGGATTTGGCAGTGAGAGTTTTCAGCCACAAAAGCACGCCTATTAAAGCCCAGGCTTTCAAGGTCTGGGTGTATGTTTTTGGGGGGTAGAACTTATGTACGTAGGACATATTCAGGTTGGGAATGCTGGTGTTGGACTTTAGCAGGGCATCGAAGTAGTCCCGCGATGGGCTCTCGGTCAGCCACTGATGTATGGGTGCAGTTAACCCTGCCTTCTGCTTACCGGCAGCTACCTCCGGCGGGAGCAAGTCATAGTTTTTGATTAATTGCCTGAGCAAGTGCTTGGTTGTTCCATGACGGTGCCTAAGTGATATGGGGATACTCAGGGCAAAATTCGTCATATGCGGGTCGAGGAGCGGCGACCTTATTTTCAGTCCGGTAGCCGCCGCAGATTTGTCCAATCTGAGCAGGTCGTTGGGGAGTTCACCGCTAACCATGACATAAGATATTTTCTCGATGTTACTGTGGGCTTTTGATGTGTTGATGGCTTCGACGGTGGTATCGGTTATTCCCTGTGAACTGCTGTTATTGAGCAATCTCGGCAGGTCCTCCTCCGGGAAATAGGGATGAAAAACCCGAGAGGCGATCCTGTATTGCCATTCCGGATGGCTGGCATGCTCCCTGGTGAAAAATTCTGTGGCTAACGATAGAGTTTTTGAGCCAGTCCAGTTAGCCAGTGGCGTAGCCAGGCACTTGCCCGCTTTCAGGGCTGGCTTCCTGATTGCTCCCAGCTTCGAGAAGAAGCTGATTATCAGAGGGTCTTGCCAGTAGTCATTTCTGTAGCCGATAAATAGCTCGTCTCCGCCATCGCCGGTGAACAGTGTCTTCACCTCCTCGCTGGCGGCGTTCATAAGATAATAGGTGGGTATGAAGGTGAACTTTATCAGAGGTTCATCATAGAGCCATTGCAGTCGCTCCAGGTCGGCTACGATTTTCTCTGCATGCAGTTTGACGATGCGGCAATCCATATCCAGGTATCCGGATATCTTCATCGCCATGTCCAGCTCGGCACTATCACCATCACCGTAGTCCAGGGAGAAGTTTATGATTTTGGAGTCACGGCTGACGTGTTTTAGAGTAGCGGCGATCAAAGATGAGTCCAGCCCCCCGCTAAGCGCCACCCCTATCTTACCTTCTTTCCCGGGCAATTGGGTGGTGGCGGCGTCTTTGAGGTTATCCCAGGTGGACTGAATCCAGTGGTCTATATCTAATGGCGTCTGCTGACAGGGCATCGGGTGCCAGTATTTACAGCGTCTAACTTCTCCATCTTCAAACTCCACCAGCTCTCCCGGCAGAACCTTGTAAACATGCTTGAGCAAAGTCCGCTTATCAGATATAAAACCGCAACTCAGATAGTGATACAGCGCTTCGGGATTGATTTCCGGCTTAAATTCCTCAAGAGCCAGGAAACATTTCATCTCAGAAGCAAAGAAGAGCGCCTGGCGGGTCTGCAGATAATACATGGACCGGGCGCCGTATATGTCACGGGCTAAAGTCAGCTTTGCCTGCCGGCTGCCCGCGTTGACAATGGCGAGAGCGAAGCTCCCCCTGAGGGCTTTTACAGCCTCTTTAATTGAAGCGACGGTTTCGAGGTGCGGGTAAATCTGTGAATCGTCTTCAACCAGCCGGCTGCCCATGGCATAAATATCATGGTCGAGGGCGATAGACGTGGCTCCCCGGTTATGCAGTCCGGGTTCATGGGTGCGGCGGATTACCGCAACCGTGGCGCCATTATTGGCGGAGACCTCGATTATCTCCCCCCTGTGCTCCATGAGCGACGCCATTCTCTTTAATAGTCCCTCGTTCTTGATTCCTACAGCGCCGCATATTCCAGGCATTTTACTTTAACCTCCTGCGAGGACTTCCGCCCCATGATGATTATGAACCAGCCAAGACGCTTCGGGATGAAGTTGCCAACCCATGACGGAAGGTAGCCGTCTCTCCGGTAGCGGAGGTCATAAGGAGTAAGGCAAACCTTAATTTTCACGTCTCTAAATGCCGAGAACATCTGCCGAGCCTCGGTTACGGTATATGCTTTTGTGCCCGGGCTCTCATGGTGACTGGCAAGTATATCTTTCAAGCTCCTCAGGGGCTTGAAAACGAAGAGACCATAGCGCAGGTACATTTGTAGAGAAACCAGAGAGTGCCTGTGGTAGAGCATAATACAAATCTCACCACCCGGACTGGTAACACGGTATATTTCTTTAATGGCTTGTTCAGTATCGGGCGTATGGTGCAGGACTCCCCAGGAGTAAACGAGGTCAAACGAACGATTTTTAAAGGGCAATTGTTCGGCATCGGCTATGAGCACACCGCCCTGGCAGTTATAAAGGCACAGCCTGCTCTTTGCCAGCGCAGCCGAGCGCGGCGATAAGTCCATACCGGCGACACGGGCACCTGCTCTGGCAAAGCGCAACAGGTCGCTACCGGCACCACATCCCACCTCCAGCACCCTTTTACCCACCCATTTTTCAAATCGGGCATAGTCAGCGATAAAGGGCTCCAGCTTGTTACGTCTTTCCGAAATAGCCTCAAAGTATTCAAGTGTCCCAGGCTTTATGCTAACATCGCCGGTGCCACAGGGGACTGCGTCCCAGAACTGCCGGACCGATTCCTTTTCTTTTTGTGGCATCTGTTTCACAGTGCTACGTTCTAAGTTCCAGGTTCAGATGCTGGAGGTCGACCGTATTTGTTATAAAGCCTGTCAACTATCATCTCCATTAGCCTTATAACCTCCCGTCCTTCTTCACCTGTAACAGGCGGAGTGGTATCTTGAATAATGCTATCGACAAATAGCTCCACTATTTTTTCATGTCCCACTCTGAACTGGCCGGTGATTGTCTTAAATCCGTTGGCTATGAGGCCGCCGATAATCTGCGTTACAGTGCCGAGAGATGTTGAGACCAACTTAGCAGAGTTTAGAGTTTTCTTTACACCGTGTCTCACCAGCAGCATGCTCTGGAGGTCTATGTATAGAGCACCTTCTGAGCCGAATATCTCTACCTCTGCAGCATACCGCTCACCGGAATAAGAGATAGCCACCGAACTCATTCCGTTATCAGCATCGAGTTCGAGCCTGAACTCATCAAATGGTGCCCAGGGATGCACCAGATAATTTTTAGCAAATACTTCTACGTTATTAACCTTATCCAGAAAAGCCAGGGAGATATAGACAGGATGAGGACCAGTTTCACCAATCAATCCACCGGGCAGCTTGTGTATCCAGTAGTCCTGGCGCATTATCATTTCATCCTTGGGGTCTGATAACAGGATTCTCATGCCTCTGAAGTCGCCTATGGCTCCCGCTTTGACCATCTCTCTGGCTTTGATAAGCGGGGGATGAAAGAGCACGTTGTGAACAATACAGAGCTTACGATTGTTCTTTATCGCCGCCTCTATCATCTTGTCACAATCAGCAGTAGTAAGCGCCATGGGTTTTTCCATCAGCACATGGCAGCCAGCTTCAAGCGCCTCGACCGCTATGGGAGCGTGTATCTGAGGTGGGGTGCAGACGTCAACTATGTCAATTTCTTCAGCCTTGAGCATCTCTGCCTGGCTAACAAAGACCCTAGGAATTCCATGTCTCAAGGCGACCAGTTTTGCCAGTTCCTCATTTTTGTCACATACAGCCCGCACAGCGACCTTGTCTTTCAATCTGGCAAAACTGGGGATATGGCGTTTATCAGCTACAGCACCACACCCCACTATGGCAACATTAAGTTTAGATGACATCATTCTCCTAACAAGCTAAAATCTGGGGCATGAGAGTTCGAAGTTCTATGTTCAAGATTCTAAGTTCTATTTTCTGCGTTCTAAGTTCTGCGTCCAGTGTTTCCCTGCCGGTAATTAGAACTTGGCGCATGCCTCTATTTTCTCGCGGTTTTCCACAATCCAATTGTATACCTTATTAATCCCATCCTTCATTTTTGTTTTTGGCTGATATCCTAAAACCTTGTGTGCCTTTTGAATGGAAGCTCTTCTCTTGGTGATCTTGTCCCAGTCGCGGCGTGCCAGGAATTTTACTCCGCCAAGGTTGCCAGTGAGTTCGTTCACCATACTGGCGATGTCTACTACCTTTGTTTCTGTCTCTGATGCCAGGTTGAACGCCTGTCCAACAGCTTCTGGAACCACACCGCAACGAAGCGTGCCGTCAACTATATCTTCGACAAAGGTGAAGTCCCTGGTCTCTTCACCAGTGCCGGTGATGGGAAGCGGCATCTGGTGCAATGCCCAGTACATGAAGTTGGGGATGACATTGCGGTAAGCGCCGGGTATTTCCCCTGGGCCGTAGACGTTGAAGTAGCGAGCAATAGCTACGGGGAGGCCATAATAGTTCTGGTAGAAATTGCAATACAGCTCGCCCAGGAGTTTTGTTATCTGGTAGGGGGTATCAAGGTGCAGGGAGACGAAATCTTCTTTGAGTGGCAGTGGTGCCTGGCTGCCGTACACTGAACATCCTGATGAGGCGAAGACAAACCTTTTCACCTTGGTCAGATTGGCATATTCCAGCACTCTCAATGTGCCCAGACCGTTGACTTCGAGGTCTGTCTCCGGGTTATCCACGGAATTCTGGTTGGCAAAATGAGCGGCCAGGTGGAAGACATAGTCCAGCTTGATGGCAAAGACCCTTTTTAATACCTCATCATCTACCACGCTGCCCTCTACGAAAAGGACGGATGGGTCAACCGGAACATTCCATTTCTCCGCCGCCGACAGGTCATCAAGGACGATTACCTTCCCGGTTTCAGCCTTGATGAGGGCTTTGGTCAGGTTGCTGCCAATGCAACCTGCGCCGCCGGTGATCAGGACATTCTTCCCCTTATACTCTCTCATATATTGTTCCATGTTACTCCTTTCTGTTCAAAGTCAGAAGTTCTACGTTCTATGTTCTACGTTACAGGTTCTGGGTTTTTTCAAATAACGGATGAATCCATCGATAATGCTGATGACTTTCGTTGCTTGTTGGTATACTGTGTCAAACTCGTTTTTATCTATATAATTGCGATCCAAGGCTATATATAATTGGCTTTTTACTTCGGAAGCGGAAGCTCTAGCTACTATAAGGAATTGTGTGAATTCCCTATTTGTTCCTCTGTCAAATCCCTCGGCGATGTTGGACATTACGGAAACCGAAGCCCCACGGATTTGATTCTTCAGACTGAAATCTTTTGGAAATAGCCCTTCATTTGAAATGTTGTAAATCGTGTTGACCAAATTTCGCGCTTCTTTCCAAGCCTCGATGTCTTCAAACCTGTCGATTTTCATTATGCGATAACAAATATGTATTGAACTTTTATAACCTTGAATCTAGAACTTCGAACTGCCTGTGGCCTCTCTTAGAATTTCTTCGAATTCGGCGGTTAGTTTATTCCAACTGTATTTCTCGACAAATTTCCTGGCCTTGATGCCGAATTCCCCCATTTTATCACTTTCAGCCAAGCTTTTGGCTTTAACGATGGTATCTTCAGGTTCATTGATGTAGACCACACCGTTATCTTCGCCGAACTCTTGCATAATGCCGGGAAGTCTGGTAGCTATGACCGGTTTCTCCATAGCCAGGTATTCGTACAGTTTTATGGGCACGATGTCTTGCATTACCTTCTCCTGTGGATAGGCTGGCAGGAGGCATATATCTGAAGCTTCGATAAAGGCAGGCATCTCTGTGTAGGGCTTCTGCCCGGTGAGGATAACCCGGTCTTGAAGGTTGTGTTTCTCCTGTATCCTTTTCAGGTCTTCAAAGGCATCGCCTTCGCCCACGATGAGCAATTTCAATCTTGGGTCATCCGTCTTGGCCAGCTCAAGAGCCACCTCTTTCAAGCCGGAGAAGTGATAGAGCCAGCCCATGAAGAACAAGACGACATCGTTTTCTCTGAGCCTGTACGTTTGTCTGATTTCACTGGATTTGCCTGAAGGCTTGAATTGCTCTATGTCAATTCCTGCTCTGATTACGCGTGTTTTTTTATCTGTTGCTCCTGCAGATAGGACATAGTCTCTGAGCTTGTCGTTGATGGTCAGCACTCTATCTGCCTGTCTTAGTGCCCTGCTTTCCAGGGACTGCCCGATGAATTGTAGGGGTTTTATGGGAATGAGATGGTGTAGCACATCTATCCAGTAGTAAATAAAGGGGATTTTGTGTTTCTTTGCTGCCCTCAGCGCCAGGTAATTGTTCAATATGCCAAAGCTAACTACGACATCAGGCTGGAACTCGGCAATTTGACGTGCGATTTCTCGCTGGTGGGTGAAAACGAGCGAGACGTAGTCTAGAATGGGTATTTTGATAATGCCTGGGCGAATGACAGTCACCTTCGCCTGGGGATTGATTTTCCCTATATCCTGGAATACCTGCCGTCTGGAGAATAGCTCTTTTTTGGTCTGCTCCCGCCATAGAATTTCATAATCGATTACCCGAATCTGGTGTCCTTTGAGTGAAAGGCGGTCCGCCAATTGATGTTGCTGATGGGGTCCCCGTTTGAGCCAATCGCTCTCTTGGACGATAAGAATTCTCATAAGAGTTCGAAGTTCAGAGTTTGAAGTTCGGGGTTTGGCTTGGGCTACTTAAACCCGTAGGTTTTGCGCATCCACTCAATAGTTTTGGGGATTCCTTCCTCCAACGGAATCTTCGGGTCGTGCTTCAGGTCTCTTCTGGATTTGGAGAAGTCCATGTGCTTGAAGCGGGTAGTGAAAGGCTCAGCTTCCTTATAGGTCACCTTGGCGTCTGATTTACCCAGGTTCTTTAATATCAGATCCGAGACATACTTTATATCGTGTTCCCATTCCTCTTTGCCGCCTATGTTGTATACTTCGCCGGGCTTGAAGTTATCAATGATGTTGGCGAAGGTGCAGCAGGTGTCCTCAACGTAATCGAAGATGCGCTTGTGTCCCAGATAGACGGTGTAGGGTTCATTATGCAGTGCTTTGTAGATGAAAGCTGGTATCACGCCGCGGTAGGGGCTGTAATGTTCATGTGGGCCATAGGCATTGACTGGCCTCACTCTGACAGCCTCGGTACCAACCATGGCTGCTGAGTTTAAAACTTGAAGCTCGCCGACCCACTTAGTCATGGCGTAGTCGTTCATCTGTTTGATGGGTATCTTGTCCATGGTGTCTTCGCTCATTGCGCCATCATAGTCGCCGTAGACCTCAGCGCTGGAGAAGAAAATCATGCGGAATTTCTTCTGTTCCTGGATGCGGATCAAGTTTTTGGTGCCTACCACGTTTGTCAGCCAGAGGTTCTCGTAATAGTCTTCACCGTTCCAACGGCCATATTCTGCTGCCAGGTGGTAGACGTAGTTGAACTTGTGTTGCTCGAAGATACGCTCGAGTTGCCGGTACTTGCTGACGTCGCAGCGGATATAGTTCGGGCCTTCAGATTGGCCCAGGTCGCATACCCATACTTCGTGGCCTCTGTTTCGGAGTTCGGGAACAAGGTTGGAACCGATGAATCCTTTGCCTCCGGTTACCAAGATTTTAGGCATACTGTTCTCCTTGTGCGTTCAACGTTCAAGTCACTATTTCAACAATCCTCTGGCCAGCCTTGCCGTCACCGAAGGGATTCTTCCACTTGGTGCTACGCTGGAGCATAAGCCTAGTGCATTCCAATATTTTGTTGGGTGTTGCTCCTGCCAGGACATTGGCGCCAACGTTTATGGTTTCAGGTCTTTCGGTATTGTCTCTTAAGGTAACACAGGGAACTTTCAGGATGCAAGCTTCTTCTTGAACTCCTCCGGAGTCTGTGAGGAGCAGTCGGGCATTGCTCTCGAGCTGGAGGAAAGCGAGAAAGTCCAATGGTTCGACGAGTTCGATGTTCTTGGG
>Ga0194125_10003095_pt1 | contig 27133 bp, 22 predicted proteins | sample TA2KigC250mmetaG_FD_148626 | JGI IMG/M metagenome (GOLD analysis project Ga0194125, IMG submission 148626) | Freshwater microbial communities from Lake Tanganyika, Tanzania - TA2015034 Kigoma Deep Cast 250m | ecosystem: Environmental > Aquatic > Freshwater > Lake | place: Tanzania: Lake... | reverse complement strand
TAAGTTACAATTATCATACATATTTATAAAACATCAAAATATAATCATTTTTGATTTATTTAAGAAATCATTTATAAAATTTAAATAAGTTTATTACTTTAATTTGGAGAATTTTTTTAACAATAATTAATATTTTAAATTGTGGAATTCTTTATAAGAAATAAGGAGTGATTTTTACATATCGGAAATAATTGTTTACGATATTTTTTCGCCCAATTTTTCAAGGTAAGGAATATCAAGACCCAGCTTTCTGCCTGTATTACGCACATCAAAATAATACCTTTTCATTTCTTCCATAGCCGTCAAGTGATGACCGGTTTTTAAAGTACGTTGTCCTGCTTCGGTTCCGAAAAAGTCTTTTCTAAAGTAATTACCAATATCTTCAAAAGATTTTTCTAAATACAAATTTACCTCGGGATATTTTTTTACGTTTATTCCCAGCGCCGCAAGAATTTTTATTGAATCTTTCGACGCATTAATCATCAATTTAAGCATATCGTCGCTTTCAATCATATTCTGTATACTTCCAGCATATATTGATGTTCCTATTAACGCACCGTTCAATCCGAAATGAACCCAGTTCCATTCGAGAATATTCTCTTTTTCATCCGGAATGAACATAGCTTTACTAAACATATTTTTTATTCCGTTATATAGTGATTCATCATTTCCCTGTAATATTCCTACGCGGTAATCTTTTCTAACCGTAAAATAATATATTTTATTCTGACATCCCCCGTTTACCGCGGCATATCCCATAATATATTCTGAATGCGGAATAAGTTTATCAATTTCGTCAAGACTGCCCCAGATTGCTGAAAACAATAAATATTTTGCATGAGGATAAACACCAGTTAGTTCCTCGACCGCATCGAGCAACTGATAGTGTTTAACAGGTATCATTATCAAATCAAAGTAATTTTCTTTTGAATATGTATCAATAATTTTTGGTTTATAAACTGCAAGTTTTTTTTCCACATCCGGTTTTCTTTTATCAAGTAAATCAAGGTTTATTTCATTTCTGTATAAATGTGCCTTTCCCTGTCTTACTTTATGCGTAACATTAATACCTGCTTCCGAAAAAGCCCATCCGTTAATTATTCCGATATTTCCAAGTCCTATGATAAGAACATCGGAAATATTGCAAGAATTTTGATTTGTTTGTATCAAACTGAAATTTTGTTTTAATATTAATTATCAGAAAATAAATTTTTTCATTTACTGCTCATACAATTCAGTAATGCAAATTGGAAATTAATTTTAGTTTTTGTTTCAATATAGCAAAATATATAACAATATTGATTGATTATTCTAAAACATAACTTACATATATATATTTAAACAATCAATATATTATTAGTTGCAGAGCGGGGGTCACAATAAATAGGGATATAGATTATGAGTTCAGTATTCAAATTCGGGATAGGAAGAAAGATTGGACAGTGATGTTTTCCTTGTTTATTTATATTTATGGTATTATTTTAAATATATATGGAAAATTCTTCATCAAATTCCATCAGGTTTTTGTTAAATGACCTATTGTATAAAATAGATTTCTCGGACAACAAAAGTCAGATAAAACCAACTACAACCTTACTAAATTTTTTAAGGACACAAACAAATCTTAAAAGTGTAAAAGAAGGTTGTGCTGAAGGAGACTGCGGTGCCTGTACGGTAGTAATGGGAGAAACAGAACACAATGAAATACATTACACTCCTGTTAATTCCTGTCTTATATTTCTACCTATGATAAACGGAAAGCAAATCATCACAACTGAATATTTAAGTGAAAAAAAAGATGATAAACAGATACTGCATCCAATTCAATCAGCACTTGCAGAAACCTACGGGACACAATGCGGATACTGCACTCCGGGAATATTGATGACTATGTTTGCTATTTATAAAAATTACTCCGATCCTGACGAAAAAACAATTAAAAAACTACTCAGCGGAAATTTATGCAGATGCACCGGATATTTACCTATGCTTGAAGCTGTAAGGAAATCAAGTAAGAATAGAGAAGACAAATTTTCCCAAAAGGAAAAAGCAACTATAGAAATATTAAAAAACATAAAAAATCATTCAACTATTTCAATTAAACAAAACAGTTATTCATATCATATTCCCTGCTCGTTAAATGATGCTCTTGATATTTACAATAATAATCCTGAAGCAATTATTATTAATGGTGCAACGGACACAGCGATTCGTCAGACAAAAAACAACGAAAAGCTATTTAATATAATTGACATTTCACATATCGAAGAACTCAAATATTTCAGAAAGGATAATGATAATTATTATATCGGAGCAGGTCTATGCATACAAAAGCTTCTCGGATTTTTAAAAGATACAATTACTTCTCTATACGATACACTCGAATATTTCGGTTCATGGCAAATAAGAAATCTTGCCACAATCGGCGGCAATGTTTCAACAGCTTCCCCTATTGGAGATACTTTACCTGTTCTTATTTCTCTTAAATCATCAGTTAAGTTAAAGAATATTACTAAAGAACGTATTATTAACATAGAAGATTTTATTATTGATTACAGAAAAACTTCACTTAAAAAAGACGAATTATTGACAGAAGTAATAATTCCAAAAACACCAGATAATAATATCATCAAATCCTATAAGGTTTCAAAGAGAAAAGAACTTGACATTTCGACTGTAAGTACCTGTTTTAACCTGTCACTTGGAGCAAATAACGTAATAAATGAAATAATAATAACTTACGGCGGGATGGCAAAAATCCCATGCAGAGCAAAATCAACCGAGAAATTTTTAACAGGGAAAAAATGGTGTAAAGAGAACATAAAAGAAGCAGGTAAAATATTATTTAATGAATTCGAACCAATTTCCGATGCAAGAGCAGAAGCAATGACACGAAAAATAATATGCAGAAATCTATTGACAAAATTCTGGTCTGAAAATCAAAATTAAATGTAATTACTACAAACCTGAAAAATGGAAGAACAGATAATAAAACATATAACAGGTGAAAGTTTATTCGTAAACGACATTGCCGAACCTAATGATTTTTTGACAGGCGATATTTTCTATAGTTCCAAGGCATACGCTGAAATAAAAAAGTACGATATTTCAAAAGCAAAAAGTTATCCGGGTGTTTATGCAGTATTATCCTACAAAGATATTCCGGGAATTAACCAAATGGGACCTGTGATAAATGATGAATTATGTCTTGCTGAGGACAAAGTGACATTTATCGGTCAGGCAATATTTTTAATTGCAGCGATAAACCGAGAAACTGCAATCGAAGCAAAAAAATTAATAAGTATCGAATACGAAGAATTAGAACCAGTATTATCAATCGAGGATGCAATTAAAAAAAATACCTTAATGCATCCAGAGAGAAAAATTGAGAGAGGAAACATCGAAGAAGGATTAAAGACATCTACACATATAATAAAGGGTACTTTAAAAACAGGCGCACAGGAACACTGGTATCTGGAAACACAAACTACACTTGCAATGTCGGGGGAAGGTAATGAGATGAAAATTTTCAGCTCGACCCAGCATCCTTCAGAGACACAGGAAATTACAGCAAAAGTTCTTGGTATAAATAAAAATCAGGTTGAAGTAGAAAACAGGAGAATCGGCGGTGCATTTGGAGGTAAAGAAACACAAGCAAATCACACTGCAACATGGGCAGCTCTGCTCTGTAAAGCAACGGGAAGACCTGTGAAAATTCATCTATTCAGAGACGACGACCAAATTATAACAGGTAAAAGACACCCATTTTTAATAAATTACACGGCAGGTTTTAACGAAGAAGGTATTATAAATACGTACGATGTGGAATTAAACAGCGATGGCGGAGCAGTAACTGATTTATCGCTTGCTATTCTTGAAAGAGCAATGCTGCATGCCGATAATGCATATTATATTCCAAATATTAGAATTATCGGAAAAGTATATAAGACAAATCACCTTTCAAACACTGCTATGAGAGGCTTTGGAGCACCGCAAGCTGTGGCGGCTATAGAAAACATTATCGAAATGATAGCCAGATATCTTAAAAAAGATTCTGCTGAAATAAGAAGAAAAAATTTTTACAAAACCGATAATAATAATATTACACACTACGGACAGAAAGTTGAAAACAACAGACTTGATTTTATATACGAAAAAATTTACAAATCGTCCGAATATATTTTAAGAAAAAAATCCATTGATGAATTCAACGAACAAAATAAATATTTTAAAAAAGGTATATCACTAACACCTGTCAAATTTGGAATATCATTTACAACATCTTTCTTAAATCAAGCCGGAGCACTTGTTATAATCTACAGAGACGGAACTGTACTTGTAAATCACGGTGGTATCGAAATGGGACAGGGTTTGAACATTAAAATTAGAAATATTGCTGCTTGTGAGTTTGGACTCGATAAAGAAAGGATAAAAATTGCTCCGACCAACACATCCAAGATACCAAACACTTCGGCTACAGCAGCTTCGACGGGTTCTGATTTAAACGGAATGGCTGTAAAAATTGCAATCGATAAAATCAAAAAAAGATTGATGAAATTCGCAGCAGATATATTTAATTCTGACAATTATGACAGAAAAACTTTTTATGATGATATAATTTTTCATAAAAATTTTATTATAGATTCCGCAAATCCGGATAGAAAAATTTCTTTTACAGAATTAGTTGAAAGAGCATATATAAACCAGATATCTTTATTTGATACAGGATATTACAGAACTCCCAATATTTGGTTTGACCGTGTAAAAGGAACCGGAAAACCTTTTCATTATTATGTATTCGGAATGGCTGTGTCTGAAATATTACTCGATGTCCTGACAGGTGAGATAAAAATTCTCAGAACAGACATACTTCATGACCCCGGACGATCTCTTGATGAGAATATTGATTTAGGACAGGTAACAGGTGGTTTTATACAGGGGTCCGGATACTGTACGACTGAGGATATTAAATGGGATAAAGAAGGAAATTTATTGAACCATTCACCGGATACATATAAAATTCCTACAATAGATGACATACCAGTTGATTTCAGGGTTGAACTCCTGAAAGATTTTCCTGACCAAAACCCAGATACTATCAGAAAGAGTAAAGCAGTCGGCGAACCACCGTTTTTACTCGCTTTTTCAGTCTGGTTAGCAATAAAATATGCAATCTCTTCAATATGTAAACACACGAAAGAACCTGAATTTTCAATACCTGCCACAAATGAAAACATCCTTCAATCAATAGAAAAATTAATAAATTTCTGAATTGGAATTATTATAACTGTAATTTTTGTTTAAAGTATATAATTTATTAATTAAATATGTATAATATGAGAAAAACAGCATTTTTATTTGTAATATTAATTACAGTTATAGTATCTTTTGCAGGAATTAATAATACAAACAATAGTTATAAATCAATTATAAATAATGATGATTCCTTAAAGATATGCCCTGTATCAGGAGAAAAAATACAGGTCGGAAAAGGTATTGTTTTCAAATATCTTGGAAAAGATTATACATTTTGTTGCCCGGATTGTTTAGAGGAATTTAAAAGTGAACCGATGAATTACATTAAAGAAGTATTATATTGCCCGGTTATGAATGAACCTGCAGAAAAAGAATTGTTTACAATGTACAATGACACTAAATATTATTTCTGTTGTAAGCCCTGCAAAAAGAAATTCCTAAAGGAACCGGAAAAATATTTAAATAATGATAACAGTTAAATTTAAAACAAATATTAACTGCAGTAATTGTATAAAAGCTGTCACCCCATTTCTTGATGAAAACAACGATATTGAAGAATGGGAAATTGACCTCGATAATCCGCAGAAGATACTATCAGTAAGCGGAAAAAATATAATACCAAGTTCGGTTATTGATATAATCGAAAAAGCAGGATATAAAATCGAAATTTTATCCTGACTGTAAAATTTTGTGAATAGTAATATAATTTTTTTTTCATAATATTTTATATATGAAAAAATTTTTACTGGATTACAATCTTAAAGTAAGGTTACCCGTAATTATATTTGTTATTGCAACGGTTTTTGTTATTACTTATTACATCTCATATGCGGAGAGAAACAGTATTGGTTATGCTCCCTCCCAGCCAATAAATTACTCACATAAATTACATGCAGGCAGCGTGCAAATTGACTGCAAATATTGCCATACAGGAGTAAATTTTTCCAGAACTGCAAATGTACCTTCTGTTGATGTGTGCATGAACTGCCATTCAATTTCCAGAAAAGATAAACCTGAAATACAAAAATTAACAAATTATTTTGAAAATAACACCCCGTTACATTGGAAAAGAGTTCATAAATTACCAGATTTTGCTTATTTTAGCCATAGTTTACATGTAAATAAAGGAATCGACTGCTTAAACTGTCATGGTGACCTGAAATTAATGGAAGTTGTAACTCAGGTAAATTCTTTCACAATGGGTGCGTGCCTTGATTGCCATAGAAATCCTCAAAACAAAATAATAGATTACCATAAACTAACAAATATCAAAAAAGGACCTGAACATTGTTCGGCATGTCACAGATAAATATAATTTTAAAAATTTAAAAATATAGAATAGAATACCATTCAAATAAATGAAAATAACAAGAAATAAATTTATATTTTATACCGGTATAATTTTAGCGGGAATGTGTTCTATAATTAAAAGTCCGATAAAATTTCTTATAAATCCAGATAACAACGAAAAAAATCTGTCGAAAAATAAAATGGAAATTAAATTCCGACCGAATCCGGATGCTGTCAGAAGAAAATCTACCTGAAAATATTGAAGAAAATAGTTCGAATTTTAAAGATATCTTTCGTGAACTTCACAGTGATAAAGAATTTAATCATCTTTACAATGAAGCGCTCGAAAAAAGAGCACCGTTAGATAAAAATTTTTCGAGAAGAAAATTTCTTGCATTATTAGGTATATCAGCCGCATTTGCAGCAACAGGATGCTCAAATTACAGAGATAAAGGTAATATTGTTCCATATAACAAAAAGCCATCTGAAATAACAATTGGTAATCCTGTATTCTATGCATCTACCTGTAATGTTTGTTCAAATTCATGCGGAATTCTAATAAAAACACGCGAGGGAAGACCAATTAAAATAGACGGAAACCCTGACCACCCGATTAACTCGGGTAAAATTTGCACAACCGGACAGTTATCCATCCTCAGCCTTTACAACCCGCAAAGGATAAAAGAACCGATTTTTAACAACACTCAGATTTCCTGGCAGGAAGCCGACAAAAATATAATTCAAACATTAATAAAAACAACAGAAAACGGAAAAGAAATTGCTTTAATTACTAACGGCATCACATCTCCAACTTACAAGAAGCTTATAGAAGGTTTCATCAAAACTTTTCCATATACTAAAATTTATTCATACGAAATTACAGGCTATACAAACAAGATTAATGCATTCAAAAAAACATACGGCAGAGAATCACTTCCTTCCGAAGATTTCGAAAATGCAAAAATTATTGTATCATTCGAATGCGATTTTTTAAATAATTATCCAAACAAACTCTCGGTTCTAAATAAGTTTTCAAAAAATCGAGAGATTATTGAAAAAGAAAATTTTAACAGAACCTATTGCTTCGAAAGTACACCTACCGTTACCGGTATTAATTCCGATTATAGAATAGTATTAAGATCTGATATACTTGAAGAATTTATATGCTGTTTGATAAACGAATTTCATACAGTAAAAAAGCTATCCGAATATGCCAAGAATATCAGTGTTATTAATCTTTTTTCAAAATATATACTCTCCGACTTTATTCTGAAAAACAACCTTTCGAAAAATGTTATTGATAACTTAATCAATGATCTTTCCAATAATACGGGTAAATCCTTAATACTCGGAGGGATACAGCTTTCCGAATCTACTCAGATTTTAATTTTCTTTCTTAATAAAATACTCGAAAACGATAAACTTTATTCTAAAGATAAGGAGATTAAATGTCAATACCCGCTTATTAAAAAAGCCGATTTTAATAACCTTGTCGAAAAAATAAACAATGATAAAATAGGAGTATTAACACATATCGATACAAATCCCGTTTACCACTTTAACGGAATTTTTGATTATATTAAAGCAATTGAAAAGGTACCTCTGGTTATTACATTAACAGAATTCGAATCAGAAACATCAGCACAAAGTCATTACACTTTGCCTATTAACAATTATCTTGAAAGCTGGGGCGATTACAATTACGTAACCGGAATATATTCCCTTCAACAGCCAGTTATCTCGCCAATTTATAACACGAGACAGAAGGAGGAAATATTATTAACCTGGATAGAAGGCACGCACCAAAACAATAGCTACCTGAGATATTTAAAAAATAACTGGGAAAAAAATTTATTACCTGCATTTGGTTTTCCATTTGATTTCAAATCATTCTGGATTAATAGTTTAAATGCAGGCGTAGTAAAGACAAATGAAAAAATAAATTTTACAGGTGAATTTAAAATTGAGCCATCAGAATTATCAAACAAACCAACTTCAGTAACAACAAACGATTACGTTTTAATCATTAAGGAAAATCCATTTTTACTTGACGGGAAATACGCCAATAACGGCTGGCTTCAGGAAATACCGCATCCTATTTCAAAAATTGTGTGGGATAATTATGCTACAATTTCACCTTCTGCCGCAAAAAATTTATCGCTAAACACAGGAGATATAATCGAAATAAAGAAATCAGGTAAAAGCATAAAAATACCTGTATTGATACAACCGGGAAATGCAGATAAAGTGATATCTGTAGAACTTGGATATGGAAGAACAAAAGCAGGCATTATCGGTTCTTTTATTGGAACAAATCCTATATGTTTGCTAAATGCCGATAAAGATGATTTAATAATCAAAGATATAGAAATTGTTAAAACAGGAAATACTTACGAACTTGTCTCTACACAGGAACATTACTCACTCGAAAAATACAAAGACATTCCTATTAAACGAAACATTATATACGAATTCGAACTTGATGAGTACAGAAAAAATCATGACCTGATAAATTCAAAAGAGGTTGAGGGAATCAATTTAAAAACATTCCCTTCAGTAAATCAACCTCACAAATATGATGAACTTAAATGGGGTATGGCAATTGATTTAAACAAATGTATTGGCTGTGGTGCGTGTGCGGCAGCATGTAATATAGAAAACAATATACCGATGGTTGGTAAAGAACAGGTAAAATTAAACCGTGAAATGATGTGGATAAGAATCGACAGATATTATACAGGCGACATTAACAATCCTTCAATATCACTTCAACCGGTTTTATGTCAGCATTGTGACCTCGCACCATGTGAAAACGTATGTCCTGTAGCCGCAACTACACACAGTACTGAAGGAATCAATGGTATGGCTTATAACAGATGCGTTGGAACAAGATATTGCTCAAACAATTGCCCTTATAAAGTAAGAAGATTTAACTTCTTTGACTTTAGAGACAATTTCAAAGAAGGTTTTCTTTACAGTGAACCTCTTAAACAGTTGAGTAACCCGGAGGTAACCGTTCGTTCAAGAGGTGTTATGGAAAAATGCACTTTTTGTTTGCAAAGGATAATGAATGCAAGGGATAATGCAGTTAAAGAAAACAGAAAAATCGAAGGAACTGATGTTGTCACAGCATGTCAGGAAGCCTGTCCGACAAATGCTATAATATTTGGAAATATTAATGATACAAACTCCGATTTAAACAAATACAGAAATCACAAATTAGGATACACATTGCTTGAAGAAATCAAAGTCAAACCAAATATAACGTATATTGCAAAATTAAGAAATAATCATTAAAGTTGAGTTACGATGCTACATATACAAAAGAACTTCCTTTAGTTCCGGAACGTTCATCGTTCCCTGAACTCGATGAAGTTGTATTCAAGCCTACCGAAACAAAACCAACAAGAGCATGGTATATAGCTTTTATAATAAGCTCAACTGCACTTTTAATCGGGGCATTAAGTCTCGGATACACTTTGTATTACGGTATCGGCATGTGGGGTAATAATAATACAGTAGGTTGGGGATTTGATATAATAAATTTTGTTTTCTGGATTGGGATTGGACATGCAGGAACACTTATTTCTGCAATACTTTATCTTTTCAGACAAAAGTGGCGTACCGGTATTGCAAGATTTGCAGAAGCAATGACAATTTTTGCAGTAATGACTGCAGGAATATTTCCTTTAATTCATGTAGGCAGACCATGGCTTGCAGGATATTTATTCCCATATCCTAATCAGCATAATGTATGGGTAAACTTCAATTCTCCTCTCCTCTGGGATGTATTTGCTGTTTCAACATACTTCATTATTTCGTTTTTATTCTGGGGACTTGGGCTGATTCCGGACATTGCAAACCTGCGTTCAAGAACTAAATCAGGAATAAAAAAATTTTTCTATACAATTCTCAGTTTTGGATGGAGAAATTCCAACAGGCACTGGCAGCATTATGAAAGAGCATATCTTTTACTTGCAGGACTATCAACTCCGCTGGTACTGTCGGTACATACAATTGTAAGTTTCGATTTTGCAGTCTCGGTACTTCCCGGATGGCATACAACAATATTTCCTCCCTATTTTGTGGCAGGAGCAATATTTTCAGGATTCGGAATGGTTGCAACAGTTTTAATTGTATTGAGAAAAGTTTTTGACCTTAAACATATTATTACTATAGACCATCTGGAAAAGATGAATAAAATATTATTACTTACAGGAACTATTGTCGGTTACGCTTATGCAATGGAATTTTTTACGGCTTGGTACAGCGGTTATCAATTTGAGCAATTTGTTTTTATTAACAGAGCATTCGGCCCTTATGCCTGGGCTTACTGGATTATGATTGCCTGCAATGTCGGATTCCCTCAATTATTTTGGTTTAAGAAAATCAGAAGAAGTATTCCGGTTATGATGATAATTGTGATATTAGTTAATGTCGGGATGTGGTTTGAAAGATTCGTCATAATTGTTACATCACTGCACAGAGATTTTCTACCATCAAGCTGGGCAATGTACATACCAACATGGTATGATGCAGGGATTTTTCTTGGAAGTTTTGGAATGTTCTTCACACTCGTTTTATTATTTGTAAAACTGCTTCCTTCGATTTCACTCACAGAATTAAAAGCAGTAACAGAAAATGCTCAACCCAAAAATCATTAAAGTTAATGTTCGGATTTTTTAAAAAAATAAAAAATAAAATTACTGAAATTAATTCCGATTTAGGAATTGATGAACGAAATCAAGAATTATTCGCTGTCTCCGCTCTCTTTGACACACCTGATGACATCATTAAAGCTGCTAAAACATTATCTTCTTCCGGCTTTAAAAAATATGATATTCACACTCCATATCCTGTACATGGAATGGATGACCCAATGAAACTTAAACCTTCTAAACTTGGCTTCTTTACTTTTTTCTTCGGTTCGCTCGGTACTTTAACTGCAATTGCAATGATTTTTTACATGGCAGGTTTCGATTATAAAAATATTATAGGAGGAAAACCCTTTTTCTCTCTTCCGCCTTCAATTCCCGTAACTTTTGAATTAACGATATTACTTGCCGGTGCTTTTACTGTCTTCCTTGTATTAATACTTTTTAACAAACTCCCTTTAAATAATAATCCACTGCTCGATACAGAATATATGAAGAGAGTATCATCCGATAAATTCGGAGCAATCGTAGAAGCAGATGATGAATTGTTCAATAAAGATGAAATTATCAGATTATTCAAATCACTCGGAAGTTCAGAAGTAAATTTAATATATAAATTTAAACATAATGAATTAACAACTGAAAGACCAATATTTGATTTCAAATTCATAACTTTATTATTTTTACTTGCATTAATTACCGCTGCAGTTACATATTTTTCTTTAAATAAACTTATCTATCTGCCTCCGTTTAACTGGATGTCAGAACAATTCAAAGTCAAACCACAAACACAAAGTACTTTTTTTGAAGATGGTTATTCAATGAGAAATCCTATCGAAGGTTCTATCCCGAGAAACGAATTACCTTATGAATACAGAGGATTGCCCGACTCTCTCGTAAAATATATGTCCAATCCTTTGCCTGTTTCGAAGGAAGTCTTTGAAAAAGGAAAAACAATGTATGATATTTACTGTAGTCCATGTCATGGTTACTACGGAAAAGGAGACAGCAGACTAAATGGTCAGTTTCCAAATCCTCCGTCACTTCATACAGACAGAGCAAGATTAATGAAAGATGCTGCCATATATCATATAATTACAACAGGACAAAATATTATGCCCGCTTATGATAAGCAAATTCCTCAATTAAACAGGTGGGCAATCGTACATTATATAAGAGCTTTGCAACGTTCACAAAATGCAAATGACGGTGATATGAATAAATAACGAAGTTTTTTTGAGATGATTAATACAAAAAAGTTATCAAATAAAATTAAATATACGGGTACTGCATGCTTAATAATCGGAGCATTGCTGATAATTTTTTCTTTTTTGTTCGATGCTAAAAGAGCATTTTACAATTACATTATAATGTACACTTTCATTGTAAGTATCGCAGTTGGGGCTCTTTGCCTGATTGCCATTGAATATATGAGCGGGGCTGCGTGGAGCGTACCTTTCAGAAGAGTTAACGAATTTCTGTCATCTGCCATTCCGTTTCTAATAATCCTCGTTATCCCAATAATTCCGGGTATTCATACACTTTATCACTGGTCACACAAAGATGCGGTTGATACTGACCCTGTCTTACAGGGTAAGTCACCTTACCTGAACGAAACTTTCTTCATACTTAGATTATTTATTTGCATTCTTTTGTGGATAATTTTTTACATTTTTATAATCAGAAATTCAAGAAAACAGGATTACTCAAAAGACATTGCTTTAACAAATAAAAATATAAAAATTTCAGTATTGTTTGCTCCTTTTGCTGTTATTACTCTTACGCTGACTTCGATTGATTTAATAATGAGTTTAGAAGCACACTGGTATTCAACTATATTCGGAATTTATTACCTTGCCGGAACATTACTCTCCGGAATTTCTGCAGTTACTTTAATTTCTGTTTTACTTGCACAAAAAGGTTATTTTGATGAAAGAATACAGCGAAGGCACTTTCACACTTTCGGAATGTTAATGTTTGCTTTAAATGTTTTCTGGGCATATATTGCTTTCTCACAATATCTACTAATCTGGTATGCCGATATTCCTGAAGAAACCTTCTGGCTTTTAAAAAGGATGAACGGACACTGGCAGTATTTTTCAATTTCAATTATTTTTATTCATTTTATTATCCCCTTTATCGTACTGATATCAAGTGCTGTTAAAACCAATTTGAATATTTTAAAATTTATGGCAATCTGGCTACTTGCAGCACACTGGCTGGATTTGTACTGGCTTGTCATGCCTGCTTTCGATGACCATTCATTAGCTATAGGTTGGGTTGAAGCTGGTTTCCCGATTTTTACTGTTGGAATTTTTATACTATTATTTGTTTATAAATACAGTAAAGTAAATATTATTCCGGTCGGTGACCCGAAATTAAAACATGGAATAGATATGTTCTTGTACCCGGATTTGTCAATTGACTAATGTTTTTAATATTTCACATTTTGTTGAATAGTAAATTGTATATAAATTTTAATAAAATCAAATACGAACAATTGTTCGGCTTATTTTTTATTTTAATTCTTGTTTTAATAATAATTCTTGGTCACGTTTATACTGCGAATATTAATACCATTTCCGTTAATAAATACACTCCTGCAGTTGTACCGGACACATCAACTTTGGTTGATGACTTACCATTCATAAAATCTTCGCTGACTCAACCCGTTGATTTACAAAAAGCATCCAATCCAAGTCCTGAAAACATTGTAAAAGGAAAACAAGTTTATGAGACTTATTGTACGAGTTGTCATGGAAATGAAGGAAAGGGTGACGGTTTAGCCGGTGTAAATCTAAAACCACCGCCAAGAAATTTTCATATTCTTACCGAATGGACAAATGGTACAAAAATCTCTGAAATCTATAAAACACTTGAAGAAGGAATTGTATCAAGAGGTATGGCACAATACAATAATATATCTCCAGAAGATAGATTCGCAGTTATACATTATATTAGAACTTTCAATAAAGATTATCCTATTGCAGACGAAAACGAAATAACAATGCTCGATAATACTTACAGTTTATCAAAAGGTGTTTATAAACCTGCACAAATTCCAGTAAGGACAGCAGAAAAATTTTTAATATCACAGTATAATCCTGAAGAAAATAAGATTAATTCAGTTTACAGTATGATTGAATTAAATAATTCAGAAAATGGTGCTCTGCTTTTAAAAAAGTATTCAAGTAATTTGAAAACTTTAATTACTGCAATTGTAAATAATAAAGACAAGATCACAAACGATAATGATTTTTCAAATTTTATATCAACCTCTTCCCTTCAAAAAGGATTTAAATCTGAAATAACACAGATAACAAAAGAAGAATTATCAGTAATATATACGTATTTAAAAAATGTAATTTTAAAATGAATACAAATAAAATTCTTAAAAAATATCATTTATCAAATAATCAAAAAGAGAAATATCTAATATATAAATATTACGCTACTATAGCAACAGTACTGATTTTTATATTTTTCTTTCAAGGGATAATACTATCTGAAGAACCAGTTAAACAACAAGCCGGAATCGAAGAAAAACTCGGACAGTATATACCTATGAATATTTCGTTATACGACGAATACGGAAAAGCGGTTCAATTAAAAGACATAATGGACAAAGGAAAACCTATTATACTTACACTTGTATATTACCGTTGTCCTTCAATTTGCAGTCCACTCTTATCAGGGATAGCTGAAATTGTTGACAAACTTGATTTAATAGCAGGAAAGGATTACGATATAGTAACCATAAGTTTTAATCCCGCTGAAGATTACACCCTTGCCGCTGAAAAGAAAAAAAATTACTATGCTTCATTAAAAATAAAAAAAGACACACCGCAGGATGCATGGAGATTTTTTGTGTCTGACAGTTCAAACATTGCCCGACTCACAGATGCTGCAGGTTACAGATACATCAGAACAGAAAACGAATTTATTCATCCGGGTGTAATTATTTTTTTATCGCCTGACGGAAAAATCACAAGATATCTTTACGGTATAGAATTTTTACCATTCGATGTAAAAATGGCTTTAATGGAAGCATCAGAAGGAAAAATCGGCTCTACTGTAGCAAAGATTATTAAACTCTGTTATGCTTATGACCCTGAAGGGAAAAGATATGCTCTCGATATAACACGTGTTGCAGGAATTGGTATAATAATTTTTATTACACTATTTGTCGTTATTTTAGTAATAAAGAAAAAACCGGGAAAAAAAGAATAATGAATTCACAATCGGATACAAAATACATTCATTATTTACAATACAGAGGAAAATTCAAAGGAATACCCGGATGGCTTTTGACTACCGACCATAAGAAAATTGGACTTTTATATTTGATTGCTATGATAACCTTTTTTCTGGTTGCTATGTCACTCGGTTTCCTTATGAAACTCGAAATGCTTAAACCTTCATCTACTAAAGGTTCAACTCTAATGAGTGCTCAAACTTACAATGCCGTTTTCACTCTGCACGGTGTTATAATGATTTTTCTTTTCATTATTCCCGGTATTCCTGCTGTATTCGGAAACTTCTTTTTGCCTATTATGCTAGGAGCAAGAGATGTTTCATTTCCAAAAATTAACTTATTAAGCTGGTATTTTTATATCGCAGGTGCTGTTATAGTTTTAATATCACTGCATACAGGCGGCGGTCCTATAGATACAGGATGGACTTTCTATGTACCATACAGCATCAGAACAACTGCCAATGTTTCCCTTGCAGTTTTCGGAGCATTTGTACTCGGATTTTCTTCAATACTCACAGCAATAAATTTCATTACAACGATACATCACCTCAGAGCACCGGGAATGAAATGGTTCAAGATGCCGCTTTTCGCTTGGGGACTCTATGCTACCGGTTGGATTCAAATACTTGCTACTCCGGTTATAGGAATAACTTTATTACTTGTAATACTTGAAAGAACTTTGGGAGTGGGAATATTTGACCCTGCACTCGGCGGTGACCCTCTGCTTTACCAGCATCTCTTCTGGATTTATTCACATCCTGCAGTTTATATTATGATACTTCCCGCAATGGGACTTGTATCTGAAATCATTCCGACTTTCACTAAAAAGAATATCTTCGGTTACAGTGCAATTGCAGTATCAAGTCTTGCTATTGCATTTGTCGGATATCTGGTATGGGGACATCATATGTTCACAAGCGGGATAAGCGATACTTCAAGAGCAATATTTTCTTTTCTTACATTTGTAGTTGCAATACCTTCAGGCGTCAAAGTATTCAACTGGGTAGCCACAATGTATAAAGCTTCTATTGACCCAAGAACACCTTTCCTTTTCATAATGGCATTTATAGTACTGTTCTCTATAGGCGGTCTTACAGGTCTTGTACTGGGTGCACTCGATACGAACATTCATGTTACTGATACTTATTTCGTTGTAGCACACTTCCATTATGTTATGTTTGGCGGGATGGGTACTTTATTTTTCGGCGGTTTATATTACTGGTTTCCGAAAATGTTCGGCAAATTATTTAATGAAAAAATTGCAAACACGGGACTAATATTATTCGTAACGGGATTTAATGTTTTATACTTTACAATGTTCATAATGGGATATCAGGGTATGCCCAGAAGATATTATACTTACCTTGCGGAATTTCAAACTTTGCAGGTGATATCAACTATCGGTTCATGGATAATGATATCAGGTATATTAATTTTACTCGGAAATCTTGTATACGCATTATTTAGAGGGAGAAAAGCTCCTGATAACCCGTGGGGCGGTACAACACTGGAATGGACAATTCCCTCTCCGCCTCCTGTTTATAATTTTGAAAAAATTCCTGTCATTACAAAAGGACCATACGAAAGGAATTAATTTTTTAAAACGATTTTAATGACAGAACCAGATACATTAAATATAGTAAATCAAGAACACACTCACAGAGACGATATCGGTTCTAAAATGGGAATGTGGTTATTTCTTTTTACTGAACTGCTGTTATTCGGAGGTCTCTTTATTTTATATGCATCATACAGGTTTATGTATAAAGAAGAATTCATATATGCTGCAACGAAACTTGATTTATTGACGGGCACTGTGAATACTATAATTTTACTTACAAGTTCTTTAACAATAGTGCTCGCAATTTTATCACTGCAAAAGAATTATAAAAAATTATGTTTGCTATTTTTATTCTTAACTGTAGCCCTTGGATTTTCATTCCTAATTAACAAATATTTTGAATGGAGAGCAAAAATTGAGCACGGATTATTTCCGGGAGGAAGTGAACTCCTAAACACATCAAAAGGAGAGACAATTTTTTTCGGTCTGTATTATTCGATGACAGGATTGCATGCCTTGCATGTAATTGCAGGTTTGATTTTCATTTTAATTATGACATCTTTAGTGTATAAAAATTTACAATATAATACAAATTATCAGAAACTCGAAAATTCCGGACTGTACTGGCATCTGGTTGATATAATCTGGATTTTCCTGTTTCCTTTATTTTATCTTATTCATTAATCTATATGCCCGACACCAAAAATACAGAGCATTTAAATTATTCGGAAAAAAATTTTGATCCGCCAACTGAAGAAGACTTTCTTAATTCACTCTCCGATAAAAATGCACATCAGGAAGCAGGTTTTGGTACATATATATTAATCTGGCTCGGTTTAATTTCTCTTACTGCAATCACAGTAGCACTAGCAGGAATTAACCTTGCGGGATTGACAGTAATAACTGCACTCGCTATTGCTATTATTAAATCTTCTCTGGTTGCAAATTATTTTATGCATATTAAGTTCGATGCTCCTATTTTTAAAATATTCATAGCTGTTTCATTGATTATATTTGTTTTAATGATTGTTCTAACTTTTTTCGATTTAATTTTCAGAAATTAACTTTATGAGACCAAATATAATAGAGCAGGTAGATACAACTTTTATAATAACGATAGGTATTTCATTCTTCCTGCTGATTGTCATAACAATCACAATGATTGTTTTTGTTTTCAGATATAACAAAAAAAGGAATCCGGTTCCATCGAACATCAGCGGTAACACTCTTCTGGAAATTATCTGGACTGTTATTCCTTTAATTCTTGTAATGATTATTTTTTTCTCGGGTTATACAGGTTTTAAGAATATGAGAGACGCTCCTGAAAATTCAATGGTCGTAAAAGTAACGGGTCAAATGTGGAAATGGACTTTTGAATATGCCAATAAGAAAATAAGTGATACACTGTTTGTTCCTGTCGGACAACCAATTAAATTGGAGATATACTCGGTTGACGTAAACCACAGCCTTTATCTGCCTGCTTTCCGCGTCAAAGAGGATGCAATTCCGGGAAGAGTTAATTATCTCTGGTTTCAGCCGATGTATGAAGGTACTTTCGATATCGCTTGCGCCGAATATTGCGGTTTAAGCCACTCTTTAATGTATTCAAAACTCGTAGTTTTGCCTGAAAATGAATTCTATGAATGGTATAATAAATCTCAACCAATAGATTCAACAATTAACATAAGAAATACAGATACTCAGAAATAATTTATGATTTTATGATTAAAACACTGACAAATATATATAGTCCTGCAGAAAAATTTTCATTCTCTTTGATATTACAGGTTACAAAATTCAGAATTACGATACTTGTTGCTTTTACAACAGCACTTGGTTATATACTTGCAAGTAATAATATTGATTTAAAAATGTTATTCACATCCGCAGGAATATTTTTACTTGCCTGCGGAGCATCCGCAATAAATCACATACAGGAAAAAGAAACTGATGCAATTATGCATCGAACCCAACACCGTCCAATTCCAGCAGGTAAATTAACAGTCTTTCAGGTTAAAATAATTTCAGCAGTAACAATTTTTACGGGTTGTATTATAATGGTATTCGGTTCAACAGTTCCTGCTCTGATAATCGGTATATTTAATTTATTATTCTATAATATCATTTATCTAAGACTGAAAAGAAAAACAACTTTAGCCGTCATACCCGGTGCGCTTGTCGGGGCTTTGCCGCCTATTGCAGGGTGGATTGCTGCCGGCGGAAATATTTTCGATATAAAATTACTAACACTTGTAGCATTCTTCTTTGTATGGCAGATTCCGCACTTCTGGCTGCTTATCCTGATATTCGGAGATGATTATAAAAAAGCAGGTTTACCTGTCCTTTCTGAGATTTTTAATGAAAATATTATACAAAAAATTACTTACTCCTGGATTCTACTTACAATATTGATTTCTTTTACACTGTTTCTTTCCGGTTTGATTTACTACAATATTTCTGTATTATTTTTTTATTTCATAAACTTTTTGCTTTTAATCATTTCCACTAAATTATTCATGAAAAATACTGATAATGTAAAAATTTATTATAACCAATTTATTACTCTTAATACATACACATTACTTATTATATTGTTACTATTCGCGGACAGAACGATAAAAATTGTTTAAATGAATATTTTTGAACATTTAATATCTCCCCCATCATCAGAATTCACTTCTGTACTTTACTTCATACAGATTATAACTTATTTATTGTTCATTCCTTACACCTGTCTGCTTACCGGGGGATTAATTTTATCTTCAGTTTACTATAATAAAGCAAATAAAAAACAAAATTCCGAAATATTAAAACTATCAAGGAATATTATAAACAAAACAATTATTAATAAAACCACCGGATTTGGACTTGGAATAATTCCATTAATAACAACAGCAACTATTTTTCTGCAATTTTTTTACACATCAAATACGGTACCTGCAAGTTTATTGATTATTTCCATATTGTTATATGTTACTGCATATATCCTTTCTTATTCATATAAAAGTTTAATAAACATTAAAGAAATAATTAATTCTCTCGAATACACAAAGACGCATGAATCAAATATCAAATCGGAAGATTCATACAAATTACGGGAAAATATTGAAATTTTTAAATACGATATAAGCAAGAAAATTTCTTTATACGGCAAACTTGCAATTTTTTTCCTTCTTCTTTCTGTTTTCTTTCTGTTCGGGTCTGTAACTATATATTCAAACCCCATTTTACTTCAAAAATCTGATACTATATTTGCAATATTTGCAGATATAAGTGTTTGGTTAAAATTAATCTATTTCGTTATACTCGCTTTTTCTTTAACATCCGTAACCCTTATTTTCCAATTTTTTGCTAAACACTTCCAAAAAAACAGTGCAATAAATATATTACAATTTACTAATGGAAAACTCAAAACTTTTTTAACTACAGCTATTATATCCACAATTAGCTTGCCAATAATTGTTATTTTTAATTTTTTAATTCTTCCTGATTCATCTCTTATCCCTTCCGTTTTTATTTTTACAGGTATAAGTTTTATTTCAACACTTGTTACAGTAATATTACTATATGCAATAATTAGAACTCCAAAGTTGAAATATTCTGTATCTGCGTTAATATTTATTTATTTAATAATATTTTCCGGTATAATGAAAGATGAATTAGCATTCAAGAGTTCGATAAAGGAACAAATCGCAGTAGTAAATTTAAAAGCCGAAGAAATTTATAAGGAAAAATTTCCTAAAACAACATCTGTTACGGAAGTTAACGGAGAAGAAATTTACAAATCAAGATGTGCCGCATGCCATAAATTCGATGTAAAACTTGTTGGTCCGCCTTATAAAGAAACACTTCCGAAGTATAATAATGATATTAAGAAGCTCTCGCAATATATATATAATCCAGTTAAAGTAAATCCCGAATATCCTCCGATGCCGAATCAGGGATTAAAAATGAATGAAGCAGAAGCTGTAGCAAAATATATTATTGAAACTTACACAAAATAGAGCAGCCCCACTGCTCAATAACTGGACGAATCCAGTTTTACTTTTCCCCTGAAAATCCAGTAGATACTGACCGTATATGCCAAAACAAACGGAATCCCTATAATTGCAATTATCAACATTACTGATAAGGTCTTTTGTGATGAGGCAGCATTGTAAAGTGTTAGACTATATTCCGGATGAGGATTTGATAACACAATATCAGGAAACATTCCGACTGCAAATAACATCAATAATGTTATAATACTAATACACGAGGAAAGAAATGCCCGGAATTCATTTCTGTGATGTATTTCTCTCGGGATATTTGCAATTGCAAGCATATTTATCGATGCAATAATAAACAACCATTGATTACTTTTGAAATGTTCTACCATGTGCTGTTGATATATCAGCGTAGCCATAGTTGTTGTCACATAACAAATGACAAAGAAAATCACCGTGTTATTTATCCATCCTCTGACTTTTTCCTGAAGTTGTTCTTCAGTTTTCATCACAAGATAAATTGCTCCGTGCATCATAAAAAGAGCAAGGGTTGTAATACCAACAAGGAGTGAATATGGATTAATTAGAGTCCAGAAATTTCCGGTATATTCCTTAGTTGCATCAAGTGGAATACCGTTTATTATATTTCCGAGTGCAACACCCATCAGAAGAGCAATAACAATACTCGACATACTAAATGCTCTGTCCCAGTTTTTTCGCCATCTCCGGCTTTCCCTTTTACTTCTGAATTCAATTGCAATCGCGCGAAAAATCAGAACAACAAGCAGGAGCATAAAAGCTGTATAAAAGCCGGAAAACACCGTCGCATATACATGCGGAAAAGCCGCAAATAGTGCTCCGCCGCCTGTAATCAACCATACTTCATTTCCATCCCAAACTGGTCCTATGGAATTTATCAGAATCCTCCTGTCTTTGTCTCTTCTTGTCAATAGATGAAGCGCACCAACCCCAAGATCGAATCCATCAAGCAAAGCATATCCCGTTAATAAGACGCCAACAAGAGTAAACCATACAATATTTAGTGTATAATCCATAATTGTAAACTTTATTTTATGTCTATTTTAATTTTGTTGCTAAAATATTATTGATAAATATCCTGTAATTTCATATTCAAACAGAAGAAAAAATTGTTTTCTGTTTAGAAAACGTAGCTGCATCCATAATCTCACTTTCCGGTCCAGCTTTAATTTTTTTATCGAGCAGAAAAATAAACAATACAAATAAAAGAGCATAAACAAGAATGAATAGAATCAAAGAAAACCATACCTGTTCAGCAACTACAGACTTCGACAAACCGTCCGAAGTTCTTAACAATCCGTAAACAATCCAGGGTTGTCTTCCGACTTCTGCTGAGAACCATCCTAACTGATTTGCCATCTGAGGCAGAATAACAGAAATAACAAGCAACTTTAAAAACCATTTTTTCTCGAAGATTGTTTTTCTCCACCAGAATATAATTCCAAGCAATGAAATCAAAATAATCAACATACCTATTGCAACCATCAAATGATATGACTGAAATACCGAGTTAACAGGTGGTCTGTCCTGTACTTCGAACTCATTCAATCCCTTCACAGGTTTATTAAAATCTCCATGCACAAGGAAGCTCAACATTCCTGCAACCGATATGCTCATTTTAACGTCCTGTTTATCATTATCCACCCATCCCATAAGATAAAGCGGTGCCGAGCCTGTGTTATAATGTCCCTCAAATGCAGCAAGTTTTGCAGGTTGATTTCTGGCAACCCCAACGGCACTTTGATGTCCGGTAAATAATTGTAAAAAAGCAGCAATTACAGTTACAATAAGTGCAATTTTTAAAGATGATTTCGCAAAATCGAGATGTTTCTTTTTCAATAAATAAAAAGCTGATACACTCAATACCAGAAACGCACCCGTTAAAAATGCACCCGATAAAGTATGTGTTAGTCTGTCTATTGTTGAAGGATTAAAAACCAAAGCCCAGAAATCTGTGATTTCGGCTCTTCTGAAAATTCCCTCTCCAACTAGATGAAATCCGGCAGGAGTTTGCTGCCATGAATTAGCCACAATAATCCATACTGCACTCAGCATCGAGCCGAAAGAAACAAGAATTGTAGAGATAAAATGCATTCTTGGGCTCACTTTATTCCACCCGAAGACTAAGACAGCGAGAAAACCCGATTCGAGAAAAAATGCAAAAATACCTTCTGCAGCAAGTGCACTGCCGAAGACATCACCGACAAATCTCGAATAAGTTGCCCAGTTTGTCCCAAACTCAAACTCCATTACAATACCTGTTGCAACCCCCATTGCAAAAGTAAGAGCAAATATCTTAACCCAGAATTTGGTCATTCTTTCATACAACATATTTTTTGTTTTCATATACATCCCTTCCATTATTACAAGAATGATACCGAGTCCGATACTTAGCGGGGGATATATGTAATGAAATGCTACGGTGAAAGCGAATTGAATTCTTGAAAGCAGTTCAATGTCCATTTAGATGTCTGTTTTTTTTATTACTCAAAATTTATTAATTTTAAAAAACATAATTAAAAAAAACAGAAATTTCAATTTCAATTAATAACCACAAATACTTAATGCATATAAAAGAAGTGAACTAAGAACAGAAAAGTTTGTATATAAATTTTTAAAATAAATAAAATTTACTTTATTATTATCATTCGTTTTGAATCAGTAAGGTCTCCTGCTGATAATTTATAGAAATATACACCGCTCGGCAAATCTGAAGCATTAAATATGATTTGATAATTACCCGCAGTTTGGTAAGAATTCACAAGCACAGTAACTTCCTTTCCAAGAATGTCATAAATTTTTAAAATTACATTCGAACTTCGCGGAATGGAATATTTAATATTTGTAACCGGGTTGAAAGGATTAGGAAAATTTTGTTCAAGAATAAATTTTTCGGGAATTTCTTCATTATTTGTATTAACACTAATTGCTGTTGAATACTTAATCTGAACACACCAGCCCGTCAGAGTTCCCAGATTCCCTGAAGTTTTATCGTGTATCCTTAAAATCCAGTTACCCGACATTTGAAGATTATTAAAAGTTGATAAAGGTGCCTGCGGTCTGAATGAGCCAGTAAAAGGCGGACTTCCCTGTGTTATCGAAGCCGAAGCACTGTCATCGAATAATGTATTAACAAAATTCTGTCCACCCTGTCCGAGATATTGTATTAAATTTACTGAAGCACTCCCTTTTGCAAGTGAAATCCACAAATCACCGTCATTTGGATGTAATATATTAACCAAGACGTTAACATCACTAACTAATCCATTTGTTGTTACAATTATCGTATCCCTTGTAATCTGTAAATCGGGAATTATTTTCGGAACTGTAACCGAGCAATTATTCAAATACGATAAAATATCATAACTGTAAATTTGAGACGGTGGATTTGTTCCAGGCGGATTTATTCCGGAACCTCCTTCAGGTAATGTTACAAGCATACTTCCGGCTGAATCCTGCGCTGCAATATAGTAAAAAATCCGGGTTCCCGCTGGCTGCCCGGGTATGCAAAATTTAAAAGTATCCTGAATGACCGAATATGAATTTATGAAATTGTATAATTCATTATTAACTTTATAATATAATCTCGGAGCATTTGTTCCCGTACCTATTGCAACAGGAAATTTAATTGTTATATTTACCGTTCTCGCTGCTGTATCGAGAGTTGACTGTAACGGTATATGAGAAATGTTAACCTTCATATCAAGAGCCCAGGAAGCAAATGTTGCAAAGGATGTTTTCACCATCCTGTAGAAAAATGTTTGATTGAATTTATCGAATTTATCATTTTTAGTGTGATAATAGGGCGTAAAATCTGAATCATTTTGTGCTGAGCATATCGCTTTATAACCTGCTAACCAAAATGGAAAGTGGTCGCTTATTCTTCCGTTAATATTTTTCCAACCCTGTAATCCAATCTGATATAACTGGACAGCTTTTAATAAATCGTTAGCAAGGTCTTCTGACGCAGTATTCGTCAATATCGTAAATTTTCCATCATTATTCGAATCATATCCGAGCATTTCCATATTCAACACACCTTTAATATCATATCCGCAGGCAACAGCACTGTCGACAAATGCACGACTTCCATAAAGTCCTATTTCTTCGGTATCAAATGCAATAAACATCAAAGAATATTTAGTCGGATAATTAGCAAGTATTCTTGCTGTTTCAAGCACTGCCGAAACACTCGAGGCATTATCGTCAGCTCCGGGAATAGTATCTGTAGGAGAAGGAATGGTTATAATATCATCGTAATGGGCACAAATAATATAATATTTATCCGGATACAGTGTTCCGGTTTTTTTCGCTATTACATTTACTGTAGTATCGCTGTTATGCTGATATCTTACTTCCAAACCGTAACTCTGAAACTTTTCATAAATATATTGGGCAGCTTTCGGATTAGATATTGATTCGTAATATCTCGAAAAAATCAGATACGGCAAACCACCTATTGCAGCCAATGTATCACCGGAGAGTTCACGTACAAATTTATTTACAGATTGCTGTGAAACAAGATTAAGCATAGAGTCAATTTTATTATTGTAAAATATCTGTCCGAAAGAGTGGTATGCATACATCAAAAATATACTTAACAAAGTTAAGATAAGAATGAACCGTTTCATAAATTTATATTTTAATATTATATTATAATAAAATATACGATATCAAAAAAAGAATGTTTCATTCTATTTTGATTATGATAAAATTTATAAACACACTTATATTTCGTTTTTTGATAACAATTAACACAGTGAAATTACTGTATCAAGTATTATATATAACCACCGTAATTACGGATAATTACATTAAAGCCATCCACTTCCCTGATGATTAGTTGCTTGTCCGGAGTTTAAATTAGGTGAGATATAAAAAAAGTATATAAAAATCCAATAAATATATTTATCTAATCAAAATCATTTTTTTAGTTTCTGAAAATCCGTCTGCAGATAACTTGTAGAAATATACGCCTGTTGGCATAGATTCAGCATTCCAATTAACCGAATACGTCCCTGCCATCTGCCATTCATTTATTATTGTGGAAACAGTTCTCCCAAGTATATCATAAATACACAAAGTTACGAACGCATTTTTTGGCATTAAATATTTAATAGTTGTTGACGGATTAAACGGATTGGGAAAATTTTGCTCGAGTATAAAGTTTTCCGGAATGGTATTTTCGAAACTTTTTATTCCTGTCGGGAATAATTCTTCATTCTTGAAAATACAGGCATCAGTTAATGTAACGGCATACAATTTATTATCCGAAGCAAGAAACGAACCGTATATATCACTAATGCTTGATAAAAGATCCTTACCTGTCCAGCTTACACCCCCATCAGTTGAATGATAACAAGTCCCATACGTACCCATAACCGCAACATTAAGCGGATTAAGAACAGCTACAGAATAATTTGTAACATTAAGACTCGTATTATAACTGATATTAATCCATGGCGTCGCTCCGCCGTTAGTAGTTTTATAAACTCTACGCATAGAGCCGACGCAGTAACCTGTTAATGCATTTAACATTTGAATGTCATATAATGCACCTGCAAGATAATTATCCGACAAAGATGTTGTATCCCAGGTGATACCACCGTTTGTTGTTCTGCATGGTCTCGGTTTATTATTCAACACCCATCCTGTATTTTCGTCAATCATACTCGCAGCGTAAATCAGATAACTTGTACCTGTGTTTGTTCCGAGTCCCTGTTTGAACCAATTAACTCCTCCGTTGGTTGTTTTGAAAATTGTCGAGTCACTCCCGGTCGCAGTTCTCGAAAAAATCCATCCTGTCTGTGAATTTACAAAATCTACTTTCGATAATACTAATCCTGACGGAATAACAGGGATAACAAGAGAATCCCAGTTCAGACCTCCGTTTGTTGTTTTATACACTGCTGACCTGCTTCCACAAATAAAACCCGTATTTGCGTCTATCATATCAATACTGTAAAAGTCCGCCGCTGAATTAGAAGAAGGAGATATTACACTCCAGTTTAGCCCCCAGTTAGTTGACCTCAGTATCTGGTCTGGTGTAATCAACGACGCGCTTGAAACTGAAGGAGCACCTACCGCAATC